>Ga0307517_10004968_pt1 | contig 20252 bp, 9 predicted proteins | sample 23_EM_MG_FD_194515 | JGI IMG/M metagenome (GOLD analysis project Ga0307517, IMG submission 194515) | Populus trichocarpa ectomycorrhiza microbial communities from riparian zone in the Pacific Northwest, United States - 23_EM | ecosystem: Host-associated > Plants > Roots > Unclassified | place...
AAATATGTTCTATATATATATATATATAATGTAAAGTTGACATTTCTTGTTTCTAAAATTAAAAACACTTAATTAATAATTTTTTGAGAATATATAAACTCAAATAACAAACAAATAATAAAACCACTTAATTAGAGAGATTTAAGAATAATAAAAATAAAAGCACTCCAATAAAAAATCGAAAACTGGACTCTCTAAAAATAAAATAATCTCAAAGTAGTGATAATATAATACACTAGCAACTTGATAATAAGAATAATGATAAAAAAAAAACAAAAAATAAAGTAAAGGTTCCCACATGTTTGACAAGTTGCTTGTCACACTATACATTGCACAAGATTACAAAACAAAAAGGTCACCTCAGGCTCAGGTTCAGGCTCAGGCTCAGGCTCCGTAGGGTGACGCAACAACTAGTCTTTGGACATTTCCCGAACGAGCCAATCTCCTTCCTCGAAATCAAACTTTCCTTTCCCATATTATCCTCTCTCTCTCTCTCTAGATTTTTAACTACCATAGTTATTTTTAGCAGTAGCAGCCTACAGTAGAGTTGTGGGAAGAAGCCTGCGCAGCACGCATCATGTATCAACAACCGTCGTCGTCTTCTTCTTCACCGCAAAAATCCAATCTGCCAAGTGGGCTAACAAGGTATGGTTCGGCCCCGGGTTCTTTTTTAACCCGAGCAGTTGATTCAGTCATCGGGGCTGACCGTGAACTCTCTGGTCTTGGATCAACTCCCCTCGTGGGCCGTCAACAACACTTCTCTGGGGACTCATCCTCAATCACCTCGGAGTCGACCTGCAAAGTCAACTCATCCAGCTGCGATCGAAAAGCACCCAAAAGTGGCGGCGGCGGGGGGTTGCAGAGGTCGTACGGTTTGAATGAGATAGCACATGGTGCTGGATCTTTGGTGCGGCAGAGGAGCTCGCCTGCTGGATTTCTAAGCCATCTCGCCACTGAAAATGGTAAATATACATACATATTTTCCTTAAAATAAATACATAAATACCATCAGTCTTTATCTTTGTGGATTGGATTGATACGGTGGACAGGAGTAGATAGATTCTTGATTTTGGGATGTGTTGTTTTGGTTTCTTTCATTTTCATGACAACCTTGTAAAAAGCTAAGGATAGAAAATGGGAGGAATCTTTGGTTTTGGTGGATAGAGTAGACTAGACACTTTCAATAAGTTGCAATTACTTTTGTGTCCTTTTTTACTGGGTCAAATAAGGCATTTCCTCATTTCATGATTGCGTGTACTTTTCTTAAATAAATAGGTTTTTACTTCTTACCACCTATTTCTTTTTATGTTTATTGTTGAGGAAGAGTTTGTTCGGGAGTGTTGATGAATTCTATTTCGATTTTTTTAAAAAAAATTTGTTTAAACAATAAACAATATATTTCCTGGATTTATTTTTAAATAAACAATATTGACAGGAGTGCCTCACAAATTGGCCTGTAATTTTTACCATTATTTTACTGGGTTTTTTTTTCTTTCTTTATTAGTAGTCTGGTTAACGAGCGTTGACAAAAATGTAAATTGCAATATATCCCAAAGACAAACTACCTTCAGTTTGATTTGCTGAAGGTGAATGAATGCTTTCTGTCTCTACATTAATATCCACGTGTGCGCTTTGTGGGAATGGAGGGTGGTTAGGGTATCTGTGCCTTTTTGGCAGCGTATGGATGATTAATTATTTCATGGATTCATTTGATTGGAGCCATGGAGGAAAATGGCTTGCTATTTCCTAAGTTTACAGTTGGTGGAGGAGAGACTGTGTTTTCTTTTGTTTATTTCTCTTGCGTGCACCAAGACATTGATGGACGTTGTTTATGGCTGTGCATACACCGAGACAGAGGTTCAGAGCCCCTTCCCTTCATTAAAACATGCATTCCAAGAGTATATTTATAGAGTAGAATATTAGTGGATAGGTTCCATCAGAAAAAAACATCTCAAGTTAGTCCCTCAACTATGAATTGATTTACAATGTAGTCCCTCAAACCATCAGTCTTCTCATCTGGGTCTCCAAAGTAGCATGCATCTTTCAACTGGGTCTTCCTTTTTAACAGAGGATGTCGGGTTTTTTTTTTCCTTCATAAAATGGTGTGTCAATTTATTGTTGGCGTACCCAGTTGAGAATTGGTGGATAGCTGGCAACTGATCTGAGGTTTGCACAAAAGGTTAAAGTTGTATTAATTATTTGAGAGTGGGTAGATAGGTTGGCAACGAAACGGTTTTAATTTTTGAAACCAAAACCAAACCAAGTGGATTTTATGGTTTTTAAATTGGTTTAGTCGGTTTTTCCTCTCGATTTGGTGTTTTCAGTTGTTGTTCTTTTTCAATTTAGTTGATTTGTTTTTTCGAACACCTCTAATTGTTACAACAAGGAATTAACAAGGCTTTGAGATTGAATGTATTTCTCAATTATGGCCAAGACCATGTTCTATTTATTTCTTCTTTATGAAAAAAGAAAAAACAAAGGACAGAAATAAAACATCAAAGTCCGTGTTGCGAAGGAGCAACTTGGACAGACTGTCCTGGCTGGCAATGACTCGGTGCTGTCTAAAGGACGAAATATTATCAAGTACCAGGACTTGATAAAGATATGGTCTTATCCATAATTGAGGCGGCTACTTTTGTTTTTTGAAGGAAAAATAAAAGGAAGAACGAAGAAAATGATAGCTACTTTTGTATACGAAACCGTACTGCTAAGATAGTTGATTTAGGTGTGAAAGATATTTGGGACTGTTCATCAACAGCCACAGGTTGTTGGAAGACATGTCGAAGTGGATTTGAGGGATGATGTTCTGGGATTATGATATGTAATCTCTGTTAGAATTTACCTATTTTCAATCTTGAGGCACCTCTTAAAGAAAAGCTTCATTTATAGGCTGAAAATTATGATGAAAGTAAAAAATAAATGAAGTTTTTGAATAAATATGTTCCCTGAAATCTTGTCAGTTTATGGAGGGAGATTAAGAATCAGGTCACGAGCCTGCACTAAGTTTATTTATTTGATATATTATAAATGTATTTGTAACACTATTCTAAACTCTTTATATGTCGGTTGAAGCAAGGATTGCAAAAACATACTCCGCAATGTGCCTATGGATCACAACCGCCGGCTCACAATAAATCTGTTTCTCTTTGGTGCTTCTGTGTGTAACTGCGCTGGTTTCATTTGTCCATTCATCTTGCCAATAACCAATTCACTAGATGAAGAAAAGGACTAGAAAAGAAAACGAAGTGTAATGAAATTGAAGTGCATATCTAATCAGAAGTTATCTGTTGTACATAATTTTGTTTCTTGAACTTTTAAAACATAAATGTTAACATGGTATAAGAGTTGTTTTAATCAAATGGTCTTGCATTCCATTTGCAAGATCTCGGTTTGGAAAGTCAAAAGTGATGCTGGAAATGTTTGGCTCTTGTGCAGAAAGAAGGATATGGTAAAAGCACATATAAAAAAAGTATTTCTACATCTGAAACTGTTGTCAATTTATTGTTCACATTTTGTTGCGGAAATAAGTGACTGTGTGAATTATTTTGTACAACTCATCCTAAGATTATATGCATCAGTTACAGTAGCCCTAGTTAATTTTCAATGCAGTTTATATCCAACAAAAAAACTCTATTCGTACATCTGAAAGTGAGGCCTAAGTTATATTGTTATTCTTATCTTTAGGATTGAGGCTTAGACTACCTGTGATGAGTTTATATTTTTGGTTTTGAATATCATCTGTCTGTTTTGCCAATCTAAATAGGAGGTTTCTCAATTACAAGGGGAACTGGAGGCTATAACTCTCGCAATGGCTCTGGTGGTGGCCCCTCAAGGTTGAAGTCTCAATTGAGCTTCACTAGACAAGACTCTCTTTCTCAGATATCTGAAGTTAGTGAGAATGTTGTTGAAGGCATCGGCTCTGACAATGGCAGTCAGAACTCCACTCATTCTTATTCTGCGGCTAGCTTTGGTATGGAATCTTGGGACACTCCAAATTCCATTGTATTTTCTGGCCATCCCTCGAAACAAGCTAGGACTGGAGATGGAGACATTTATAGCTGTTTCAATGCGTTAGAAACTCAGGTACTAAAACTCTTTTCTGAAGACTTGTATGTCAGGAAATTCATGGAAGTGTGGATGATTTAGTTTGTTCTCTGGCCTCCACATCCCATAAACATGTAAAACACATGCAATTGCAAGTCCATACCACGCCCCAGCATTTTCTGGTAACTTATATACATATAAATAAGCTAAGGGTAATTGTAAATACATACAATTAGATTTAGACAGTTGCAAACCTCGTACGAAAATATATTTTTGTTTAGTTGTGAGCAAATTGCTGCACGCACATGGCATATTTCAAATGGATACTTGTTTTCTCAAATCATTGTATGGCCTGCTACGCTCTCTGAACTCACACCTACTTGTAGCATATTTTACTAAGGTTGCATTAAAAGACTTGCTGGCCTCATTTTTTACAACAAGAAGTAACCTTAGCCTGACATTTGCATGACAAACCTTATTTCAGCTCGTATATTTTTATTTTTTTTATAACAGGCAATTCTCCTTGGCTGGTGTAAATTATGCTTAATTTTATATTTTGCAGTATTTCTTTTTGTTTTTTCTTCTAGTATACCATATATCTGAGTCACTCTGCTCATTCTGCATTCAGTTTAGCCTGCCCCAGACAAGTCTTGAGATGGCAACAGTGGAGAAGCTGCTACAAATTCCTGAAGACTCTGTTCCTTGCAAAATCCGTGCTAAACGTGGTTGTGCCACTCATCCTAGAAGCATTGCTGAAAGGGTTAGTAAAGTTTTTTCAACTTTTTTAGAGAGGATTTATAGAAGTTGCATAAAGATTCCTTTCGTGCATTATTTGTAATTTGAGTCCACTTTTCAAATGGGATCATGGTGAATTGAAGTGACTTTTTTCAATACAGTCCTAAACATCATCTTATAGCATACGTTTGTTAGTGAATGTCCAACTTCTGATACGTGTAACTGCATTCATGACCTGCACATGTGATTTCCTTGGTTTCATTTCTAACAGAATCAACATTTTAGAAATAATACTGTGATAGGAGTAAATATTTTCAGATGCTTACTAGCAGAATTGATCAACCTTGTTAAGATATCTAATTAATAGATGACGTAGCTTCGTACCATAACAGAAAGTGCATGCATTATTATTTTACCTGAACAGTGTTTAGTGTGCAGTCTATTTATTTGTTAATCTCATATTTGTCCAAAAAGCGGGATGTTGTTTTGAAACCATGATCTCTAACTCTTTCTGGACACGTTCTTGCTCCAATTTGCACAAGGGCTTGATACATAAATACTTTCCTCAAAGTGAGAGCAAGATTGTTCGAGAGAATTTTGGAAAAAAATTCAAATCACCCAATTGCGTAGTGTGATGCTTGTGGTGCAAGTAATGACAAGGAAAAACAAACACCTTGAAAGTGATGTTAATTTTGCATATTTCTCAAGGTGGATATTGGGCAGGCACCAACAAGGTTGTTTCGTGACAAATATACTAAGTAGGTTTGTTTCTAATTTGAGATATCATGCTGGCACAGTAACATGATTAACTAAGCTTTTCTTTTTAAGCCAAAGACTTTGTTTGGAAAAACCTTTTATAGCTCGCCTGCTAAATGCACTGTATTAAGAATAAAGGGACTGCTGTACATGATGCATACTCCTAGTCTCCTACAGCTTGCAACTTTCCTATTCAAGTTGCCAACACACCCACTTTGGTTCCACCCAAGAAGAACAAGGCCAATTTCTCATTTGATCAAACGGCAAAGACGTGGTTCTACATTCTTTGCATTCCCTTTACTCTAATAAAACCAACATATTGAGAAGATGAACTTTGCTTAAAAGATCATGAAGAGATGTACATTCTTGAAGATTCTCCCCAGAGGTTCATTAGAGTTTGTTTATAGAAAATATTTTACCATGAGATATGCAGTTATTTGCTGATGCAAAAGGGAAACTCATCGGCACAAAAGTGCGAGTAGCAGATTTGATTTGTGAGTGACCAATTTATGCAAAATACTGAAGAGGAAGACCATTTCTAGATTACCCTGTAACCAGAACCCTACTTTCATCACAACAGATAATGCCCTTTACTGGAAGGCAGAAGAGGATAACCAATGAAACAAAGAATCATGTTGTAAAAGATAATCATAAACAACTAGGGGGTGACCTTCAAATTTGTAATTTTACATGTTAGTTTGAAAAGTGTATGCGGGGATAGAATTTCCGGATCATAATATTTGTGCTTGGATGGTGCTGAAATATCTCATCTAGGAGTTGATCCAATCTGCCTGCATCATAACAAGAATATGGGTTACTTTGATTTGATGTCTACAAGACAACAATTCCTCGAATAATGCCCAAGAGTGAATGGCAGCAACCAAAAAACCGGATGCCATAACAGGAAGCGTGAGTGTGTATGTATCTCTGCTTGCACGTTCAAGAGAGAGAGGTAGTCAGTGTGTGCCACACCCTCTGATGGACTTTTAGATCAGCTGAATAACTAGCATATAATTATGTTATATTAGTCTGGTTATAATGCATGCATCACAGCTAAACCTTGCAACAATATACTAGTGCTTCTGTTCATTCATTTCATAATTGGTTTATGCTGTATTACTGTAGATGTTGGTACTAATTAATTGCTGTAGATAGAAGTCAAGAGGATATCCCCCCTCTTTTCTGGGGTCAGTGGGAAGTTTAAGGAACAAGGATGTCAATTTTTTTGTCTGTATGGGTGATAATGTTAGTTTGCAAAATGTGCTACCGAAACCATGTTTTACTGATAGTAAAATTTCATTGCTTACTTATCTTGAATTGTTGTTGCATTGGATTAAAACAAATACAGATAACCTGTCTTGCGAACTTACAATTTGCAACTCCATTTGTTAGGAGAGAAATGGGTCTGGGACTCTAGGTACTGGGTGCATCAGACTTAATTGAAAATACACTATTAATATGTGCACATAAAAGGCTATTTGAGTATGCATGCATGCATACGTTCAATCGTTCAATCGTCTTATGTTTCATCTAAATCAGGAGAGAAGAACCAGAATAAGTGGGAAGCTGAAGACACTACAAGACCTCGTTCCTAACATGGATAAGGTAATAATGTGTCATTCATTTCTTTTCACATCATGCAATCTGGCTTTGAATGAGGTGTGTGTTGATTTTTTTAACAACTTGCAGCAAACAAGTTATGCAGACATGTTGGAGTTGGCAGTGAAGCATATAAAGGGCCTTCAAAATGAAGTGGAGGTGAGTAGAACATTAAATGATAGCTAAACAAAAAGAAAATCTCAATTGCAAATGGTTGTATTTATTCTACTCATTGCTGTCTATCAAAAACTGATAGATGCTATGCTGTACTACTTATTGCTGGTCCTTTCCTAATCTTCACTTGATATTTGTTTGCCCATCTCTCACAGAAACTCCACAAAGAATTGGAAGGTTGTACTTGTGGATGCAAACAATCAACCCCATGATATTGCCAACAAAGGAGATCTAAATCGACCGGCAAAATCTATGCTTTTTGAATGAAAAATTTTCACTTCACGGTAAGGTTACATGGTCTCTTAAGAGTACCATGCTGTCAGGCTGAAATCTTCAAAACATTGACCTGACAAATTCATGAAACAAGATTGTGATTCAAGGATCTTGAAGGCATGGAATCAGGCAGGCTGATGTTGTCTTAACAAATTTCAGTTTAACAATTGCACCGTTGGGGAATCAAACTCTAAGCTGTATATAGTGAAGTAATACCGTTGACTTGTAGTCCATCAGAAATCATGCATGTAAAATGCTGTTTAATTTCCCTCTTAGTTTTGCCTGGTATTAATTCGAGGATTGAGAGAATATTTGAACCTGGCCATTTCTATCTTCTAGAGTTCTACCATTAGTGTCCTTAGCCGTAGACTTAAATTTATAATTTATGGTTTGGCATTAATTTTGTACCTTGTGTAACACGCTTTGATTTTGAAACTGGTCCATTGACCCACGACAATCAATTTGCTGGTGCACTGAACAGGCTTGAGGTGCTTGCTGGTTTGATTGCATTGGTTCATGTTGGTCAGATATGTTGGATAGGTTAAGGCAAGCTGCTGCCGAAGATGTAGCTTATGCCAAGTTTTTTGATCTCGTAAGAGATGAGATCGTACAAAAATACTAGTTGGATAATGGCCTTCATTATGCGAAAAGGGGTTGCGGCAGGCCCAATGGGCGTCATGCCAGCACTCCCCTGGGTGTTAGGCTAGGGTGCCCATAGCCAAGTAAGCAGGTCCCTACAAAGCAATAAATGTTATTATAATTCTGGTAGGGATAGACTTTACTACATCTTAGATTCTCTTTGATCTGAGTCATCTACCACAGCTTTGTGCCACCACGCAAATATATTGTTGTGATGTTTTCTTGAGCATCAACTTCAATCTTAGTCATACTGAAATATTGCTCCATGTCTCACATAAGTTTTCCAATTCCTTGGAACGTCTTGCGCCGCTGAATGGTGAGGTTCAAGTAATTTGAGTTTAGAAATTTAATGTCACGCACACGTCGGTATAGAGCTCTTCTCGGAATACCTAAACATGTCGGTTAGGCCTTCAACTTGCAGGCATGGGCAACAACCATGGTCGTCGTGACGTCATGCTAAACAGATGGGCGCCCAGCAACTGCATGCATCCTGGCACGAGCACAAAAAATGAATACCATGTTAAGATAGGAACATATAAAATCTCGTTAATCCATTAATACATGTCATTAATTAGATGACGAGGCATTTGGCTACCTTAGAAAAATCATAGTTACTCGCGTTGTTTACCCATGCTTAGTTGAATTTCTTCATTTTGACATTCAGAGCACTAGGCAAAAATAACATCTCACAAACCAATTGCTAAACTGCCAACACCCTTGCTACCAATCTTACTATGTCTCAGCATGTCTTGGACTATCTGTCATCCAAGTTAGAGTTCGTGTCAAACATCTACCCATGTCTTGCTGAATTGTTAGACGTACACTACTACGAAATCTATCACTGTCAATGCACGCTACTGTTGTCTATGCATGTTGCCATTCATGCTAGTATGCCTAAAAAACTTCCATCAAGACAGATTGTAGATCACAAAATCAAACTTGTGCCCAGTGTGACACCACTGTCATAGGCTCACAGCCCTCATATCGTATGTCCCTAAAGGAATTGGGTTAGTTGAGAAAATAATTGACTAAATTGATTGATGCTCACGTGCAAACCAATTTTTAAAAAACTTTAAAAAGAATGTCAAGAGTGCATGGAATTTTTTAGTAGTAGCATTAAACCTCACAAAGTAGATTAATTTGGAAACCTCCAGTCTCGACTTTGTCTAGCTCAAGTTTTCAATAAAACCACGGGAGGAGCTGATCTAACATGAATGACCGGTAAAAACATGACTTTACTTTTAAAAAAAATTTAAAGAGACAATTTTTAAAAAAAACAAATATCAAGACTACACCTTTTTAGATTGACGTTGGTTACCTTGTGACCCAGATCTTGAATTTCATTGGGTTTAATAACTTTATTATTTTTATAAATTGTTTTTATTTAATTTTATAAAAAAAATAGATACTTGTAAAATTAAATATCAACTCTAAAATAGATATTTATCTGAGATTGTGATAACCCTAAAGTAAACATAAGTAAATCATGAAATTCATTTCTCAACCATTTTTATATTGAAGAAGGATGAAATAAAAAAACCAATTAAAAAAAATAAAGGACCAAAAACTAAAAACAAAAACATATCGGATTTGATGAGTAAACCTGTCAAATCTATGAATCAGGTAACTTGAATCAACATGTCAAACCCGTGAACTGAATCATGAACTCCACTAGGATTAATAACTTGTTTTTTTTAAAACTATTGTTTATTCAACTACATAATAACAAACATAAAAGATTGCAAAATCGAGCACAAATCTAATATTGGGATTATTTTTTAGACAACAATAACCTTATAAAAACAAAAATGAAACAAATTATGAAATTTAATTTTCAATTAGCTCAATATTGAAGGATGAATTAAAAAAAATTAAACCTGCCAAACTCGCGAACATGTCCATGAACTTTCTAAGATTTAATAAAATGGTTTTTTTAACTATATGATAAAAAAATAGATAAACACAAAATCAAATTCAGTTGAGAAAAAATAAAGTACCATGTCAAACCCATGAGTCAGGGCAATTCAGGTTACCTCGTCAAACTCGTAAATCAGGTCATTGACTCCACAAAGTTTAATAATTTAATTTAAAAAAAAAATATTTTTTATTTAACTTTATTTTAAACAAAATAAATCACATCGCGATGTTGAAATATTTTTCTGATACCAATCTAATACTAAGATATTTTTTTAATAAAATTATAAGGGCATCTATGAGAGAGACGAAAGAAGATCTAAAAATTAAAAATAAAATAAAATTAAAATGCAAACAAATAAATAAATTAACAAAACAATGTAGATTACTATTGTAATCTTATTTATGTTTATATGCATGAGGAATAATATTTTCCTGATATTTTTTAGTTTTTTTTGTAAATATAAAAAATAAAATAAAATAAAATATTAATTCTAAATCCTAATAAACACATAATATAATATAAGAACTAAATAAAAAAATTCAATAACCAAAGAAAAAAAGTATTAAAATGCAAAAAGAAAAAACTATTATAATCTATATTATTTATGGGTGCAGGAAAAATTGTATTTTCGCGGAACATGAAATTGAAATTGAAATGTTTTTGAGGCAAAAATGTGAAGGGGAAACAAACAGTATCTATCATGGGCCAATAATGACTCACAACCACACACCTCCCAAGGCCCCAAACCATAAGTAGTAGTCGCGTTTTTTTTGTTTTGAAAATAGCTTTTAATAAATAAATAATATTAATATTAATATTAATAATTGGTAATATTAATAAAGAAAAAAAATAAAAAGCATGGTAAATGAAAATCTTGAAAACGATTTTATTTTATTTTATTTATTTATTAAGATTAATGTATTATAAAATTAATATATCAATTGAAATTAAGGTTTTTCTTGAATAATCTTAATATTTTTATATTTATTTAGTGAATAATTTGTTTTCTTGAGATTTGAATTCATAAAAAAAAAAACAGATTATTACTTGATAGCTTATGTGATAAATTAAATATTTTTTTTTAAAATTTGAATCATTATACTCTTTAAACCAAATTAAGTTTATTTTTCAAATAATCTTAAAATCCTAACATCAAATTAATATATTTAAAAAAAATAAAAAAATAAATAAATACTGGTCTAAAAGTTTAAATTCAAAAAATTAAATAAGTTGTATATTAGGTAGCTTTTCTCTAATTAAACATTGATAGAGGAAAAACTCTCCTTCAACATCTCGAATAAATCTGAACTTGTTTTTTTTATATGAGAAAGGTAAAATAATTTACATGGGAGTATTTGATTTTTAAAAAAAAGTTGGATAAATGATATCATTAAATATTTGATTTAATTTATTACAAAGAAACATGAAAAAAAAAAGTCCCTAAAACAATATAAATAAATGATATGATGAGTCCACAACATGCGCAGTCTGTCTGTGCCAGCTTTAGCTTAGACTGAAAACGCAAATTCAGACGCCTCTATCTCCACCTCCCTCCCTCCCTCCCTCAAAACCCACGCAGCTATCACAGAAACGGCAAGCAAACATGTCATCAGACGAGGAAGGAGGAGAGGAGTACTTGTTCAAGATCGTGATAATTGGGGATTCTGCAGTGGGAAAATCAAATCTACTTTCTCGATATGCAAGAAATGAGTTCAATTTGCATTCAAAAGCCACAATAGGAGTGGAGTTTCAGACCCAGAGCATGGAAATTGATGGAAAAGAAGTTAAGGCTCAGATTTGGGACACTGCCGGTCAAGAGAGGTTTAGGGCTGTTACTTCCGCTTACTATAGAGGTGCTGTCGGTGCTCTCATTGTTTATGATATCAGTCGCCGTACTACTTTTGATAGTGTCGGTCGATGGCTTGATGAGCTTAAAAGTAAGTTTATTTTTTTCTTTTTTTGTGAATTTGATGACTGCCCGTTTTTTGTTGGTTCAAAAGTATTCAGTGGTGTAAAAGGTTTGGTTTTTTGGCTAGTTGTAGTTAGATCTGAAGTTGGAATGATGGATTTTTCAACAAGACTTAAGTTAGAAGAAAGCTATAAATTGATCTCCTTTAGAAAAGTTACTAAAGATGGTTGTTTTTTAGCTCAGAACTTGTTGCCATATCTTTATATTGTGCTTTTTTTTGTTTGGGTTTTCATAGTTGCATACTTTATGGATGGTATTGGCATGACATGGACTTCTTGAATGCTATTAGTTTGCTATTTTGTTGCTAAAAATTGGAAAATATATTCCTTGTTATGCTGACTAGCGATTTGGAAGTGCAAGATCTCAAATTATGATGACTATAATTCCCCCCCCCCCCTTTTGGAGGGCAGGGTTAATGAGTATAAAGTATATACTAACACACTTAAATATAAAAGCAGCTTATTACGATTTCTATGTTGAGTTGCTGTGATTAATAGTTCGGTTCAGTTTAACAAAAAATATGGCCTGGTGAAAGAATACAGCGGGACCTCATTAGTGATTTTATACACTATGCATCTGTTTCTATGTTCACATATGATGACTCGCATCTTGCATTGTAGTGCAATTGGCTGATCTTGGTATATACATTTGGCCCTACAATCATAAAATGTCTATGATTAGCTTTTTTGGTGATGCCATGCCAAATTCTGGGATTGCATCCAAATTGGTCTTACTGTGTTTAATCTTTTTGCACAGTTAATCTTATCTCACAAATTGTTTAGTTCTATGTAATTTTGACGAGAAAGTTGAAGTTGATTTCATATTACTTAGGAACCGAATTACTATGATCATCATTTGCTTAAATTTGTATGCTTTAACCTGACCAGGTTGCCATTGGTGCATGCCAACCAAGCCCAGCCTTTAATCTTAACTGGGTTTGCTTACTTTTTTTTGAGGTTATATTGGGGGAAGTTTTTTTCATGCAAAAGAACTTGTAAATACTCAAGTTCAAACAGAGGGATGGCAATGGGTACCTGGGGTTAGATTTCTTGATATCTATACCCTGCCCATTATTCATCAGGTAAGAAATTTAGATATCCATGAACTATTCATCAGAGGTTTTTGGTATCCATTATCTACTATTATTTATTATAAAATAAAAAATAAAATTGTTAATATATATATTTGAAGTATGTATATGTATGTTAAATGATAAATATTATACATATATATGGGATTTATATTAATATTGAAATATTTATATATAAAAATATATATTTCGGGTTAGGTTTGGGCGGGTTTCGGGTTGAGTTTGACAATATCTATACCTTATCCATTATCCATCAGGTAAGGATCCAAAAAATACCCACCCATTCGGGTCGGGTCGGTATCCATTAGGTTTGGATTAAATTTTCATCCCTATTCAAACACAGTACCTTTGTTTATAAGAAGCTCGATTCTTCCTTTAGTCCTTACATATGAGTATGACCAAAATCATCATGTCTTCGAGTGATGTATTGGATAATGTACACATCATGAAATCTACCACATGAATAGCACACAAACACTCACAATGGCACACTTGTAAATATATACAATGTTTTAATATTATGTCAGTGTTTGCAAATCACGTGCTTTGTTGAATGTGTCATTTCTCTCTGTACTTTCATGGGGAGTATCATGAGAATGAAATGCTTAAGTACCGAAGCCATGTTCTGCAGCCATATGATTTGGTGATTGGATGAACTTGACTTCAATTTTAGTGTGTTTGGTATTAGGTACGAGGTGCTTTTCAAAAGTATTTTTCTCTTGAATCAATATAATTTTTTTAAAGATTATTTTTAAATTTTCGACATCAACACATTAAAACCATTTGAAAGCACTTAAAAAACATCAATTTAATGTTTTTTCATGTCAAACACACTTTTGAAACACAATCAAATGCAGGTTGAAATGCAATGCCAAACAACCTACTGAGTCCATATGTTAGAGTAGTGCTATCCATCCTCAAATATTCATCTCAAATGAGTATGGTGAATAAATCGGATGGACTTAACTAGTGACTCTCATATAACTCCAACTATTAAGTGGTTGATATTGTTTAGGGACTCATTCTAGATGAATATTTTGGGATGAATAGCATTCCTCTTGTGCAGTCTACATTGCATTTAAGTGGCGTATAGAAATAGCATATGTCCCCAAGTGTGCTGGAGTTCATATCATACCCTATTTGTTCTTTGAAATAATGAATAAACATGCAGTGCTTTGAGCATTGAGCTTCTAAGTGGTGGGAATAATTGAGCGAGAAACAATTAGTCATCCGAGATTCTCAAAAGGTCAATGCACCTTTCCAATGTCTGCATTTTTTTAAGCAGTTCCATTACTGTTTAGTTCCCCTATCGTTGTTCATGTTGAGCACTCTGTTATAATCTGAGAACTGATCTGTTATTATCAATCGTTCTCTGTGCATGGCAACAAAATGATGTTTTTAGCTTGGGCTGGGATTGTTTAGAAATGGCAGAGTTAATATGATTGATTGTTAATGGTTTCTAGATGTCTCAAGATTCAGCAGTATTCCTTATCCTTTGCATGTATACCTTGCATATCTATTTGCTTCCAAGGAATCACTTTCCTCCTGATCGTGGCCCTAGATTTTCACAAATGCCTTTTGGTTTAAAAATCACCTTTTGAACTTAACTGAAACAATTCTGCAGCCCATTCAGATACAACTGTAGCAATGATGCTGGTTGGAAACAAATGTGATTTGGAGAATATCAGGGATGTTAGTGTGGAGGAAGCCAAATGCCTCGCAGAAGCAGAAGGCTTATTCTTCATGGAAACATCTGCCCTTGACTCAACAAATGTTAAGAAGGCTTTTGAGATTGTTATTCGAGAGATATACAACAATGTGAGCAGGAAGGTCTTGAATTCTGATACATACAAAGCTGAATTGTCTCTGAATAGGGTAACCCTTGTTAATAATGGGAATGATTCCAAGCAAGCTCAGAGCTACTTTTCCTGCTGCTCCAGGTGATCTCAGTTCTTCTCATCTCCAACAAGTGTACAAGTTACGGGATTTTACATGGTTGGTTTGATTCAATTTGGATGGTTGGTTTGTTTTATTTAATTGTTATGACATCAGGGCTTTATTAATTGCCAAATAACTTGATATTTATAGAAATGAAATTGTTTAATTCAAGATAAAAGAAAGGGGTCAAGCTCTTTGTGCTCTAGATAGTAGTCATGTAATTGCACAAAAGAAAGCGAACGGTCATAATCCTTTGTGAGCTTGTTTTTTAGTGGAAGTTTTACACGTAGCTCTTGAAATCTTTTCATTCTATTTACCAGCAACTGCATCCTCTCTCATAAGAGGAGCAGCAGGGATGCATCCTGATCCATTTGCTTTTCGTTTCTTTCTTTTCTTCCTAAAGTCCCATTAAATTATGGATTACTTGTAGTTGGTCTGTGGAAGGAGGTGGACCCTGGCTCAGAGGGACAGCCAGCCAGTTTAAATTAATCAACCCTTTTTGGGTGGTAAAGGTCTTGCAACTATTGTTCCCTTCCAAGTGATCATAAATAATCTGTGCCCAACCTTTCCTTGGTAATTGCTTTATCATGGCAGACTCTGCTCGGATGTAAGATGACAACGCTCGGGAGCTGAGAAAAATGAACTTTGGTTTCTGCTTGAGTTTGGTATTGCTATGATAGCTTTTATGGTTGTGATTTGAAAAAAATTATTTTATAAAATATATTTTTAGTTAAGATTGATTTGGGATTTATATATATTTGGTTAAAACTGTGGTTGAATTTGAAATTGAATAAAAAGTAATTTAATGTGTTTAGTTAAAAAATTGCTTTTCAAATTGAGGTTATAAAATAATTAATATATATATATATATATATATATATTGAAATACATCCGACGAGGACTACAGTTTTCTTGGTTTCTTAAGCGCGCAACAACATCAGGTAACATATAATCATGAACAAAATTGGAATTGCGATTAAATTCTGCAAATACTATGTCATCAATAAAACACAATTAAAAATAAAATTTAATTTTTTTTACTGGATCGGATCTGGTTTAATATATTTAGCTTTGGACTGGATCTGGTCCAGCTGGAATCATACACCGCTGTTCACGTGAACAGTGGAGTTGAACGCTAAGAGCTGCTTTCCGCAAAACTGCTATTTTTAAAAAAAAATCTACATGGATTCCTCATATATAATAAATTATGTTTTGGAGTTACCAAACCTGCATTTGATTTCAAACATAGACGCAACCTCCTAAACAAACCGCCTCGAAGTGACTTGAGAAAGCAATAAGCAGCATTGCAGGTTGCTCTCAAGACAGTTGTGAACTTCTTTGGTTGCTCTCAAGACAGTTGTGAACTTCTTTGGTTGCCTGGCAACCAAATATCACAGCCATAACGTGACCATGTAATTAACATATTGTTGGCCCAGCTATCCAACACCCAAGGTTGGGTCTCCATCATTACTACATCAAGCTTTGCTGAATTATCCTGTAGTATTTGTTTTTATAATTCAACTATATTTTAAAAAAAAAAAGAGTTGATTTTTTTTTTAAAATTTTATTTTAAATATTTTTAAATTATTTTGATGTGCTAGTATAAAAATAAATTTAAAAAAAATAATAAAAAATTATTTTAAAAATAACCTTTATTATAATTTCAAATACACTCTTAATAAAGTGAGTATAGGCAACTAGCTTGCAGATAGGAGGCTCCCTTGTAGAGAATAGGTTAGAAATTATTGGAATATTAACTCACAAGAAAAATTCAATCCTAGTACCACTGTCACAACACCTAAAAAAACAAAAGAAATAAAAAATTCATTGTGATCTTAGATACATTTCGCCCTTCCCAAACAAAATAAAATATTTTTGTGTTGGGGTTATTTTATATTTTGATGCGGCTTGTTAGTCATTAAAAAATTAACTAGAACTATAAGTATTTTTTTTTAATTTTTAAAAACAATAAAATTATCTAATTACTCTACAAATCATCATTTTCAAAACAAGAATACATGGCTGTTTATGTCTTTTTATTTTTTAAAAATGTAGTAAAATAACAAGTTTACTTTTTAAATAAAAAGAGATAAATCATGCATCTAGGGGTTTTTTGGTCCTCCTATTTTTTTATAATTACCAGATTCATCGAGGAAATTTTTATCTTTTAAGAATGATTAATTATTATCTAAATGTAAAAAACTGCAAGCACGTACTATGCCTGTGCATTTTAGGAGAGCCTTTTGTCTTGTCACTGGAAAAGCCTCTGCATCATTTTCCAGCTGGTATGGCATGTGATGATGATGGAGCAGTTTATCATCGATGAAGTTTTTTTTTTCCTTTTTTAAAAATTACAATTTAATTCTTTTTATTGTTAATATTTCAAATTCAAACCTTATTCTTTTAATTTTAAATTTTTATTTTTGATAAAAATTTTATTTATTTTCAATTTCATCCTTCAATTCTAATTTGTCATATATTATATTTTTCAATTTAGTTTTTATTCTTTTGGTTCTTAATTTTTTTTCTTGTCTTTTTTGTAAAGGTTTTATTGGTTTTCAATTTCACCCTTTAATCCAAAATTATTGTATATTATGTTTTTCAATTCAGTCCTTATTTTTTTATTTGTTTTTGTCTTTTTGTTAAAGTTATTTTTCTTCTCAATTTCACCTTCCAATAAAAAATTCATAGTTGTCCTTTAATTTATTTTTTTATTTTGATTTTTATCCTTATTTTTTTATTACTATTTTTTTATCATTTTGTGTGATTATTTTTCTTTTCCGATTTCATCCTTCAATGTTTAATTTTTTGAAGATTGGACTTCACGATTTTTTCATGTATAGTTTTTCTGGTTTGCTGATCCATGTCACAGATTTGAAAAGTTAACTAGGTTTATATCTTTTCTTTGGCTTATTTTCTTTTCTGATTTCATCATTAGACTTTTTTTAAAAAAAAATTGTTTTGTGATTCTTGTTTTTTCTTTTCTATCATGTTATCCCACCTTCATGATCTAAAACATAATTTTGACAGGTTGACTCGCTCTTTATTACACAAGTTACATGTCTATCATGCTAACTCAAAATAACTTGCGCCATTTTTTCTCTCTTTTTTTTTCAAATTTTTTCCTTTCATATTTAAGCAGCTAAAATTTTAACAACATTATTTTTCTGCTCTTGAAAAAAAAATATCAAGTTGTCGTGGTAAAAAAAAAAAATTGTTTATTTACTATCGTTACCTATTTTTTTATCTAATTAAAATAAAATTAATTTATTTAACCATTTAATTTTTTGATTTATTTAAAACATGCTTACAACACATACACGTTGTTTTTTATGGAAAAAAATAAATAGTGTCCCAAGGTGTATCGCGAGTCCATGTCTAGTCATAAACTAACGTGGAAAGAGAGAGAAAAAAACTCAAGAGATCAAAGTACCACTATAAAATGTAATTAAAAGGGAAAAATCAAATTTGAAAAAAGATTAATAATAACGAGATCAACTAAGATAAGCTGACCCATCACGACTTCAGCGATAGCAATCTCTGCTTCTTCAGCTGCACTTTCCATTCTGCTAGAAGCTTTTTTTTTTTTTTTTTTTTTTGCTCCCAATGAGAAAAGAGAGCATCATTTTCAGGTTCCATGTATGATTGCTGCGTGTAAATGGAGATATTGAAAGATAGAGACAGATAAAGATGATGTCCTTCATTTATTCCAACTTTTTTTTTTTCTTTTAACAGTAGCAATGTGCTTCCATGGTTTGCAGAACCCACTCATCATTGGGATCTCCAATACTTGGCCATTTCAAACCCATTTTTGCTATAGTGGTAGTCCTCAATGGTTTGATCAATTTCTGCCTCTGTGTTCATCACAAAAGGTCCATACTGAACCACAGGCTCGTTAATTGGCTGTCCGGCAATCAGCACAAATCGCAATGGCTTAGAAGATCTGTTCCACACACTCAAACCATCTCCAGGACCTAAAACCAGGACATGATGAGCAGTTGAGGATGAAGAATTTGGCTTGCCGAAGACCCCTTCACCTTCAATAACATACACAAATCCATTCCATGATTCTGGGATATTTTGATGCACTTGAGCTCTGGGTTTCAGAGTGAAATCCAAATACATTGTTGGTGTCCTGGTATAAACTGGAGATCGCACTCCCATCGATTCCCCTGCTATAATTCTCACTTCAGCCCCGTCTTTCTCTGCTCTTTTTATGTCATCGCTTAAAAGTTCTTGATACCTAGGTTCAATCCTGCCAAATAGGTTTCGGATTATTAGCATCCTCTGCATGGTGAATCTAGAAAATAAATTCTGAACACTATTGTTTTTCAAGATGAACATTAGAAATATATGGAAAACTTTAAATTGCTTGATGGTAGGGGGGAGGCTGGCCTGTCTCAAGGCTCAATGAAAGTAGACATGCTTGAAAGTATTAAAAGAATTATCCTGGGACAATGACACATGCATACACACACACAAAAAAAAGTGCAGCTAAATTCTCAAAAATATAATTTAATTTTTCGAAACATAGGAGAATTTGACTGAGAATTTGTAACTAATAGATGATTAAGGGTTTAGGGGTCAGCTGTTTCTAGTCTTGCCCTTACAACCTTAAAAACCCAGGAAAAGAAAAGAGAGTAATTTAGAGATTTCTTACATTTTGTCTTGGGAAGATAGATTTATCCACAGCTGCAGACCCTTTTGAGCACCTTCTCCGGCAGGCATTTCCGAGTGGATGATGCCTCTTCCTGCTGTCATCCACTGCAAAGTGAAGAGAAAAAGAAGAAGAAGTTAAGAATCAAATGAAACAAAGAAGAAGAAAACCTAGAATTTATAACGGCATGAAATGCACTGATTCATTGCCCCATCTGAAATCCTTCACCTGCACATCTCCGGTATGGATTGTACCCTTGTGCCCTGCAAAGTCCTGATGAGTGATGCTTCCCTGATATCCACAATAACCAAACATTAGTTTCTTAAATATTCAGTCTTCCAACATTCTGGTTTTTTAACCGAAAACAATTTTACCTGCAGCATGTATGTAACAGTCTCAAAACCTGCAATTCACATTAAGAAAAAATTACTGAAGGTATAAAAAAAACCCAGAGAAAGAA
>Ga0307517_10004969_pt1 | contig 20251 bp, 19 predicted proteins | sample 23_EM_MG_FD_194515 | JGI IMG/M metagenome (GOLD analysis project Ga0307517, IMG submission 194515) | Populus trichocarpa ectomycorrhiza microbial communities from riparian zone in the Pacific Northwest, United States - 23_EM | ecosystem: Host-associated > Plants > Roots > Unclassified | place...
ACCACAAGGACCACAAGGACCACAAGGACCACAAGGACCACAAGGACCACAAGGACCACAAGGACCACAAGGACCACAAGGACCACAAGGACCACAAGGACCACAAGGACCACAAGGACCACAAGGACCACAAGGATGACAAGGACGACAAGGACAACCACATCGTAGTGAGAAATGGGCGTAGCAGGGAGCAATTAGGGAGCGCGGGGATGAAATGGAAGATATAAAGAACGATGAGAACAACCAGCAGGAGGACGGCGCTGAGGCCAAAGGCGAGGAAGATGTGGCAGAGAGCGAACAGGAATCTCAGATGCTCCAGGAGTGGGAGACAATGGTTATCGACATAAGTGTATCGTGTTTTAGCTATCTAGAACAATACCAGACTCAATAACTGAACAGCCTGAAGAGGACAAGAATCCGGGCGCCACTGGCCCCTCTAGGCAATCCGGCGCCACGAGGTTTCTCCCATGCGATGTGGAGGAGGAGGCATCAGGCTCTAATCCTATGGTGCCAGTATCTGGCTCGAAGCCGTTCCCGCCGTCAGATTCCAAGCAACCGAAAACCGTTCTACAGCTTCTCTTGGGGACGCCTTGGATGGCTCGTTGGCTGAGAAATCCCGACCGGAGAGGAAGCGACCGTGATTGATACGATGGCACCCCGCATGGTCCTTCTGCAGGACTCTCTGGGAAGCTTGATTAGCGTGTGGTCAGTGCTCCCACCCCCGTCAGCCTCACAGTTGCGCCACATGCGACGATCCCCAATGCTGAGACAATTGAGCCGGCTCCCATCACACCAAATGCTGAGTTTATCCCATTGGCTGCCAGTACGCCAAATGTATACACTGTTCCACCTGCATCGCGAACCCCAGCCCCTGCGCTGGATCAGGATATCACGACCTCCCCTGGGCCCCCTGCATCCCCGGGTCCTAACACTCATGATACTCCTACACCCGCAGGCCAAACACCCAAACACTGTCAAATGGCAGTCGAAGAAGAACCAGGATTGCTGGCAACTGATTCTTTGTTCTGTGGATTTTCTTTTACTTTTTCATTACGTGTCTGATTGTGCAAGCTTCATAGTTTAGATGTTGAATTTTCATCCTGGGATTTCTTACCTAGCATAGGATATTAATCATATCATTGAGCGCCCTTGCATTAGCATCTTGTATGACTAGCTATTTCAATCTCTTGTGCCTGATCCCCCTTTTTCCCTTGCATCTCAGACTCCCAGCCTCACCTTAGGTGAAGTTTAACCTTTACTATATCCGGCCCACATCCGTTTATCACACCAGAACTGTCCAGACACTGGGGGCGGTCATCGAGTGACTCCCGGGCGTTCTATATTCATGTGTGTTGATTCGTCGGCTGAAGATGAGATTCCATGTTTATCATTCCCTTTAGGTGTGGCCAATGTCTCGCTAGAATTATTGTCGCTGACCCCTACATTTTGTGGCTACTACTCCACCTGAGGAACTCCCCCATTTCGTCCAAATCTTTAAGCCTGGAGTCTTGAAGTCTAGGAGTGCTGAGAGTAGCAGGATCACCGACACAATTTTGAATATTCAGAAAACCATTTTCGCAAGAGCATATCTGCCTTCACTACCGAGTGATAGTGTATGATGCCCTCCCCCCTCAGTCCTAGCGTATAAGACCTAATGTGTCCTATTGAAAACAAGAAAACCACGCAAACTCCTTGTCTTCACAAGACTCGATATACGTTGAACTATTTTCTTCGCTCCCAAAAATCAGAGTTGTATTTTAGCTAATATCTGATTATCCAATATTCCACGATGCATCGGCAACGACAGACAAATTCACACAGTTAGCCAACCAATGGAGCAGGCAAGCAGATCGAACGTACACACGAGGTCGTACCAGAAACCATGGGATTCAGTGAGCCAACACCTCAAGGTGGTAATCGGAATAGACGTAGACGCAACGTCGTACTGGATACCATGGCATCCAGTCAGCCAACACCTGGAGTTGGCAACTTGAATATGAACGGGTATAGGCACGACCTTGTACCCGACGATATTGGATCCGCATCGGGAATGCAGGCGGACAAATCTGGCAGCTCTCAGACACTCTCAACCCACCAGGCATCGCGTCGGAGCCAATCACAGGGTCCGGGTGAGACTGGGGTTCTGGCAAGACCGCCCAAGCGTCCGCGAAGAACAACCATACAAACCAGGGCGAATATCGAACCCGAGACGGAGCCTGACAGGCAAGCGCATTTGGAAACTGTTCATTTAAGCGATGATAGCAGTGATGAATACCAAAACCCATGCAATGAAGATGAAACTGGATCGGAGCCTGTGATCGATGTTGACGCCTCCGAGATTTCCAAGGGAACAACATCCGGGTGCGGTCATAGGCCGCAGGGGTCTCGCAGACAGGGAAACGGTCAGCAACCAGTTGTGCGAATTTCAACCACCTCCGGATCACAGGAGGTACCTCTCGTTAGACAGACACCAGCAAATTGTAGACGTATAATTCGTGATAGAGGCAACAGTCCACCGACCTTCCTGTCATCGAGCGTAGGATATTCGTCTCCGCTAGCGACCTTTAGTGGTACTACATCGGATGTCAGATCCTCGAGTCTGGTAGGTGAACCGGGTATCCGACGACCCAGGCGGCCCAGGCCAGCAACAGATTCATGGCGAAATACCGTTACCGGAGCTGAGGTGACCATATTAGAGCAGGCGATGGAACTGATGCTCCAGTACACACTTTTTGATAACCCACTGCCGAACCCGGTTGCTTTGACATCTCAGAGATACATGGTATGGGGAAAGGCGCTGGAGACGATATCGGATGCTGGGAATATTGAGCTATCGGAGGAGAGTGTGAAGCAGGTAAGTTGACTCAGCCGGAGGTCATATGACGTAGAGACAGTCACTGACTGTGACAGCTCTATCAAAAACATACTGCAGTGAGAGCGCAATTCTTGTATTATGTGAAGCATAATATCAGACAGCTATACGATCTGCTGTCAGATACTCCTACCGCTATGGTGCGCAGGGTTGATTATCTGCTAGAACGGAACAGGTTCATGTGTCCACCCCATGGATATGCGGTTGGTCCCAGCCATTGGACTTGGGCGGACATGACTAATCGCAGAACGAACGTAGGACTTAACCTTCAGGTTCCTTACCCCCGAGATTGCAGACGCTATATACGGCAAGTATTTCGACGGAATCCAAATGCCAGGTATGCTCCACCCTAAGTTTCTGAAGCGCATAAACGGTACGATGGTCTGTCTGACATGGGCAATACTGTGCCATTCACTACGGGCATTGCAAACGGGAGTATATAAGAAACCTCCCAACTTAGATCCCGAAGTCGTTGAAGGTGGGAGAGTCCGAATCATTGCCTGTTTTTTGATAACTGAGTCCACTAATCATGAAAAACGCAAGATCCTTGTATCCGGCAGAAGAACACGTGGCGGGGGTTCGCCTGGGCGACGGAGAACATGTTTATATTAAACCTTCGTCACAAGATCGCACCCAGGCTCGAGAAACAGCATAGCATTCGGCAGGAGTGGGGAGAGGGCTTTGCGAATGATAACCACGCAGTTTATGCAGGACCGAAGTGTCAGCTAGGTAACTAGGCTCCTGGAGGTCCTGCACTACCGAGACAGATGCTGATTGACACCCACGGCGGCGGCCTGCGGGGGCTCGAAGATAGTCAACATCGGTCGCAGAAGGCGGACACATGACTGGATCTCAGTCAAAGGTCCATTGTGTGGGAGCTAACCTTTCTGGATTCAGATCCTGGCTCGAATCATGAAAGTCTTGACAACGCAGGGGGGGCCGTTGACTCTCAAATGAGCAATCACTTATCGCTCAACCTGGACAATTCTCAGAACAGAGAAGCTGGGCCAGGGGCGGTGGAGAAAACCAGTAGCTGGCCGGATGGTGGGAATACCACGGAGGGTGCTTAAGGGGAGGTGGTACATCTAGGTAGATTCAATTTTTTTTCTCGTGATGGGACGCGCAAAAGCCGGGGTAATAAAGGTCATATGCAATAGTCACATAGAATCATAGTAGATCCAGAAGTATAGGGCGTCGAGATGACACAATAAATTATGAGCACTATCACGATAATTTTAGGAAAACGAACTTGAACCTAGAATATAGGAGAGTGTGAGGAAGGGGTCCAGAATAGTGACTATGGGATCAGCGCGTCCGGATAGAGGACCGGAGTATTGTGAGTCTAGATGGCGCAACAAGTCACTGGCGTCTGGAAGGATCAGGTAAATAGTCCAGAGGTTAGGATGAAGAGCGGAAGAGTATAGGGATCGGGACGGGGAAGGCGCATACAACAAACGCTAGGATGGCTTCAGGACATGATAGTCTGGCCTCCGAAGGCATCAGTACACGATGGCCTAGCGTGCGAAGGCGTCAGGACATGATACCCGATGGTCAGCTGATGTTAGGACATGATAGGCTAGCGTCGGAAGGCGTCCAGACCCACAGGACGTAGGGTGCGTTTCAGGACGTTGTCGGGAGGCAATGGGCCGTTGAGCGAATGTTCCCGACGCGCCGTTTGATCAACGTCACATCCAGAATGGGAGTTTACATCCTGTCCGTCCTGTGCATCCTGTGGGTCTGACGCACAAGATGAGGAGTAGATCTTTTGCTGATGGTCGAAGTAGCATGAACATTAGTATAAATAGTAGGCCTCTCCCCCGTAGTTGAAGAATCATCAGACAACAGAGAAGAGACCTTAACACTATATCAAGTTAATCAAGTTATACTTTAACTCTTTGATATTTGACTAGACTTTATTACTTCACCTTTACCAAACGATTACCTACGAGCCTTCCTGACTATTAATCCGTTGTCTCTAATATCCTCAGCCTAGTGAGCTCGGAATTCTACTGTGTTAGCTACCCGTTAATAGCCAGTTGGCATTCTGCAAAATCTGTTATAATAAGGCTTGCTTTTATTCTGAAGAGCACTGCTAGTGATTTTGAGCATTGAACAGGGGTGGATTGCTTGTGTTTGTGATTACAGTATGGGTTTTTCTTGTTACCTCCTGCTTGTGCTATTTGAGTATTGTCTTGTTTGTTTGTTGAGAGGTTGGCTATCTTGGCAGACAGGTTTGGTGGGTTTTTGGTGTGGAATGTGTGGTAGGTCACATACTAGAGGAACTTGGGGCACTCAGTTTTCCCTAGATTCACGGCAAGGTTTTTTGACGAACATAATATTATTTTAAGAGTAGACACAGGGCTTATTGCTCTGAAAGTAACGGGTTTGCCCCTATTTAACCCAATAAATTCTAAGATTTAACAAAAATAATCATAAAGAAATGTAGATGAAATCATGGTCTACTCTGGGGTAGAAACTTTTCCCATGTTGTTAGAAGTGTTAAGATAGCGCGACTTTTAAAGTCAGATTCCAGAATCCTCTTATCCATGACTATGAAGCCCTTATAAGATGTCATTCCACCTCTTCCTAGTATTCTAAAATAGTAAAGAATCTCCTTATCTAACTATTCCTCATAGTACTAGAGTGGTTTTTAAAAGAGTGTCATTTCTGTCAACCATTTTGAGGGGTTTCCCAACTGCTTACCGTATAGTCTGATTCCACGAGGCTCAGATATGCGATCATGGACCCCTTTTAAGATGTCATTCTATGCCCTTCTGGCTACCCAATATCAGAATCCAAGTCCCAATAGGAAAATCTTCGCTAGAACAACAGATTCATTTAAAATGAGGGTATTTTCATAGGCAGTTTGATAGGTGTAGGATGTACTGCTTTTAAGACCAGATTCTGGTGGTATTCTGTATTCAATTATGGAGCCCTTTTACAAAGTCATTCTATACCTTGACAGCTATGAAACACTGTAAAGGGTGTCCTAATTCAACCATTTCCCATATTGCTATAGTGTTTGCTGAGATGAGGGGCTTACTGCTAGACATTTTAAATAGTCTGGCAAGCGCTAACTTTAAGGCAAGATCTTTCCAGTACCTCGTATGCTGCCACAAATTCCTTTTCCAAAATTGTTCTAAGCCTTTCTAGCTATCCAATAGGTAAAAGAAGATCCTGATCAAACTATTCTCTATAGTACTACAGTGTCTTCTGAATGGTAGAGATTTCTGCAGAGTATTCTATAGGATCTAGCCAGTACTGATTTTAAAGCAAGATTTCTCTTTTTTTTTGTTAAGTCTGTGGTTATATTTAGTAGCTAGCTACAGGCGATACCATGGCAGTTAATCTAAGTTATGGCCTAAAAACCCTAAAAACAAAAGAAAATCCTGCACTTCTCCACATTATAAAACAGTAAAACTTTATAGACACGAGGCCTATACTGAATCCATAACCTCCAGAATTATAAACATCAAGCATCAGCAAAAAGGTGGCCTGCATCAGATACAGTAGTGTTGTGTCCTAACTCTCTTGGCCTGGACTCTGCGTTCTGTGCGTCCTGTGCATCCTGTACCTATGCGCCACATCTGGTTGCGTCTGGTACATCCAGAAACCCTTTCCTACACTGCGTTCCATCCGGACACATGCAACCAAGCAACCCTGCCTCCCATGCATCCTGACTTAAACCTCAACACCATCGCACATCAGGATTCACCACTACCCCTGATTCTCCTTTCAGTCTTCTTTGTCTTCTAGCCCAGTTTTGAGCAAGGAGTATTTCTTGGCAAAGAAAATATAGTTAGGCCTGGTGCCTGGTGAGAAAGCCATCATACCCTTAATCTTAAATTTACACTAAAGACCCTGGGCCAGAATCACACTCGCACTCAGAGTTCTATTTTCAGAACTTTATCTTTGAGGGAGCCAAAATGCCAGCTTACTCCAGTCTGAAAGTGAGTGATAGCCAGAATACTCTCTAGTCTAGTACTCAGGCTGTTCATGGAGGTTTCTCTGCACTTAGTAGCCCCCAACTCGACCCAACTCACTTAAACTCTTTCATCAACACACCCAACACCCACATTCCTGAGCACCAGCCGCTATACTCCATCCCATCCACTAAACCAATCCTAAATGTTATAACTGGAAGTTACTGGGCTCGCTGCCAGCTCCATACTGGTATAGGATTTATCCCTCCAGGACTATTATTCATGAAGTTACAGGGCTGGCAATCTTTGGATTAGAAGGCTGATTCCTCCACAACCGCCAAACCGATCTTGATTCTATTTACCTGAGGTTGTTGGGCTCGACGCCAGCTATCCAACCATATAAGGTACGTCTCTATCGCATCAAAACTCAGGAAATTGCTGTCTCCTGTGGAGAGGATCTTTAGAGTAAGAGTAGTAACCCTGGTGATATTTTACTCGACAGCAGATTACTCCACAACCGCTGGTCGGATTTTGATTCTCCTTGCGGGAGATTGTTGGGCTCGATGTCAGCATCCCAACGGTATAAGGTACGTCTCTGTCACGTCAGAACCCAGGAAATCGCTGTCTTCTGTTGAGAGAATCTTTATAGTAACCCTGGCAACACTTTACTCGATGGCAGATTACTCCACAACTGCAGGACGGATCTTGAATATCTTTGCGGGAGGTTGTTGGGCTCGATGTCAGCTTCCCAACGGTATAAGGTACGTCTCTGTCGCATCAAAACCCAGGATATCGCTGTCTTCTGTGGAGGGTATATTAGGTATCAAGCTCGCAATATTTTACTCGATGGCAGATTACTCCTCAACCGCTGCACGGACTTTGATGCTCTTTGCGGGAGGTTGTTGGGCTTGACGCCAGCTCTCTAACGGTATAAGATACATCTCTGTCGCATCAAGGCTCAGGAAGTCGCTGTCTTCTGTGGAGAGAATCTTTATAGTAGCCCTAGCGATATTTTACTCGACAGCGGATTACTCCACAACCGCGGGACGGATTTTGATTCTGTTTGCGGGAGGTTGTTGGGCTCGCCGCCGGCTTCACAAGGATATAAGGTTCATCCCTCCGCAACTCTTATTCATGATGTTACAGGGTCCCGGCTAGGGGGGGTCCCCTGGAGCCTGACCCTAAGGGGGGGGTTAAACTTGCCTATGAACGTGTATTTTGTCAGAAGGCTCAGGCTGCTTATGAGTATCATGATGGGTGTTTCTATGTGGATTAGCCTGTATATTAGAACCATAATAGAATAGCAGTAAATTTAATTGTTTGATAGCATGAAATCTAGTATTGTGACAGAAATGATCAAGGTCAGAAACTGGTAAAGTGAAGACCCTTCCCTATCTCAGGAAGATGTGGTCCAGCGTCAGGTGTCATCCTGAGTATTAGGTGCTGCGTCCGGTGCTTGCTGAGTCTTAAGTGCTGCGTTCGGTTGCGTCTGGTGAGTTGTGTGATACTATTATTGCGTCCGGATTCACAATTGGCGTTCTGGCGTCATGTGCATCTGATGCACAGGACGCTCAGAATGCAAGCCAGAATTTTTGCTGATGAGTGTCCGGCATCTCCTTCTCACCATCCTCCTCAGGGCCCTCAGGCGTCTTGGCAGAGTGGAAGAGGCATGTCAATGCGTGCGATTCGGGCCGGCCACCACAATTCACACACTTAAGTGAGATGTGGTTGCAAGGTCTGCTTCTTACATGGCAAGTGGCTGTGGGACAAGTGTGAGCCCCAGTCGTGTTGAAAGATGTGCACCACAGGCAGGTGGCTGGATTGGTGCATTTGTTGCTGTGCTGACCAAAAGAATGGCAGTTGGAGCACTAGATGTCGGTGTTGAACCACAAGCGACGCTCGGTCCTATATGTTGAGGAGAGGGCCGCTAGGTGCTTAGTGACAAAGTCCGGTGTCTTGCGGCCAGTAATAGCGATAGCCACTGTTGACACAAGTTTTCCAACACGTAATTCTTCAATAGTAAGCCGTCTAGGAGTCCCAGCAAGAGCCACCCCCGAAATGCAAGTTGTAAGCTTTGTGGCGATTGTGTCCATTGGGCAAGAGGTCAGGATCCTAGGCACCAAGAGGTACGTCACCGGCGTATGCAAGTGGACACTGACGGTACCTGGGATAAGGTGTCGGAAGAAGCCCACCTTACAGTTAAGCACAGTGGCCTTTATTGTTTCCATAGTCAAAAGAGTAACTGTCAATCCTTTCACAGTCACAGTTTGTACATAGGTGCCCACCAGCCCTTTGTTTGTCTCATGGCGAAGGTCTTGTGCTCACATAGGGAGTGGGATGCCTTCTCTCGTAATAATAAGTCGGCATTGTCTTGTGGTTGAGGTCTTTCTCTAAGGGGGTTCGGCAGTGGTGGAGGATCTAGTACTCTTAGAATGGTTGTTCGTCTTCTTTCTGCCTTTTTTTACCACGGTGGACCACATGGCGGCGGGTGCAAGGGGGGGTAGGTGTACAGTCAGTAACGGGAGCCCTGTGGCAGGGTCAACCTCCAAGGGTTTAGTTTTGGCTACTTTGAAAGCTATCGGGATGGGTGTTTCAGGACGGGGAGTGTGAGCCTTAAGGGCGACTATCTCCTCTGTGAGGATATCGATGCTTTCCACAAGGGTGTTGACAACTAACCTGAAGTCTTTGTGGATCATCCGGATTACCTCCAAGAGGATACAGATATAGGGGCAGTGGCCTCCTGAGGGAATATGGCCCTTGTAGACTATGCTCGCATGGTTAAAGAGCTGCAGGTAATAGTCCAGAGGGGTAGACTATTGTGGTAATGCGAACTGGGTGAGCATTGAGCATCTCTGTCGCTTACGCAAAGGGGGGCCAGGGGCAGAAGGGAGGGGGGTGACGTGGCCCTCGAAAGGCCAACGTCTCATGGTGGGTTGAGTTCGCATACTGGCTTCTTCCCCTTTCCACGCTTGTGCGCTTTGAAGGGAGTGGCAGAGGGATCCATGTATGACTTGTGTAACCTGACAGGTCACGTTACGCAGAAAACTCAAAATAATTATTTGGTGTTAAGAAAGTGCAATTTGCACTTTTGAGGAAAATATGCGAGAGGAAGCATGCTTTTAAAGCAAGGCGCTAGCCACACCTTGTACACAACCATGAAGTGATAATTGATATCACCCTACTCATTTCCAGTTATTAGGCAAGCGGTAATAGATTATCTAATATTAAGAGTGAGATATGGTACCGTAAGAGGCTGATCATATATTCAAACTCAAGCCTCAAAATTGCAAGTATCCAAGTAGCATCTACCTGGCAATTTTTAAATTATCCAGAATCTTGGCACTGATATGTATGAGGCTTGGCACCAAGTTGCCTGAATACTAAAAAGATCGCTAAGTAGGAGTCAACTCATGAGACCAGATTCGTGTGAGTTAAAAATATGTTCAACTGATTGGAACTATTTTAAAAGCATACTAACTGAACATGTATTGCAATCAAAATAAAATAGATAATTGCCAATGTAGGACAAGTTAATGGGAGTTAATGGCTCCTGAAGGCGTGGGAGGAATATTTCATTGAAAATAGTGAAGGTGACAAGCGGTGATTGATGTGCGCCCTGGTCAGGGATGCCTCTCTCTGGTACCTCTAGGCCATCCTTGTCCAAGCCGCTCTTAAAACTCTCGAGATTTGCATAGGTAAACTCCTGAGCACTGAATTTGGTCACCAATCCCAAGCATGTAAATATCAGGCCTCAAGCTAACATTAGTGCAAAGGACATACTAGCTATGGGGCCTTTAATTTGCGATGAAAGCTCATTCTCATCTCATTAGCTAGAAAAGGGATATCGTGTTCCACCTCTCTACCCCATGAGCCTCTCGACTAAACGTTCCAGGTGCTTATAACATATATTCTGGTTCTAAATGTGTCCACCTTGGCTCATTCTATCTGGAAGTGCAAGGACCGTGTCCAATATGTTCCAACCCCAAACAGAAGCCTTCTCACTTATTTGACTTGGCCCCTCCGTATGTAAAACACATTTGACCCATCTGCCACAGCCACCCTCTACATACTCTACTCCTCAGTCCTAGACTCTTCATCACTTTACTTCTAAGTTACCAGTTCCCATGCTGCCTTCTGCCAGATATCTTGCAACAGCAACATCTCTCTCCCAAGCTGCCACCCACGATACACTGCTCTTCCAACTTTCTTCCGATTATATTCTCTCTTTATTAACTCAGTTCCGGGCCACTATCCAAATCCATCTCTCATCCAGAACCCTTCCAATATCACCACTGTTTTGCCCTCACTTCTGGATTCCCTCAGTCCTCTCAAATATCTGGTGGATCTTTTCCTGTTATTACCTCCTCCGTCCTTATTCCTCGCAATATTCTCATACTATCTCATCTCCTCCAGGACTCTTTCCGACCTCCCTGCCTCTTAGAGTCTACTCACGGGTTTCTATTGTCTTCCCTGACTTCTAACAGTCCCCCAAACCAATTCTCATACCTTTTAATCTACAGCTGTCTACTAGACCACCTACTAAAGCCTGCTCAATTTATAACCATCCGCCCTACAGATTCCCATGCCTTCTGAACCTACAATTACTGGCTAGATATCTTACTTATGCTTTCATCACTTATAAATTTATTCTCATGCCTTTCCTGCCCACCATCCCATGTACTACTATTGTTTGATCATTCCTGACCCTTTCAGCCTATGTAATTTTCATTTAATTTCATTACCTATATTATACACACGATCACTGAGTGGTAATAAAACAATTCTACGTATAATCTTCATCAGTTTCTTCAAACTGTGATTCTACATACCCAGGGTTTTGAAACTAAGGTGCACCAACTAGTACTTTTAGATTCGGTCTATATTCTTGCTAGGCCTCGCACCAACCACGTCCTCCTATATCCTTACCGCCGGTAGTATCTTCCAATTCATCTTGCTCTGTACTACTACCAAACTAAGCCCTCAATGTGTCCTCAGTATTATTATATCCAGCGGTCATCTCAACCTGCTTTCCCCCTTCTACTCGCAATCCTGGCCTGCAATATTATCCATATTGGCTGTATTATTCAACAGTGCTAAACTCTTCATGTTTTGCTCGATAATCATGTCTGACATTGTAATCGCGCTATCCATTTGTTAGCTGACCTTTCACCCAACTTGGGTGCTTAGAATGCATTAGGAGGCGGATAGTGGCCTGAACAATACAGGCCCCATCACCTTTTCAGCACCCCACCTAGGTCAATAGCCTAGAGTGGGTTGTCTTTTTCTGCATTTCCTGCCTTTGGCCCCACTCAGGGCCCTGCCCCACCCACACCCCAGAGCGGTTTCTGTTAAAAATAAGTCGTAACACACAGGTCCTATCCAGGAAATGAGTGTAGGTGGGCTACACAGGGGGTATATGCGGGAATTAGTTGAAAAATACACCCCTAGTATCATTTAAGGACTGGACTTGGCCAGTGAAAACCCGTCCCTGCCCTGTAACCAACACCATGTGTACTTGTTATTTTCAAAAGTGTCTGGATGCCCGAGTTGTCCATGAATCCAAACACTTTCGAAACCTGCCAGTATGCATTGTTTATCTTACCCCCTAACCTGCCCTTTACGAAAGCCACATTATTAATAAACACATGTTATGGGATAGATAACAAGGTAGGATTCCGCACTAACTAGGCTGAGAATATTTGAGTCAATGAATTGACAGTCTGGAAGGCTTGTTGCTAATCATTTTGTTAAAGGTAGAAAGATCAAGTATAGTCAAATATCAAAGAGTTAGAATATAACTCGCTTGTTAACTTGTTATATTGTTAAGGACGCTTCTCTGTGCCTTCATGGTTCTTCAACCACTGGGGAACAGACCAACTATTTATACTAATATTCATGCTACTTCGACTTCTTTAGTTAAGAAGTATTTTCTTAACAATTCAGTTCATCAGAACAAAGTGCGAACACCGTTTGACTCTGAAAACTTGTCCAGCTCAACTCAGACAAACTCCTGAACTGCTATTTCATCTGAGGGTGTTCCCACTCCACCAGTAGACAATATTCGATCACTTCGTCATAATAAACTATATATGAATATACGGTCCAAATGCCTATATACCAATAGCTACATGAAATACGGAGCAATCAGTTGCGATATCCTGCTCTCACAGTATTATTCAGCTACTGCATATGCAACTAGAAAATGAGAGGAGTAGTATTCTCGAAACATCATCCCAATCAGTTCAACATATCTTGAAATATTCTCTCATCCAGTGTTTCGAGTCGTCTTCCAAATGCCACTAAGAAGCTCATAACTCCGGGAACTTGGGTTCAGATATACCGTCGTCTTATGATGCCCTATCTCTCGCTCCTAAATATTAGATAAGATATTCCGGCTAGGATAATAAGATACCAGTCTGCCCACATCGCAGTAAATGATATAATATAGCCATTCTCACACAGATAAATAAGCCATGGAGCTTATCTAAGAGAGCCTTATCCAAGTCTAGCAGACTTTTCCGTTTCAGGTCCCACTCCAATTGAGCAAATATTACACCTTGAATCTTGCATCCTAGGAACCTAAGACAAATTAGCTGTCTAGTGTTCATTACGGGGCCCATTTCTGACCAACAGGGCGCCAAGAGCAGGTTATTAACTGCATATTAAAAAAGAAATCGTCCAAATTGGACCAAAACCAAGTGAGATAGAGCTCTTTGATGTTGTCTAACTTTAAAGAGCTCTATCTCAGTCTGTTCTTGTCCAATTTGGATGATTTTTGGCCCACTTAATCAGAATAATCTAGGTTATTTTGTCCCTGCTCCTCAGAAACAGGGCCCTTAATGAAGCCTATTAGCTATCTGCCGGGTTAGATTAATTTAGTACTACTATAGTTAGAAACAATTTTGACAAATATCAAAAAAATACCTAATAGCTGCCAGGTGGAGAAATCAACCTATCCTCCTCCAATACATATTCCACTCTTCCTGCACAGGCCATCGAATACTCAATATTACCTCTAACCTTGTAGAGTTCTGTTATAGGCTTCTTTCCTATATGCAGATACCAAAATCTGCATCCGCTACGCTTTACCTGGATCTCCACATCAGTTACAAGCTGCCACCCAATTTTGTTTGAAACGGAATGTTGGTTATCGATTAAGGGTAATTTACCTAGACTTCAAATTACTGTATAGTCCAAGAACATACACGTGTCAATCTCGCCTAGAAGGTTTTTTAATCAAACATACCTCACCCAATAGTGGACTATCTGATACAAAAAAAACATAGAAATAGAGACCTAGTGAGGCAGAATAAAAGTATTGTTTTTCAATTTACAAGAATCAAGCAAAGGGAGTGGTATTCTTGTTTCAAAACTTGAATATGTGCTGTAAAATCCATATTCTTAGCATTGAACTGCAATATGAAATTGCTGAGTAATCCTATAATTTAGAGGTGAGATGGAAAAAACAAGAAAGTGAACATCATTAGAGGTACTTTTACAGCTCAAAAATGTCACTTTAAGAAACATATTCAATTAACAGGATCTCCACCTTGTTTTTTTCCATATTTATTATTGTAAACTCAATTCTATTGAGAATTATTAGGTGGCTTCAAACTGCAATAATTATTGAATATTGTGTAGATACAATATTTAAACATTGTACAAAATAGTGTGTGCATGCTTAAATTCAGTAAAACAAATATTAATTTGGAAGTTGTTAGTACATACAGGGCGAACAATAAGAGCATACCATAAAGGTATTACCTGTGGTATCCCAGACTTTAAAGAGAAGATTACAAAACATATAGAAGCTATGGTACCAGTAGAGTTTCAGACTTTCAAACTGTTATAATTAATTAATTAATATCATTAGATTCTTATTTCTTATATTGTTTACACTTGTTCATAGTCAATCACTAACAGTCTTGGCAATTATTTTACATAGCCACTGTTGCATTTCACTGTACCACATGGTTAACAGACTTCCCTTCTTGAACCCATAGGCTATTAGAGAGTTTGCGCAAGAGAACCTAGGTGGCAGTTAACGGAAAAGAGACCCAGGTCTCTGCATGAGCACCAGGTCTAGGTGGCTTGGTAGCTGGAAGATGGGAATTGAGTAGGGTAATACTGCATTGCACTCAAATTCGTTATGATACCTGCTCAAATTAGGATTCCCAGATACTTGTACACAAGTTGGGTACTAACCATACTGACTGCCATAGAACAGGTGATAATCTTCTACTGAATGCCCAATATTATCATCAGTAAATTCATTTAATAAGATGCAAAAAGAGCCCTGTGTTGCTGCTGATTTATTGTTCTGCAGCGATCGGATCTCTTCAGGTCTAAAAAGCCCTATTTTACACCTCTTCCAGGTCTGGCTATCATACCTGGGTTTCCAAACTTTTAGGTTAACAGAAAATAACCTATTTTCCTACCTCCTAGGTCTATTTAAAACATTATTTCCTCGGACCAGAAAAACATATGCGTCTGCGTACAGTTCAGCACGGTGGGGCGGGTCTTTCCAGCAGCCTCACCCCAGACCCAAATCTCAACCGCATTGTCTAGTCCACACTTTACACTACCTGCATCGCACAGCTTTGCTTTCTCTCAATCGCCTTTTTCTCCTCCAAGCCAACTCACCACATCCGATCTACTTCTAACTCCTCGCTCCCCGCCTTTCGCTTTTCGCGCGTCCACATCCTCCCTCACCCCGTTTCTCCTAACTCAAAAGGCATCTTGCATCACACCTTATTTCGCCATGAATCGACAAGGTTCTACATTCATTGCTCTTCTTCGTCCCATTGTCAATATTACCAGCGATCGAGCGATAGGCTAACAATTCTGCTTCGATTTGCTCCGGCAACTCATATGTTATCAGGCCCCGGACCCCAAATGAGATTGGGGGGCTTCCCCCAAGCTTCCTCCGCTTCTGCTTCAAGATCTGTCGGTGGTATTCCAAATGGTAAATTAGGTTCGTGCGCATCGATATATCTACGAAAACTGTTCACTGCGCTCTCTTCTGAGCCTGGAGCGGATGGCTGACCATAGTCTTGTGAGGGTTGCAGGTGGCAGTGGATGGCAAGGGGGACCACCCGGAGTACCCAACCCTCCAGGAAGTAGGCCAGGCTCAGGCTTAACATTCTCGCAAAGTGTGCTCTCGAGTCAGCCCGGTACCCCTCTGGATATGAAGTTAGTCCCAATTGGTTCATCGTTCCCATTTTCCCTTGTCTCCTGTCACAAACGTGAGTTGACAGGTTTTGGTTTGGTTTCGCAGCGATTTTCCTGCCCTGGGAGGCCAACCCCAGAATCCGGATGTTCAACCGTGGAATAGATTAAACACCCAGTCCCCTTCGGCACAAAATCGGCCACCTCAGCCGGAAGACATTTTTGCCAATATGGGCGGATACAGGGTGAGTGGTGTTGGTGGCGTTGGCGGTGTCGGAACCCAAGCGCAGGCAAGGCAAGCAATGCAGCCGAACAGCTTAGACGATTTCCCAGCATTGCCTAGGACTCAAGGAAACGGTGATGGTATTGAAGCTCGAGGATTCATGTCATTAACGAGTCTGGGAGGTGCTACGCAATTTGGCGTACGGCAGGGAAGTCTCAGTGCCGGAAGATCCGGGCTTGTAATGGGTGGTGGTTCTCAATCTAGCCGACTATTAGACACTGTAATTCAACAGACCGGGAATGTCCAGATCTCTGATCTTGAGAAAAAGGTAGCGAAAACCCAAGTGCTGTTTGGTCAGAAGGGATGAGTTGACAATCCCCTTAGAATCTAATGAAAACAAATCTTTCCTCAATGGTAACGAATGGAACCCCGGGCCCACCAACTAATATCTCCTTATCAAATATCTCACGACCTATATCACAGCAGGCTCAACATTCCTCACCAGCACCTGGCATGCAGAATCCTGTCGGCCATTCCTTAGGGGCGCAGCCACAACAGGTTCAACAATCAAAACTACCCTCTGGTTTGAGTAGTGTTGACTTCGGGGGCAACCAGCCAAATTCTATGCAAACTTCTGGGATGGGGGAAACAGATCGGTTTGGTCTTGGCGGGCTTCTAAGCCTCATAAGAGGAGAGAGCGGTGATTATTCGATGCTGGCCTTGGGGCAGGATCTGACACAATTGGGACTCGATCTGAATCAGCCTGAAGCGCCTCTATACCCATCTTTTGCGTCGCCTTGGGCTGATGTTGATTCCAAACCCGTTGAACCTGAATACCAACTACCCCCTTGTTACACTGTACAAAACGTGCAGTCACTTGGCACCAAGGTCTCAAGCTTCTCTGACGAAACGTTGTTTTATATTTTCTACACGATGCCGAGGGATATAATGCAAGAAGTGGTCGCAGCAGAGCTGTAATAACTACCCACCCCCCTCAAATCCTACGATCTGCCCGCTAATTCTGTTTTTCTTCTTACCCTCCTGCTTAAGCAAAGGTCTTCGAGAAATTGGAGATACCATACGGCGCTCAAACTCTGGTTGACTAAGGACAGCGCTAGCGACATTAGGCAGATATCCGAAAATGCTGAAAAAGGGATCTATGTTTTCTTCGACCCTAATGCGTGGGAGAGAGTAAGAGTATGTTCCCCTTCAGAATGTGATCACGACCAAAGCTAACCAGATCCCTAACGTTTCAATGCTTAATAGAAAGAATATGTCCTCGATTACACATTTCTAGACCATAGGGCAGCTCCGGGCATTATGAGTGGTTGATACCATTAGGTATACACAGTTAGTCATTGATTTAGTGGAATTTCTTTACCTTCTTGCTTCAACTAGGAAGGAGGGTATTCTCATAGCTTTCTACGGTGTTTTCGATATGCGGATTTCTGATTCCTTTTTTCCCTTTTCGTTCATTGCACGGTGGGCCTAGTTCGGATTTGGTATAGTCTTTTTACCCTTAGGATCTCGGAAACGTAGCTCCTCTCCCATTCTTTGTTCGGAAACAACTGAAACGGGCAAAATATATAATGCAGAGAGTGTCCTTAGGCCCTGCTCATTCCCGGTAGCTCAACTTTTGCAGATGTACTTCTTCCCATACGACTACCTGTAGTCAAGCGAGCTTTCTAAGCAAACGGTGGCCAAACTTTATTCTCCTTGGTGGTGAGACAGAACGCTCAAGTATCGTAACAGTAGAACGCTGTTCCAAACGAAATAGCCAACGTGACCAAATAATAGCGGCAAAGTGACAATGGTAATGCAGTAATTAACTTTAATTCATTCCGTTCCACTGGGCGGCCGACACAAGGTGTCCAGTTTGACCCACAATTCCATATCACACGACTCTATTCCTAAATCGGCAACGATATCCGAAGGCCGCATGGCGGTAGGTCGCCCACTACAGCATGCTCACAATAAAATTTTAGCAGCGACATGTGTGCAATGGCGCACTTAGAGTGTCTTCCTCCTCCTCCAAGTCAGCTTCTTATGCTCAGAAATTCCTGCAATTCACCATAGACAGACATGCCAGTACCCCCTCCTGCGACAGCAATTCCACCAAACCCAGCTTCCGGAGTCGTGGCGGGCAAAGCAAAGGAAGCTGGGCCTAGTCTTGGAAAATCGCCGTTGATCGCCGAACGGATTTTGTCTGATATCCTCTCTGCTGGTGCTGCCACAGTACTTGTTTCCCCCAGTGTGTTCACTCCTACATTCGTTTCTCCTTGTTCCCCTTATGGCTTTGTGACTTACTTCCCTCCCCCTCCATAGTCATATGTTTGATCGATCGGTGAGAAAATCCCAGCGGACGCTAATTCTCAGTTTAATTGTATTTGCCCCGGCAGTTCTGACCGCCAGCACTCATCTACAGGAGTATCATTGAGAATGCCTCTGGCCGGTCACCATCTGTGCTTTCGTCAGCTGCGGCGTCACTGAAAACCCTGTTCAAGACCCCTCATAGGTTTTTCTTTTCAAAGCCCTTCGCACTTATCTATGTTAGCCATACCTTTGAATTCTGCCTCGTGAGATACTCAAACTTACGGTGAATAGATGACGTACTTCGGAACCTACCTTACTGCCAATTCAATTGATACGGCATCGTCACTGCGAAATGGCATGGATCTGAAGACTGTCACTGCCGGCACAGAAAAGTTTGTGGCGACATCCAGGTAGGTCCCCCCCCAACCCCCGCTCCTCACCAATCTAATACCAGTCCATAGCACGAATATGGGCTTAGGCCTCGTCAAAGACCGCAATTTTGCCAGGATGTTCGGTACTGGTTCTCCCAGGCCCGTCCCATTGCCGACATTCATTCTCTTTTCGACAAGGGATGCCATGACGATATTTTCTTCGTTCAACGTTCCGCCTTTACTTGCGCCTTATATGCCACAGAGCATGGGTGTCAGGCCGGAGAGTCTTGCACAGTTTTTAGCCCCCGCGGGTACATCTTTCTAATGTCTCACACCTTTGTACTGATATCATTGCTGAATACATCATAGCTTGCCAAATCCTTTCCACCCCACTTCACCTCACGGGTCTTGATATCTACAATCGGCAAGGCAAAGCTACTATCAAGAGTCGTTGGGAGGCAGTCAAGAGGAATTGGGCACCATCGGCCGTAGCTAGGATGTGCAGGATCATTCCAGCGTACGTTTGCCCACGACCGCCCCATCCCCACTCTCAACTCGATAACGATTTATCATCTAATGTTGTGTTTGTAGTTTCGGGTTTGGAGGAGTCGCGAACGCTGGAATTCGAAGGTCATTATTGGAGAAGGTTGAGAAAAGAAGTCGATAGTGATGAGCGCGCACTACATACGGGCTTTGCCCCTACTATACTAATTGATCTGTGTTGTGAAATTCAGTTCCAATTCTCCCACTGTTATTCACCCGTTTATTAATTTATTTTTTTCTTCTTGGAGAGCGGAGTTATCCGTGTACTGGGGTGGTGAGATTTAGGTTAGTCCAGATGGTGTTTATTTTTCAGCGAAGATAGATCTCTCTCCCTTTTCAGCGATATGTCCAATCCAATTACAAGTAGACTCAAAGTCTTTCTCTCGGCATGCCGCATATTGATAAAATAGAAGTTATCTGCCTTGCCACACTGGACAGTTCTCAAGCAGATAGCTTGTTTAATTGAAGGCTTTGACTCAAATTGAGAGCAGAATACAGGTACTCGAGTATCATACTTTGCTTTCACGGGCCAGGGGCCATTGCTGAGACAGGGTACGCGTTGCCTCACGCGTTTTGAGGCTCTGGGAGACCGATTATGTAATACGCGCTGGAGAAAATATTCGCGTTTCCCCACCTTCACCAATTAGGGCGGAATCTGCTTTTGGTTTCGTGGATGGGAAAATAATCTATTATTAAATTTTCTGAGATATCATAGGCTGTTTGTTCCAAGTTCTAACTAGGCTGTTGGGGGGGGGGGGGGGGGGGGGGGGGGGGGGGGGGGGGGGGGGGGGGGGGGGGGGGGGGGGGGGGGGGGGGGGGGGGGGGGGGGGGGGGGGGG
>Ga0307517_10004970_pt1 | contig 20251 bp, 26 predicted proteins | sample 23_EM_MG_FD_194515 | JGI IMG/M metagenome (GOLD analysis project Ga0307517, IMG submission 194515) | Populus trichocarpa ectomycorrhiza microbial communities from riparian zone in the Pacific Northwest, United States - 23_EM | ecosystem: Host-associated > Plants > Roots > Unclassified | place...
TTTTTTTTTTTTTTTTTTTGGCAAATAAGTGTTTCGGCTCATTCAAGTTCCACACTTTTGAAGGCGACTTATGTCAAGGCCTCTACAGTGGAGAGGCCTTGCGCACGCTCGTTAGTTATGAACAGATGCTTATACATATTGTAACTGTATTTGATTCTTTGAACGATTCGTGAAAATGTCAATTATGTAAACACCTGTTGAACATTTTGAGCTGTTGAACCAAGTTGAACCATCAATATGTCTTTCCTCTTCACTATTCAACGCGATGTCACCCTCCCTGCTTCGTTCGCGTTGTGGACACTCCTTTCACATATCTCGGATACACTGGAAAGGAAATATTCTGCCTGAAGAAAGGTTCAGAGCCGCGGCAGAGCCACTGGCACAGGTCATCCGACGCTGGTTCAATGCTCAAAATTCCAAGTTAGTATTTCGCTTTCAAACGGCCCAGAATGTAGCTTATTCCAAAATTTCTACCTACACCAGGCCTTCTGCACCGTTACTTACCCTGAATCCTGAACGGATGTCGCTTGTGGGTCAGGAGACATTCAACGTCTCGCACTTGAATAGGGTCAAGATACCTGTCTTCCCCACATACGGAGTGGGTTACACTTCTCAATGCCCATTTCCACCTGGTACCAAAGGCTTTTTCTACTATCATCAACCACCTGCCCTACCGCCAATAGCTGGAGAAATGCGGTTCAGGATATGTGACTCAGCGTCGCAATTCGCCAACGGGAAGGATCTCGACGTTGAAATTGGGGAACCCTGGAATATTCCTCTAATCAACATCGTGAAGGTTTCGTGTTATCAAGAAGTCTTGACCCTTCTACTTAGAGAAGGTCTCGTTGATCAAGGGCTCGTAGCCGACATCGAGAACATCGCTGGCGAAGGAAAGGAGAGTCAAAAGAAAGGAATCACCATATACGACATTGACCAACCCTTTGTTGTCAATTTGAGTGCCACCGCTCTACGTTTACGTTTGAACACGCGAAACCGTCTGCGGATAGTCAAGTTCCGTCCCTTCACAATATTCAGAGCGAGGAATGGCCCTCAGTTCCGTCCTTATGGAGGTGGGTATCTTCCGTGATCAAATGAGATGTTAGCGACTGAACTCGATTTCCAGGGCGAATCAAAGCACGTTTTGAGCTTCACCAGGAGGGTTCTGATGCAGAGCACCCCAAACTACGCCTGCGCTTTCTTGAAACTCTAATCCCCATTACGCGCACTCCGCCCGATGGCTACTCTCTCGGCAGCACCATCGTTGAACCACGCCCTGGAGAGCTCCTATGTCGGGGAAGAATCGATCAAGATATTAAGCCCTGGGTCCATTCCCTTGCCTTAAAAAGTGGATATGGCAAGATGATCAGAGAGTTCCTTGCGGAGAGAGCCCTCGAGAAGGAAAAATATGGCATATAACATTCTATATTTCTCATGATGACGGTACGTGCCAGAGCCTCCTGAGACTCCTACATTTTTACCTAAAATCTATTTCTCTGCAGCAAGTAATGGCCATTCTATCGTTGCGGTTCACGCTTCAAGGTGCCTAATACCACCTCCCGACGTCAAATCCCTCGTGACTGACAAGGAAAAGTAAAATGTTATAAAAGGATTCTCCCTCTAGATAGAGACGGAGAGCAACCGAAGCAAGCCCGAAAATCCCATCCATCTGATGTGCCTCTTTGCACACGCACTCTTCCATCACCCCTCCTTCGACCCGGCGCCCCCGTCACTCATTCACTGATCCTTTACCACTCAACTTGAATGCTTGTTAACCCAATTGCGACCAGGTGAAGGCGCAAAAGCCACGTCGATTTCTAACAATCTGTGTACCGATTCCCGCGTCACCCCGAATGATTTGGAAGGAATTCTCGTCTTAGGGGGGAGACCTAACGATCTTATGTGATTGGATTATGTATACTGTGGAATGGCGGAACTAATCATTGGTGCAGTATGTAACATGACTTATTTAAAATCTTTAAGATCTCTGCACCAAACCGCCGGCTCAATTTATTTTGGGCATATGAAGCGCGTCCTATCACGTGATTATCGCCTCGTGTGGAATGACGAATGAACATTGAATCTTAGATTCTTGTTACACCCAGTTACACCCCCTGGACTCTGGTCAAGTGTAGACGGGCGTAAGACGTTCCGTATCACCTTCTGGCATTTCCGAATTACCCATCGTCCTCGCAACCCAACATAGTCTCCGGAATTCGCAAACCCTTCACGTTGATATGATAGGATTTAGGACTTCGATTGAAAGCCCAGACGGGTCTGTAAAATATGCGCGGAGCAGCACGACTGGCCCAGCATCTGCAGTCGATGAATTCGCCATTGTTCCCAGATATCCAACAGCGCAACCGGTACAACGGACCCTTGAAGATGTCCGTGATCAAGTCTCCCAAGAGATAGCCGTGCATATGATCACAAAGGCTAAAACACATGATGGTGCGGCAAAGTCCTTTTTAAATTACTCTAACTTACCTATATATATATTCCCTGACTCGAAAAGGTGTTCGCATAGGTGTTAAGATGGTCTTGTCGAAAAATGAGGACGAAGACTTCCTTCGACAAATAGCAGAGAAAATACAGCATCAAATGAGACTGCAGGAGTACCTGATCGCACTAGCCACAACGGCGCAATCGGCGCAATCTGTGGCAAGCACGTTGATCATCTGCGGGTCTTCCCCAGATTTTGTACAGCGAGCTGTCCTTCTTTCCAGCTCCAAGTTCATTGGTAGGATTGTATCCGCAACCAACGAGGACGACCGATGGGTAGCCTCCGTCCTGGATCTCGGGGTCTCACCGTACGATGAGGATGCTTTGTGGGATGTGGTACAAAAAGCTTCCAGAGCTCCTATAGACCCACTCGCTCCTCCACCAGGTTCGCGAGGCATCGACGACATCCTGTCGGAAGCACGTGCGAAACTCCAACGAATTACAGCTTTGCAGGCCTTTGAAGAGCTGAGGGAATCGCAGGTGGGTGCGCCTACATTTTTGGTCGATATCCGACCACAGGAGCAACGTGAGCGTGAAGGAGGCATCCACGGCTCTCTTATCATCGAGCGTAACGTCCTTGAATGGAGATTCGACCCAAGATGTGCCTCCCACCTTGCCATTGCCGATAGATACGACCTAAGGATCATCGTATTCTGCCAGGAAGGGTATACTTCTAGGTAATAAATTTCATCTGCTTCGGATGCCATAGCTGACGCTGATCTGATTCGCAGTCTGGCTGCATATTCCCTTCAGCAAATAGGACTACTCAATGCAACCGATATAATTGGTGGATACGAGGCCTGGAAAGATGCTGGGCTTCCCATTGACATCGACAGGCGAGACAACACGCGATCTTTCGTATGACTGCATTGGACACAAGCGTGACGTCCGGGTCTCTGTTCAGCCAGACAAGGCCCCGCAGGATGTAGGCTGTCCGCAGGTGACAGAGCTATTCATTCCCACTCTTGATTAACTGATTCGAATCATATGAAGTTTTAGGAAATTGAAATATCTATCTGCTATTGTAGCTATTTGGACATGAACTGGACATTTTGGCATTTGCCCTATAGGAAAGCTGGAATCAGCATGGCAATGCAAAACGACTGTTTTTCGAGATGAACTAATGAGTATTGGTTGATGGATGAGGTTGAGGGTAAAGGAACCATATTTAACGCATGCTATGTGACTGTCTCTGCGGTCCTGATCAACTGGTCAGAAACTATTATTCAAATAAGGACCTATCCATTCTGTGAGTTATCAGACAGTATATGGGGCGCAAACCGATCATTCAGAAAGCCGGGAATGCATTTTACCAACCTATCCTCTCTAGTAAATTGACCATTGTATAATGCGGACGTCAACACCGAGTACAAATGGTGGTTATTCTTGCCCATCCCAAATATATCCCACAAACAGGTTTGCCCACCACTTGAGTTCTACACCCGTGCCACTCCCACCACCAGTAATCGCGGCACCACTATCATCCCTACAAACGCCACCGTCCTGTTCAACAGCATCTATCATCTCAGTGACGAGTGAAACCGTGAGATCTTCTTCTGCTGATATGTCCAAGGTCGTTTTCGGGCCGCTCATCACGAGGAAACTGGAAAGGCGCGCTCCGAACGCAGCTTGCGTGTATGGTGGTGTGTGGAGTACGTTCAGGCCCGACGCAAAGGCGCGATGACGGATCGTGGGACTGGTATGAGCCGGTAAATGAGGTATCACTTGTAGGAATGTCGATGGTGGGATGAGAGCTTGTTGTAATATTTATATCCAGATATCTACCCATATCAATGGAGAAAACGGACGCACCGACTCCCCGAGCACGATTCCACCCCCCCCACACTTCGTCAAGGGCGATGATACCGCGGTCTTTCATCATCCCCCCCGTGACGGTATCCCCATTGTTGCTGGATAGGTTAGGTGGACCCTGTAACACTCGAGCGAGTTCACGCGCAAGCTCGTCAAACCATTTCCGTTCGTCTTTCATCATATCGAGAGTCACGGAGGTATTGGATATTTGCACCCCCAGCTGAGAAAGAGACGATCGAATGAACGTCACCTCCTCTGGCTGTGAAACGAGCGACAACGTCGAGGAGCTGGCCAACGTAGAACTCGATGACGAGGTTGCGGCTGCAGTAGCCGCTGTCAACTTTTCATTAAGCTCCGCGGCGAGCTTGACCATATCTTTCGCTTTCACCATCAGAGCCTCGAGATCCTGCAAAGCATCTTTCATATGATTTTCTCTTCCTTTGGCAGAGGTTTCCACCGTCCTGAGAATACCAGCTAAAAGCGAGTTTGTTAAAAATACCCCTTGTTTTTGAAAAAATAGCACGCACATATCCCCGACATTCCAAAGGAGTTTCGATTGTCGGAACTAGTGCTATTCGCGTCGAATGCGGGGGTTGTCCGAACACTGTCCCCCTGAAGTGTAGCAAGGTCAGGAACACAAAGATTCTCAACTCAAGCCAAACATTACAAGAAAAGGCGCACCTCCCAAGCTTTATTCCTGAGACTCCTTTTCAGGGCGGCGTAAAGAGGTTTGTCCCCTCCTTTGCGAAAGCTAACCTTTATCATTTTGTCCTGAACATCGCCATCGTCATCGTCCGGGGTGATGGGGCGAGAAGAAGGCGCTGATCTGAATTCACCCTTGGGGCTGGGAAGTTCAGTGGAACAAATTTCGCATGAGCGCAGAGAAGGAAAGTTGAGAAAGGTACAGGCCGGGCATGCAATTGCAGACATCTTGTGACCACTGGAAGAATGTGATCGCGCAGGTAATGATGTAGAGGAGGCTAGGGCAGATGACGGGAGTGAGGATGACAGATGATTGGATGGTACCGAGGTAACGGCGGGCTGTACCGCCGTGCGAGGCACTCCACATAAAGCACAGATGCGACCCGCTGCTGGGCTTAGGCCTGGTGGATTCCGATAAGCACAAACTTCACATTCCCAACTATCAAAGTGGGCATGTGCTCCGTCTTGTTCAGCCGGACCCGAAGTAATGGGCGTTCCAGCGAGATGGCAGGTGACTTTCGGCGATGACCTCAAGAGTCCTGCGTAGTACTCTGTCATGGTGATGAATGAGAGGGCCATTTCAAACGAGTTTTCCTCTGAGCTTTGTGCATCGACATAGAACAGACGATGGGTTGTTACATGCACTGTGCCATTCTGGCGTTCTGACGATTTCTGCGAACTATGTTATTTGGATTGGAAAGCGGAACGTCTGCGAAACGCTGTCAGCTCACCCGTCGTAGATCCCAACTCCATCCTGACTTCCCAACAACTCCTCGTCATTGTAGAGGAGCGCCTGTACGGGTATTGTCCCGTCCACTGGCCTGGTATACCGACGAAGCGCCATCCTTATGACTGTATGACTGTCACAGATCAAAGCGCTGTGTCGATGAAGGTATCATTTGGAAGATTAGATAACAGAACAGTCATGTGATAATACTGTTCCTGATTCCCGAATGTTTAAGTTTAACGGGGTTGATATCTCCCACTGCACAGTCTAATTAGGTTCTACCTTAAATGTAGACGGTGAAGTACAGCCCGGCAATCTGCGTTGGCGGTGCACATGTAACCGGGGCTCTCATTCTCATCTCCTTCCCGAGGCTGCTGCGATCCCTTGACCAGATAAAATCTAGGAAATGGACCCCGGACGATTTTACTTTAACTAGTTAACAGTAACCTTTTTTAACGTGATGTCCCCCTCCCACGCCCATTCCCCTTCCCTGTGAGCTACACGTATCTGATATACCATTGGTTCTGACCTCCATATCTGCTGTGCTCCTGATGCTGTGAGTCTTGACCAGCGAACTGTCCTCGCTGACCAGGAAACAAATTTTCTGCCATTACAGGAACCATGCTACTAGCCTGAGCGCAACGTTGCTACGCTTGACGATTATTTTTTCCTGCTGGTGGAAAGCTCAATCCGTACTCGCAGAAAACATTACTGTAGAGGACACGGACCTGTCTATTTTGTATCAACCAGCGGCTTCCTGGCATTCGAGCTTGGAAGCTTGCTCAATGTGTCTCAAACTGGGGACGCCCCCTTCGCTTTCGTACCACGAATGTACCTACCCCTTCCCACCGGACAAGAGGGGTCGTACACCCTCCTTCCCAAAACCATCAACCGCGACGGCTGCCGCTGTACCGCAGGTTAAGTCGAATCAGTCCCCGAATACCCCTACCCAGATATCACCGCTCAGCACACCACCCGCGGTACCCGCTGAAGATACCACACCCAGAGATGTACCCGAGTTCCAAGATGATCATAATGGGAAGTTTACGGGAGGGAATTCTAATGGAGGAGGGCCCGGAAAGGGGGGGAGGCGCGCGTTCAGGCCAGGAATTGTTATCTCAAGAGTGGGTTTGAATGATCATGATCCAAACTTTGTCCATCCAGACATCACTGTTTCCTTCAATTTCACGGGTAAGTGAATTTTAGGATAGAAATCGCGCTATATTCTCTGATATCCTAATCTATTATAGGTTCCGCTCTCTATGTATTCGGCATTCAACCCCGCGGTGTCGCTAACGATGGCGCCCCAACAAGTATGAACTTATCATTCACCCTTGACAACCAACCATCCGGTAATTTTCATTCAACTGGGAGGCCAGGGGCGACGGGCTTTAACTTGAGAGTACCTGTTTTTATCAAGAGGGATCTTGAGGAAAGCTCTCACCATTTCATAGCACGTGTCGGCAGAAATTCGACCTTCCTGCTCGACTACATCATTTACACATCTTTGGCCAACGCGACCGTGGATGGTACGTCGACGAGTCTGGTCTCCCCTACGATTCTACCCCAGAGCTCGCCAAGTTCGGTTATTGACCCGTCAGTATCAAGTTCTTGTCATTTTATTTATTTTCGATGTTTTCACTTTAATGGATGGTCAATTTCAATTGGAAACACTCTAACCAGCCGACCTTTTTTTCAGGAAAACGAAAAAGCATAACGTTGCCACCTTCGCGGCAGCTGTTGGTGGTAGCGTTGGTGTCTTGGGCGTCTTCTCCTTAGGTCTGGCAATTAGCATCATTCGAAGACGACGACAAGCCGCCCGCAGAGATCGCCTTGAAAGTCAATCCGACTCAGCAACTGCATCCAACGATTCCCCTCGTATGTTTGGCCCCGCTCCTTTCATCCCGAGATTCTTCCCCGACACTATCATCCCCACCGACCCACCGACGTACACAGTGGCCTTGGCCACAAGTTCCGACAACTCTGCACTTTTGGCATCGATCGGCTCCCGCAGCGGGCAAACGTCTGCTCATCGGTCTTATGCAGATATCCCTCCTGCATCTCCTCCGCCCCCCTTAGACGATGTAATGGTGCCGCCACCGCCGCCTTTCCCCGTAGCAGTGTCCGCCCATTACGGACCTCCCCCGCCTCCGCTGCACGAAGGCGCGGGGATTCGATTGCTACCGGAAACGGTACATCCCCAAAATGAAAGCAACACAATTTTGTCATCTCACGTTCCGGATCCGGTGTCTATCGCCACTTCCGACTCTAATTTTGCTGCGCCTGAACCTGTGTCATTACACCAGGAAGTCGATGATATCGCCGCTACTGATAGGCCGCCACAATCGCGGCTGTCCTCGAACTCTCTGACATCTCAAATTTCATTGGGCCGGTCTGAAACCCGAACAAGCCGTGACCACGCCTCCCCTCCCAGCCAACGCCCTCATAATTCAGAGGAGGCCTCGTAGCCCGGTACATTGGATATCTCACCGTATGGTGGTACGGATCTCTGGGTTTGTAATATTATTACTACCTTTCTTTAAAAAGCGCTCCTCATCCTCTTCACTTCCGAGTCGGTCATCATTTTGGGTCATCACATTATTTGGGATTAGCGGTCATGCACTCCATCCATTCAACTCGAGTGGTGCCGATGACAGTCTAGAATCGAGCAATGGACAAAGGAGGCGAGATTTTATTGGCGTTCACCGAGCTTTGTATATTATATGTACTCATAGATGACATTACGAACACTTACACACTCACAGACATGGATTCTACTCCCGCGTCACTCATAAATAATCCTGCTTCATTCTCGACGGTGCCCTTCTATGGGCAGATAACCTGAGGCTCAACCGATTGGGTGTGTGATATTGTCTAGATTAGTATGTATGAACCCCACCATTCCCCGGCGCATCTGACCCTCAGAGCCGCGTGTGGAGATCAAGTTAATGGCATTTTGCGGGTACCAGTGTCCGGGTGAAATCACCCACCTATGTCCGCTGAGAGATGAATCAAGAATGTATTGTTAGTGTTTCGTTATCTGTCCTGTCAGTGTACTTACAAGAGAAGGCAATCAGTTCGACTGCGCTCCTTTTGGAGGGGCGATACGAGAGTTGCCACCTTGAGAAATATGTCCGACATTTTTCTCATCACCACGGCCACTGCGGACCAAATGGTGCTTTCTCAAATGTCAGATTTAGATCTAATTTTGTTTCCTCGCAAACGGAATCTGAGTGGGATTGTGTGCATGTGTGCATGACCCTATAACCCAGAGTGGGGTTCGGGGTTTCGCAAAACATATTAGATACAGGGCACTTCCACCACAGCTTCCTTTAACGTTCGTTAGTTTTCACGTTTTCGCAATACGGTGATTCGGGTGGTCGCCCGGAACCGGGAAAAGATTGCCGAGAAAAGACTGAGAAAAGTCATGACCCGAAACAGTAGGGAGTTCAGCTGTTAAGAGGGATTAAAAAATGTGGGACGACTCCGAACCGCCAGGAACAGACACACGAGGAGACCCAGCCTTGGAAAACAACTTTTGAATTGCATCCTTTAGGCGGCATTGGCAAATGGAAGCAGAGAGGACGATATGCAGACGATCCTTTAGCATTGCCATTTAAGACTTCTTGTTTAACGCAACGCTGAACATCGAACGAGTCGTAATCGAGTGCCTTTGTGCGTTGTTCCCGCATGCCAGAAACTGGATGGCGGGTTGAGGGTCTAGAAAACCTTTCGAAAAGAGTATTATTTCTGCGCAAAGAATGAAGCAAAAACATGAAAAGCTCGCTTGAACGGATAACGCGGCATCGAGCCTGCAATTTCTTCCGCAATACAAAACTGGATGCTGTCAAAACGCAACTAAAATCTTTCATTCCTCCAGTTTCATCGGGATACGAGATATCAAAAAAAGAGTCGATCTTTGCGTTGGATTGGTCATATGTATATTTAAACAGGAAAGTAAATATCTGACAGGGAAGGATCTGAGAACGACGCAAGATGACCAAAGAGATAAACTCACAAGACCGTCTATGATTTCCACCGTATACGGCCCCTCCCGCTTTCATGGTAGATATATCATCGTAGAAAGTGTGACACCTGTGTTCAACTTTTTACTTTTTCTTTTTTGGTTTTTTCTTTTTCACGCCACCACTTGCAGCTGACGCCGTTGGAATCGTGGTTGTTAATGGTTGGGTGGGTGCAGGACTGGAACGGCCAGTTTCGACTGATGAGAGAATTTCCGCTGCCGATGCTGGGATTGACGCCTCTTCTCGTCGTTGTTGGTTTTGCATTTTTTGCATGAGTGACAAATTGAGAGACTCGAATCGATTAAGAAAGATAGACGAGTTCGTTTTGAACTTGAGACACTGTTAGGAAACGGTTTAGTGATAGCACAGATGAATTCGATCCTGGGCATACTGTCGTGTTGTCTGTGATTTTCAAGACCAATTTCCCTTCGGATGATTTCCATTTTACACAGTATCGAGTCTAAACCAAGATTTGTCAGATCCTTTTTGCGTATCTTGGCGATCCAACATACATTATTGGGAGATTTAGAGTACAAGGACTCCGCCGCATCCTGGAACTCTTGCCACGAGTGGATATACACCATAGCTCATCGAGCTGGTCGAGGTTGTTGTCGTGACACTGGACGGGCAGTGGTCACACAGTTCACAAAATCCAAATTTAGTGTTGTCACGGATCGGCCGCCCTGCCTTCAGAATTCAACACCTCACAGACCTTACTTACATTGCGATTATTTCTGATGCATGGATATAGGACAACCGAAAGCTTAGCGCTTTTAGATAGCCTATTTTTATTCCGGAATTTTTCTTACCTGAATTGCGAGATTTCATTCTAATGGCTCACAAATCTCGTGATCCGCATTGAAAATTTGAAATCTCTTGGAATTTTTTTTTTGAACGAGTAAAATGGCAAAATGAAGGTGGTTATGGAGAATGAGGCACACACGACGGCTCTCTATACAATAAGATGCATACATGGCTACCGACCTCTCCAACAAATGGACTGGACCGGACATAGGCCACATTTTTAGCCCCATTTATGTCCGCAGACTCCGCACCGGGACTGACCCCACACAAAATAAAATAAAGTCGTGTGATTCCCGGAGTTTGGTTCCGCTGCTCATTCTTTCCGGACGATCCTTTTTGTGCTCTCTTTTTTCCCGTATTTCTCTACATCGAATTCTAATTCTCTCTCTATACCCGGCTTAATATGTCTGTTGAACACAAACCGAAGCGTGAGTAGCTGGGTAATGTCGCATAGTCGGTTTTTAACCACCAATTCTTCAGCTTTGCCATTCGTTGCAAATTTCGCGGCGGGTGCGATTGCCGGTATATCAGAAATTTTGACTTTTTACCCCCTCGGTGCGTCAGAATAGTTGCGTGAACTAATGAAAAAACTAATCTAAATCACAGATGTTGTAAGTTCCGAAGCCATCTGTTCACCCCAATGCTCTTAAAATTGTTCGTACGCGTAGGTCAAGACGCGGATGCAGCTGGAAACTGGAAAGGCGAAATTTGGATTGGTTGGAACTCTCAAAAATATCATTCGGGAAGAAGGGTACGTGATTGCTCGTCGCATCGTGACAGTTTGTTGATACTTTCTTCCCAGTGTCGGTCGGCTTTACCGAGGTAAATACCTCCAACTTCCTTGCTTCAAAGGCTGAAGAGATAAAGGTCTGGTGCCTCCTTTGATGCTCGAGGCTCCCAAGCGTGCCGTTAAATTGTCCGTCTGCTAGTCCAAGATTATCATTCATCTACTGACTTCTCTCCAAGTGCTTCGAACGACTTCTGGGGGAAAACTTATCTTAATCTCGCTGGAGAGTCCAAGATGACCCAAAATTTGTCCATCTTGACGGGCTGCAGTGCCGGAGCTACTGTAAATACTTCAACATCACATTCACTTCCCTTCTAACCTCTCCCAGGAAAGTTTTGTCGTCGTGCCTTTTGAACTTGTGAAAATCAAGTACGAAATCTCTATTTGTTTCTCCATCCATGCCCTCATGTTTCTCTAGACTCCAAGATAAAGCGAGCACCTACAAGGGCCCTATGGACGTGGTAAAGCAAGTTGTTCGTAAAGACGGCCTCCTCGGACTTTATGCCGGAATGGAATCGACATTCTGGAGGTGTGATTAACATTGTCATTCCAGCAAAGGCCCTCGAATTAAATTGCAAATCCACAGACATGTCTACTGGAACGGAGGATATTTTGGCTGTATTTATACCGTCAAATCACTTCTACCCAAGCCGGAAACGCCACAAGCTGAGCTCTTTAACAACTTCATCTCTGGCGCGACCGGTGGATTCGCTGGCACAGTTCTCAATACACCGTAAGCCTTCACCCTCGTTGATTTTTATCCTATGTACAACTGCTGACTTTTGCTTAGATTCGATGTATGCAATCTTTTTTTTTTTTCGATTCAAATCTTAATCTTCACTTAGGTCGTAAAATCCCGCATCCAAGGAGCGGAGAAGATACCCGGCGTAAAGCCAAAGTACAACTGGACATATCCAGCGTTGGCAACTATTGCACGCGAAGAAGGATTTGCTGCTCTCTACAAGGGATTTGTACCCAAGGTTCTTCGGTTGGCACCAGGCGGTGGTGTCCTCCTTCTCGTCGTGGAATTCACACTGGGTATATTTAGAAAAGGTATTTCTTTCGGATGATCTGGATCCTACTACACTATTCTCTAACTTTTTTTTCTCTCTCTTAGCACTGGGTCCACCGTATATTTAGCGGTTGGATAGATGACGTCCAATAGACCCCCATCTCGTTCCTATCAGCATTAGAACTAATTATCTGGATTTATCGAGGAGGTTCATTGTGCGATACTCCCTAGATCGATTCACAATCGGTCTTTCGGTGTTCAACCCCCCGCGAAGGCAAGAGCAATTATGATGTTTACGTATTCACGAATTCCTAAGTCTTTGTGGAGTCGTTGAGTACAATGTGGCCACACTGGCTCTATCTGGTCAGTCCCATTTTCGAGTGATGACAGCCGTATCGTCTCTAGCTCAGACGACAAATCGGTGCGGCTGTGGGATGCCTTGACAGGAGAGACACTGAAGGTGCTGGAGGGCCACACTGACTCTGTCAGGTCAGCTGCATTTTCGAGCGATGACAGCCATATTGTCTCTGACTCGAATCACAAATTGGTGTGGGTGTGGGATGCCTCGACAGGCGAGACGCTGAAGGTGCTGGAGGGCCACACTCTATGTCACGTCAGTCACATTTTCGAGTGATGACAGCCGTATCGTCTCTGGCTCGGTAGACACATCGGTGAGGGTGTGGGATGCCTTAACAGACAAGACGCTGAAGGTGCTGGAGGGCCACACTGATCCAGCTGCATTTTCAGTCAATGGTAGATGTGCTGCTGCCGACTCAAATGACAAGTCAATGCCCACACAGTGGACATCTCTCAGGTACATTCGGCAGAAGAAAGCGGACTCATCTAGCTACCCCAGGCACACTGGCTGGCTGCTCTCCCCACAAGGAGAACATTAATCTCATGTTTGTGCCGCTTACTGCACAGCTGCCTGACTCTTCTAATATTCTTACCGCAATCCTGCTCCATCTGTTAATTTTACGTCCGCTGCCCTTGGTTCGGAATGGTGCAACTTTTTTTCCTCGTAGGCTATTCAAATTGTCGATTTTCATTTCCTTCAGTATACAGGGCATGGAGAGTAGAGATGTCAGTGAAAGCACAATTTCTTTGCGAGTTCGGCGCCCGGGAACAAGGAGGACATTAGCGCCCATTTTCTCCCCATTGGACCTGTGGGCAAAAGGGGGTAATTACCTCTCTCCGGATACATAAACCTGTTCGATGCACACAGTTAGCGCCCAATCAGGAGAAAAGGGGGCCGGCAAAAAATGAGATGAGATGAAAAGGACGGTTGATGCAGACGTAGAACACAAGTAGATATGACTTCGCCGCAAACTTGAATTACTTATACTAGTAGTGCCATTGACGCGAAGCAATGACAGAAGCTCTCAAGATTCTGCGCCCACAGCATGCTCTTCAATTATCATGCATGCCGGTCCGAGGCCTCCCTAGGCGAGTATACCGCAAATTCCATTGAAATGGTAAAAAATGTTCAACGTCCGACGGTAAGAATAAATTTGGTTTCTTTTCACGAAGCATCTCGAGGTAGATTCCGTTCTAAAAAGGTGCTATGAGGGACCAGCGAAGGGCATTTCTACATCATTCTCGCACACAGCCTTTGATTGATTGATCAATCAAGTAAGCAAGCGTCGATGTGTTCTCTTCGCATCTGTGACACAAAACATGATTAAAAATTGTGCATAATAGGGAGGAAGGAAGCTGCGTTATCAGACCCACAATTTTGATATCGACTGCTCGGAGTCTGTTAAACCATTTTGAAGTACCCTGAATATGCTTGCGGACTCCCCTGACCGATCGCGAAGGGGACGACCATGAGCCATAAACAGTGTATTAACCCATATGAAATCGAATTCGAGATGGAGGCTTTGGTTGAGGTATTTTCCGACGAAACGGAGAAGGAAGGGAATATAAGTACACGACAGGAAGTTGCCGGGAAATAAGACGAATATCACTCCTTGGAATGGTCTCGTATACTTACCCTTTGTATAAGAGGCTTTTCGTTCAGTCGGAACGCCATCACCAAGGTCTTAAGGTATTCCTGCTCGGCAAGGACTTAGAGCACGGCTTGGGGTGTGAGATCGATGGAAAGTTCAAATGGGTCGAAAGTCACGGTCTCGTCCAAGGAATAAATAAGGAGACCCTCAGTCGAGGCTGCGGACCAAGCCCGACCCGTCGGCGAGAATCGAACACATTTTGTACGGGCCTCTTGTCGGAAGCATCGAACGGACATATCTCCAGCACCTCGACTAGCTCCAGGAAGACTCGTGTCCAATCTATCCGCCAGGTCACTTCCATCTCGGTCATTGATGAGGTGCACATTGATTCCAGCATCGTTAATTCGCCTGCTATCCAAAAACTCCTCAGTTCCATCGAGCGAAAGGTTCTCCGAGATTTGGAATGTTTTGACCATGACACCTCCGCCCTCTCTCGCATCGTACAGCACGACATATTTACTATTTCCGCTCGCAAGCAGGCATGCACCGTCGATGGTATACGCCATGCAATTGTATGACTTTCCCGAAGCGTTATTCGCAGCTGAAACACGATCGTCGAGCTTTCGTCCGCCGGAAACACCTTTCCTCCCATTAATGACGTTCGTCTGCTTGCTTTCCTGGATATCAAAGAATGCGATCTGCCCATCCAGAGTCGAGACCGCGACCTCTTTACCGTCCGGGCGGAACGCGAGGGCGAGCGCGAGCGCGTCGGAATTCAAGGAGAAGGGTGCTACGGCCCCGGAACGGCCAAATATGTTCCATACTCGCGTCGTTTTGTCCCACGAACCGCTCGCGAGCTGGTTGGCACCAGAAGGTGAAAACGCGAGGGAGTTCACAGGGCCAGTGTGCCCAGCCATCACATCTAGAAGCTTTCCCGTTTGTACTGACTACAGGAAGACTTTTCGTATGGATCTGTGGAGCCTGCTGCAACGACTTCGCCAGACGGGTCAACGGCGGGGCATGAGAATTGGATGGGGGAAGGCGAGGTAAACGTGCGGAAGTTGCGATATCGGATAAGGTCATAGGCACGAATTGTACCGTCCAGCGAGGCGGAGAAGAGGACGTTGCCTTGTTTCGCAAAGGCAACGGAAGAGATGGGTGCACTGTGGTCTGTGAAGGTGACGAAGCAGAATCCGGAATAGGTGGACCACACTTCGACCTTGCCGTCATCACCGCCCGTTGCTATGGTCTGGCCATCAGGTGCGTATGTCGAAACAGTGTCCTTGCTGCTTGAGAACGTACGATTCCGACTGCCATTCCTAAACGAGTAATTGACCTAGTTTTCGGGCACCAAAGGCAAGCCACTCTCCTGAAGGGCTGATGGCAACGGAAGAGATTTTTTCTTGCGAAATGTTAAGGGTATGGATATTCGAGAAGCTTGGCATCTCCCATAATCCGAAGGCACCGGTGGAGAACCCGACAACGAGAGGGTTGGGAGCTGCATGGAAGATGGAGCAGACGACCTGCTGATTGAAGTAATGCCGTTCGTATACACCCCATCTCCCGATTGATGACATCTCGTACAATGCCATTCGAAGTCGACGCGACCGGTTCTTGGTCCGAATTTTCATCATCCGATGTTCCTTTCTCTTTCCAGGTGAAGACAGCCCATCTTTGCTAACTGTATAAATCTGAAGAAAGCCATTAAGAATAGGGTTGGAACGAAAACGTACGAAACTCACTGTGTTGCCATCTGCAGAAAAATAGGCACTCAAAACAGCATCTCGGTGTCCTGCAAACGTTTTCGGTCGGAATCCTTCGACTAGGTCCAAGGTATAGAAACGAGCCGTCATGTCCCTCGACGTGGTGATGAAGCATCTGGGTGGCTATAAGTATTATCATCCTATATCTGAATGAACCAACAGCAAAAACGTACGTTGAATCCGGAAACCATTGTATACTCAACACATCGTCGTGATGTCTGGTATATGTTCGATGTAGTGTAAATGGCCCAAATTCGCGGAGAAGGTGGTTCGGCATCCTCCAAACCTGAATGTGGTCACGCCAATGTACCTTTGAAAAATGACGATCAGTCGAAGCAGAAACAAAAACACGCAGCATCACGCACGATCCGTTCGGGGAGAATTGTATGTCCTTCAACGGTTCATGAAAGTTGAAGTGATGAAGCACGACCCCTCTACGAGCGTTTAGTAATAGTGCGCGCCCATCTGCATCAGAAGAATCGCCAGAACGTTTCGCAAAAAGAAATCCCACCTTCATCAACGGAAATAAGCACATTTCCATCCGGGCTCAGCGCAATTGCGGCAATATTCTTTCGGTTTTCGTGAACGACTTGTTACTGAGAGAAATAGAAAGTGGTCAACGAGAGACAAACGAAAGCGAACCACGGAAAACAGACGCACTTGACAAGATCGAAAATAGAAACTCGATTCCCTACTGGACTGTACAGTGAATTACCATCATGAGTGAATAGGATATTCCCCTGTCCATAAACGGTGCCACAGATATTGGAAAACTATTGTTAAGGTCAGAAACGTAGTCTCTGGAATGCAAGCATTTTTCTTACCTTGTAGTTCGCCTTCATCTTTTTCTTTACACAGCCACTAGTGATCACGCTCAGAAAACACGTCAACAAATAAGATAAGATAATTTCAATGTTCACCATCGCTATTTCCACCATCATCATGACCACCAGTAATGTCAAAGCCGTCCAAAGGTGCATGCAACATTTGGGCTGAGCCAGGTCGATGCATTCGCATTTTCCCAAGAACTTCGGCGACAGGCTACAGACCTTCAAGTAGTGCAGGGACTTCCACCACGTCCCCCCCTCAATACCTCCCAAGAAATATTTTATATTCCAGGTATATTTTCCTTGTACAGTTATCAACACCTTAATCATCGTATATCTAGCTAATGAGACCTGTTCTATAAATCCTTCACTCGTTTCAACAGAAGACCGTGAAGATGTTAAGTGGAGGGCAAAAAAGTTAGAAAACGTGAGGAAGACCGTTGACCTTACCTGCCCCATTTCTGCCCCGATCGCAAGTCCTGCTTTGTCCTACAATTACCCGCACTTCATCTGCTGTTCTATCACTATTTTCTTTTCGAATGGTGCGCATAAACAGATTTTTGAAGATTCCTGGTGTATAATGGGATCCTCAACCCTTTGACTTATGCATGGTGGCATCTGAGGCGCTCAATAAAGGCCTCAACTGGCCTCAAGGTCAGTGAAGATGACCCCACATCTTTCCCTGTGGTCGACGTGTGCTTATTTTTACTCAATCAATCTTTTTTTTTCGTGCCTTTTCACCCATACTCTTCCCCTTCCAGATCTATATGTTGCGGCTGGGTGACGACCCGGGCGGCTTTTTACAGATGCCTCCAGCGATGACCCATCAAAATGTGTCGTTGTTCGGTCAGCGTTAATGTACACTGGTCACACTCGGATCGACAGCACGATGCAACATAACAACCACTCAGCGTCGACTAGTTTGGGATCCTCTCTGGGCTGTCGACATCGTGGGTGGGGTGGAACTTGGCTCGCGTGGCAGGCAAAAGAAAAGGTAAAACGATAACCCTCAAGCAACCCACTCACCAACCCGTCCATCCCATTCTCAACAGGTGGCCGAAATCATCGGTTCAAGAACATGAGGCATTACATACATACGAATTTAGAATTCTCTATGCGATTTCCTTTTGCCGCGACGTCGCGTGGGTTTGGCATATTGAATGAGAATCATCCAGGGTTTGCACGCGATTCCGTATAGCTCTGAAAAGAGCTATAAAAGGTGAGTAATTTCTTTTTAACTACCACATTATGCTAACTTCCTTTGTTCTATTTGGTCCCTCCAGATCCGAACAGGTTGCCACCTGTCGTCTCCCCTCCAATGAGGGATGTAGGCACTCAATTTCCATGTCGACGGATTTCCGATGGGCGTGGGGGTTGGGGGAGGTAGGAAACAAAGGGGAGACCCATGTTGTGGGAGATCTGCCAGGTGCATAAGGAGGCGAACCAGAACCATAAGCGGTTTGTCTCCAGAGTGCTCCTTTCGCCGCCACCTACTGATGACCACATCGCGTAGAAAACCGTCTACGCACCCTCGGTGTTCGAATACACCGCCCCGTCCTGCCCACCACAATGCCCAACGCCACTTCACGTTATGTAAGCGCCGCCGCCGCCTCGTAAGCAAGAGCGACCTAAAGGTGGTTTGTAGGGCATTTTGACCCGTTCGCGCCGCCACCTCCTCCCTCGCTTGCAAGACCGAGACGGAGGTAGTTTTCATGGAGTCTCGACCCCCGTTTACGCAGCCACCACCTCGCATGCAGGAGCGAGACGGAGGTGGATTTTCCTGCGTTTCGACCCCGTTCGCGCCGCCACCACCTCCCTCGCTTGCAAGGGCGAGACGGAGGTAGTTTTTATGGGCGTTTCGCCACTGTTCGCGCCGCCACCACCTCCCTCACTTGCAAGAGTGAGCCGGAGGTGGGTTCTTAGTGCGTTTAGACCGCGTTCGCGCTACCACCACCTCCCTTGCTTGCAAGAGCAAGCTGGAGATCATATAGTTGTCGGATGGGATGCTATCTTAGATTAGTTCCTTGTATATTTTCTATTACGCATCTTTTACTTTGTGTTTTTCAAGCCTGGTGCATGTTTCGTGAACCCATTAACCCTGCAAAAACCCATTAAACCCCTCCAAAACCCTGACCTGCTGGAACCCCTACCCTTAGGCCACCTAGCAGGTGCAGTTTTGTTGGGGTACAGGTATAGGTAGGCCTGGAAATCCGCCGAAACCCCAAGGGTTGCACATGACAATCACTAGAACTTGAACATAACGTCATTCATTCCAAAATATCCTATCAATACACAATGCTTATGCTTCATTGTCTATACCTCCGCAAATCTCCACTGTCGGCCCTTTTTCTGGAAACTTTCCACGGCCCTCAGACCAAGCTATTATATCGTCTGCCAAATCGTCATCCATTAACCCGAGGGGCTCTAAAAACCAACTGATCAGTCCTGCAAGAAACCAGGTTCAGATATAAATAACTGTTACCAGGACCCAAAATGAGCTCAGAATCCCACTCAACCTTCTTTTGTTGTCAAGGCTTGATCTAGTAGAATGCTCTTCAACATCTTGGAATTGTAAAAGTAACTAACTACAAACCGCTACATAAGAGGTGTTCCGGAATCATGGTTAGGCCACCATAGCGAGTCTCCATAATGATTGTGAGATGATGTGATTAAAGGCCCGGGGGATATAAGTACAAGCCACGCACACGACCTTTATTGAATAACCGAGGATGTGTCCCCATGATCAAGTTTTCTGTGGGGATGGTTCTGGGGATGGGCTCTGTGGCTGAAAATCCGGATTTTTTCGTCATGGTTGGAGGATAAAATGGGTTGTGACTCGTATCCAGGTCGCGGCTCTGGTGTCATGTCCGGAACAGACTCAGATTTGAAAGTTTTTGAAGTACGCCAAGAAATGGGGCCTAACGGCCGGGCAGCAGCTCATGCAGCTCGATTCTCGAAAAGGAGATCAAGGCAGACGTCAACAGTAGCTTTTTCCCATATTGACGCACCTGGTACTGACGCCTTTACTCCAACTTTACTCGCATATTTCATGAACGGTCTATCGACGGTTAATTCTTAAATTATCGATCCTGGTTCAGATCGATGGACAACACGGGAGGGTGGCCCAGGTCTTCTACCAACCTCACTGACCGAATTTTTGAGTCCGGTATCTGGTGAAGCACGTTCCCGATTACCGCGAGCGCACAAATTTAAAGAGTGCGTTCGTCAAGGAACCATGCTTCTATATTTTGGACAATGAGCAGATATGCTTGAGGTCGTATGCGCCCCCCTCGATGACGCGGCCCAGAACGAACGGCTAACACTTATCTGATGTTCTCCTATAG
>Ga0307517_10004971_pt1 | contig 20243 bp, 8 predicted proteins | sample 23_EM_MG_FD_194515 | JGI IMG/M metagenome (GOLD analysis project Ga0307517, IMG submission 194515) | Populus trichocarpa ectomycorrhiza microbial communities from riparian zone in the Pacific Northwest, United States - 23_EM | ecosystem: Host-associated > Plants > Roots > Unclassified | place...
CAAGTTGATAAAAGCTTCGATAAACTAATCTTGTTAAGAATTTATAATAATCTATTATCTTATTAAGAACTTGTTGATTTTGTTTTGAAATAAAATATTTAGATATAAATAATATTGTTTTGATCTTTTAAAAAATACTTTTAAATAAATCAAATCAAATTAAATTATTTTTTTATTATTAATATAGATGTTTGAGCCAGTTTGTGCGTACCTTGACTAATTTCACGAGCCTTGAAGTTAACAACCATGTAAACCTCCAATAACCCTAAGGTTTGTGAGACTCGAATTAATGACCTCTAGAAAACAAATTTAAGATCTGACCAGTTGAGCTACATCCTCCAGATTAAATTAAATTAAAAAGAAATTGAATTAATTCTTTTGATCTGTATAACTTAGATCTTGTGTCAAATCCGACTTCTAAATCGATTTTTTAAATTATCCTCCTCAATAGGCTAAAGATATGTTGCCAATGACTTTGACCCTAAAATATGGAACAATTAGTGCCTTGTGGTGGAGTTTTCGGATTATTCTGATCTCAAATATTAAAAACAATACGATTTATCATGTCTGATAATTGATTTTAAAATTATTGATTTGATTTTCTTATAAAAAAATAATTATTGATTTTAAAATGATTCTAATCATACACTAATTTGGTGAAATAAGATTTTAACCGTTAATTTTAAAATTACTGATTTGAATTTTACCTTATATGATGAACACATGTAATTTTTAACTTGACGTAAGCTTAATTGGGAGTTTTCATGACATCTCTCTCGTGGATCTGTTACCTCGTTTTTGCTCAATTTCTAACCAAAGAACATAAAAAAAAGCAAGATTTTCTGATTATATCCTCAATTTTTTTAAACTACAATATTATCTCAAAATATCCATGGACTTGTATATTTATCAAAAAAAAAAAAAGACAATAAATTTTGTATAGTTAGAAATGCAAAATACTATAGTACACAATAAATTATTATTTTTTAAGTCAAGAGGCAATGAGTTCTAAAAGACAAACTATTTAGTAGTTAACTATCTAGTAAATGACATAGTGGTAAGAGTTTGAACTATATGGTAGCTAATATGATAGCCACTAGAAACCTACATAGTCGTTAAGTTCAGGACCCGTGGGATTAGTCGAGATGCACATCCGGATGCCCACATTAATTAAAAAAAAAAAAATATCCAGTGGTCCAATTCAAAGGAACAGCAGAGAGCTTCAATCCAAACTTGAAAGTTCGTGAATGTAATAAAAATAACTTTAAGTCATTTTCTGTAAGGAAAAAAAATGGTTAAATTAAGATATAACTTGTTCTTGTCGAGGTTAAATTACTAGCCGGGGAAAAGTGAAACAAAGAAAAAAACAGTGAAATATTTTGCGGAGCCTTTATTTTTTATTTCAAAAGTATTTTTTAAAAAATAAATATTTTTTTTATTTTAAATTAATTTTTAGATTATTTTCATGTATTACGAGCAGAAAAAATCAATGTCTGGTGTCAGACGTTGCATTGTCTTTCCCGAGGAACAACTTGCAATGTGAAAACCGCTGGCAGCTGTTTTCATGCTGTGATGTCAAAGTTAAGATCGGAACTTCATTGATTTCATTCACTCTTATCTTCTGATATTTATATAAAGGGTAAATTAAGCGGACACGCGAATTAAACAACTATTTTTATTATATCCAAATCTTTTTTTATTTTTCAAGTAATAAAAAATAATAATTAAACTTTAAATAATTATTTAATATTTTTATTAAATTATCTTGGTAAATCAACCTTGAAATCTATGATTTAATTTCTTATTTAGTCTAAATTTAAAATATGATACGAGAATCATCCTAATATAATCTAATCATTATGATTAGATTAAAGATATTTTTGTTGTTTAGTAAAAAAATCATTGGATGAAATTGAAAAAGAAAAGATGAGATTGATATAAAAAACTTTCAATCCAACTTTTTATTTAACTTGAATTTAAAATTAAAACTTGCAAAAATTACTCTAACATGATTTCGGTTGACCTGGTTATTTTAAAAGCAGCCTCAAATTCTAATAAAAAAATATTTGAGGATGAAATTAAAAAAAATAAATAAAACTGACAGGAAAAAAAACTCTTGATTCAATTTCTTATTTAGTTTGAATTTAAAACTAAATTATATAAAAAATGTTTTAATATAATTCAATCAACTTAATCAATATAAAATTAATCTAGATGACATTTAAAAAGATAATTTAAAGATAAATATAAAAAAATAAAGGTTAAGGTTAAAAAAAAATTAATTAAAAAAACAAAAAAATTAGCTTTATGAACAATAAAGCTACATAATTATATTAATGTAGAAGTAAAATGAATTCAAGAAGAGAAGAAGCAGATAAAATATTTTCTTAACCACTAAGATGATATAAATCGCGTTCTTAAAATATTTTAAATTTTTTATTATTAAAATTTAATTTTTTATATATATTTTAGATTGTTTTGATTTATTAAAAAAATATGTTTCTATGAAATCCCTGTTTTCGATATCTCCTCATAGAAGGAAAAAAGAAAAGAAGAGGGAGACCATGTACGACATGTAGATGAGCTGGTGAAGGGAAGTAAATCATGGGCAGTATCGGAGATTCCACCGGCCTTGCTAACTGTTGTAAACGAGGCTGTTTGGCACACCAGCTGGCCGGCTGGGTTTTATCTTTTCTTTTCCAAGAAAAACATGGCAATCAATATATACGTAATCCACCGGCCTTCAGTTTTTGGTGCAGGACCCCTCCGATATCTGGATCCGTCAGTTTCTTTTATATATAAAGCAACGTTTGAAGCATTCAATCCATAAGCTCCATCGTTAATTTTCTCTCTTTTTCTCTCTCTCTTTTATTTTATTGACGTGAGTATCTGGATCAACTTACATGTATCTCAACTAATTTTACGGGTTCTAAAATTAACGACCATGTAAACCTTTCAGTGATCCTGAAATTTATAGGACTCGAACTAATAATAATTTTAAAAAGTAAATTTAGAACTAATCAATTGGGATTATCATCAATTCTCTTTATTTTCATGGGGGTATCAACTAAATTCATGAATTTTGTTCTAATTGATAGAGTAGGCATGCATGTGTTTGACATTTATCAGTTCCAAAAACTAACTACACTGTTACCTCATAAATCCTTCTCTTATTGGCAGATTTAAGGTCATAACACTAGAAAGAAAGATAGACAAAGGAACAAGGTCAGGGCTAAGATTGGCAGGATAAATATTGTAATATATATTCATATTGAAGGACAATATCTATTCCTTCCATATCTTCACATCTGCTAAAATGATCGGATACAGGTCGTCATCCACTCTATCTTCTATAGTTCCAGCTTAATATTGGATTAATTTTGTACTCCCAACTGTGCAGCACATGAACATGATATGTTTGGAAACACGATACAAATTGTATTTTTTAAAATTTAAAAATATTTTGTACTAATTTTTTTTATAACTTTAGATTGATTTAAAATGTTGATTTTAAAAATATTGTTTTAATATATTTTTAATTAAAAAGTATTTTAAACCGTTATTATATTCCAAAAAAAAACCTGACTATCTTAGCGTCCCACTTGTCAAGTTGGTGTTTTTATAATTGTGATAAGATTATAAATAAATATTATTTTAAAATATTTTAAAATAAAAAATATTTTGATTCGTAATTAGTAGTATAATCCAAAACAAACCGGACTATCTTAACGTTTCACTTGTCAAGTTGGTGTTTTTATAATTATGATAAGATTATGTTTAAAATATTTTTATATAAAAATAATATTTTTTTTATTTTTTAAAATTATTTTTAATGTTAACCTATTAAATAATTGAAAACATAAAAATAAAATTTTAATTTTTTTTTTATAAAAGAACACGGTTTCGACGCGTTCCTAAACATGTCAGTTTTGTCGATCTATATAAAGCGCGCATGCAGATGCAACTGCACAATTGCAGACCTGGGAGTTGGTTCCATTATCTTGCACACACTGCTAGCTGGCTAGCTATCGAACACAATCATGTCCACGCTGCCAAGTAGTGCTGCATACCTTGTCTCCACCTCGACAAACAGCTCTCCTTCCCGTGAAACATTTCGCAAATTCTTCGAGTGCTGGCTTGCAGAGCAAAACAATTATCTCGAACAACTCATCTCAAGCTGTAAAGATTATGATCACAACAAAAAAAACTCCCCCCAATCATCTCAGGCAACCCTCCAGCCTCTTATCAACCGTGTTCTTGAGCATTATGAGTATTATTATAGAGCCAAGTCAAGATGGGCCAAAGATGATGTGTTATCCATGCTCTCACCTTCATGGACTAGTACTCTCGAGCATGCTTTTCTTTGGATTGGTGGGTGGCGGCCCTCTGTGGCTTTTCACTTGCTCTACTCAAAGTCAGGTCATCAGCTTGAGGCTCAACTCCATGAGTTGATTTGTGGGTTGGGGACAGGTGACTTGGGTGACCTTTCAGCTAGTCAACTCACCCGAGTTGATCAGTTACAGAGGAAGACTATCAGGGAAGAGAACGAGCTGACTGAGAAGCATGTAAAGCATCAAGAAACTGTAGCAGACTCGTCTATGGTGGAGTTAGCACATGAGGTGAGTTATTTCTTTATTATTTCTTCTTTGTGTTCTTTTTTAAACTTGCATGATGCATGACATCCAGAAGACGTGTTCAGGTGACTGAGTTGTTGAGGAGTGAGAACACGGGTACTGATGAAGAGCGAGTTGAGTCAACTCTGGCACCTAGAAAGGATGGATTGCAGGAAATCTTGCAGATGGCTGATGATCTACGGGTGAGAACTATTAAAGGTGTTATCGATATTTTGACTCCAATCCAAGCCGTTCATTTCTTGATTGCTGCTGCTGAGTTGCACTTGCGCCTTCATGACTGGGGTAAGAAGGGTGATTGGGCACGCCGCGTCCACCACTGATATGCGATTTACTAGTGGATAATCATCCATGAATTACACCCATATTTGCTGTTCTGTTGACATAATTAAGAAATGGGGAGACTGATTTCGGTTTTAGAGGCAGGATAAGCAAGATACGCAGTAATGTTTAATTATATTTTCAGATTGAATCTATCTATGTTTACTATGTATTATCCATGAGGTGCTTTAAGTCCTCAAGCACTGGCATTTTAGTTTAATATATGATGTTGCGAGTTAATTTCTCCAACTTGGCTCTGGCTATAATTGAAGTTATTTTGTGAGATTGAGTTAATTTCACTAATGACTCGTGATTCTCTTTGGATTTTATCTTTGTCCACTGGGGATGTCATGTTCTGCAGCACCCTTTTGCCCTTTTCATGTTGTAAGATTTTGTACGTTTTGACAGTAATATTGAAGATGGTTTTTGCTCACAAACAGCCCGCACCTGTTTACTTTTATGGGAATTATTGGTTTTCATAGTATTTTGAGAAAAAATAAATCAATCTGATGATAATGTTTGGTTTACAAGGTGTTTGATGCAGCACAAAAATACTTGTTTTCAGAAAGTTCCATACGCAAACATGCTTGGATGAGGAACATTTGGGAACGCTGTCTAATTTGTTTTTTTAAAAATTTTAAAACTTTTTGAAGTTTTAAATTAATATTTTTTTAGTATTTTTAAATTATTTTGATGTGTTAATATAAAAATAATTTAAAAAAATAAAAAAAATATTATTTTGATATACTTTTAAATAAAAAATACTTTTAAAAAAAACAATAATCTTAACTACATTTCCAAACAAGATATTAAGAGCGTGTTTGGCAGTGTGGTTGCGGGTGTTTTTCAAATAACTTTTCGTGCTAAAATGCACGCCAATGATGTTTTTTTATTTTTTAAAAATCATTTTTAACATCAGCACATCAAAACGATCCAAAACGTACAAACCATATTAAATTTTTTTAAAAAAAAAATTTAAATTTTTTGGGAACACGGGTTCAACCGCGTTCCCAAACACTTCCTAAATCATCAATCTAATCCTATCATTTATTAGTCCTAATTTACTATGCTCTGAACTAATAATACGTTCAATAGAATTTGCTAACTGTTTATCCACTGGAACTTTTTTTTATTTTTGGTCAAATCAATCCAATCTATGCATTCAAAAAATGAAGAAGAAGAAGAAGAAGAAGCCATTCACCTCATTATTTTATAGCACATACATTTTGTATTCTGATTTACTCTTTAAGTTTCCAAATTCTCCAAACAGAAGCTCTTTTAAGTGTGTATATATATATAAAAAAGGAGAAAACATTGGAAACTAACACCCCATTAATGTTTTCTTTAATTATACAATTTATATAGCTGGAGTATATTTTCAATGTTAATGATTTTTAATTATTGTCAAGATGATTTTACGCGATATTGTCAAATTATTTGCCCTTTCAAGTATTTTTTTTAATAATTTTCTTGAAAATAAATAATTTTTATTTTCATACGGAGCGCGCAACTAATCTTGGACCGTATCAATTACAACGGATAGCTTCTTTAATTTCTTAAATCCTTTTCTCTGAGAGTTTGAGTATATAAATATGTAATTGAAATTTCAAATCTTTGTCTTTTGATAGAGTTTTTCCTATTTCAAATATGTGGATGGATAACGAAATGTTTTATCTATTTTCACTATCTCTGTTTCACTCATAGTTTTGAAATTCGGCCTATCCAGGGCTGGAACTCGGTCGGATTGATGAAAAATAAAAAAAGTCATGATCCGGTGTGACCCGGCAAAACCCGGTCAAAAACTCGATTGCAACTCGTTGATTTTTTTTACTAAAACGACGTCGTTTTGATTTTTTTTTTAAAATATAGATTGACCCGGCCAACCTGGTCACCTGGTCAAGACCCGGAACCCGGGTCTTGGACCGGGCCGGATTTAAAAACTATAGTTTTACTTCTATTATGATAAGGTAACCAAATATACCATAATGTTTTTATAAATTTAGTTTTATTAATAACCAAAACCCATGAATCCTTTTAAATGATTTCTTACTGGTTTCATAGTAATTTTTATAATTTCCCTTAGGTATTTTTGACTTTTTTTTCTCCTTTTTATGCTACGGGCACTAGACTTTTTATGGGCCTTCACGTCATGTTTTTTTTTTTAAGGTATAGGATATATTTTGTTAATAATCCATAACAATTTAAGCCATAATTGTCAGCTTACCATGCTAATTCAATTCGTTTACTATTTTGTTATAACTTTTATTTTATTTAATGATAAATATTCAAGTAAACTTACATACACATTTGATTAATTCTCTAAAATCCTAAAATTAATAAATATATAAATCTTTAATCACCCTAAAATTTATAGCAACCAAACTAATAATCACATAAAAAGCAAAAGCAAGAGATATTTCAACTGTTTTCCTCATCACCATTTGTCATCGTCGTCCTCCTCATCATCATCTTGTTCATCACTGTTTTACTAAAGACAAGAACTGTCAAAACATAAAATAGCAACGTCAATATGTTTGGTGCAACTACGAAAAGGCAACAATACAAACAAATGCCATGTTAAAATATAAGACAACCCATCTGTATCAAACTAGCTGAGTTCACTATGGAGACATCTGAGTGAAGATTGTATGTGCTTTTTTATTTTGTATCATTGCTAATTAAAGTGCACAAAACGCCATTTCTGACAACCATAGGCGTGAGACAAAGCTTGAGCATGCGCGCTAAGACAGCAGACACAAATCGCCAGTGTATCGACCCTCTCCTTAGCACCAGTCACGCAAGCTTTCCTTGCAACCAGCTCTTCAACATCTGTAATGCAGCTTTTGGCTGATCCATTGGAACCGTGTGGTTGACATAGATCGTGAACCTTGTTGTTTTAGGACATCAAAGTTTCTAGCAAGAATTAAAAATCATCACAACATACACAAAAGCAATAGAGAAAAACAATGGGGGAGAGAATCACCTTTAGGAAACTGAGAGGGCCATGACTTTTCACATGTCTTGCTTTTTTACCTTCAACAACGAATGGAACTGTGGGAGTTTGCTCCGACGGCTTTCTTCCCAGATGATGCCAATGCACTAACCCACCTCAAATTTCCTGGAAAAAAGCAAGCACATCAATATAATGTAATCACCTATAAAATACAAGGTTAATTAGACCAGATCTATGATAAAAAAAAAAAGATTTTTACGGGGAGAAAATGACTATAAAAATGAGAAAGAGAATGACATAAAAAGTAATAGAAGTTGAAATTACAGTTTTTTCATTTCTTTAGTTACTCGGTTATTCTGCTCACCCTTATTTACGAGGAGATACTCATTCCTCTTGTGAGAACCAGTAACAAGTCTACCCTAGGTGCTCATCTTCTTTGAAAAATACAAGACTAGAGCTCCAACTCAAAACTGAGTCAACTCGCTCATCCCCTACTTGACCAAGCAGACAAGGAAAAACATCATGTTATATATATTTATCACTTTTTAACTACTATTCATGTAATATTTTTATCATTTTTATGTTAATTTTTCAATTTATCTCTGGTATCCAAGTGTTGGATCACCTTGAATTTTTTTTTAGTATCAGAGAAAAGACTGAAAGCTTGTTGTTATATCTTAAGAGAAAAGATTCAAAAATATTAACAATATACTGAGTTTAGGAATATACAGTACAAGAGAAAATTTCAAGTAACGAAATTTAAATTTGGAATCATCTATTCATAAAAAAAGAAGAAAATTTAAGTTAATCACAAATTAACATAATTTAAGAAAAAAAACAAACAAAAGAAATGATAGAGATCAAGTTTGGTAAATTGCATATCTAAATTCTTAATAAAATATAGAATCCACAACAACAAAAACTATATATCAGAGATGGTGTTTTTAACCGGTTGTTTTCCTTTTTATCTTCAAAGAACCAAGAATCATGTGAGAAGTAAATCGATGCACTTTACAAGCACATGGCACAACTTCACTACCATGCAATGCAACTAGTTTATCAGGCAAGGATGATGATGATGATGAGGAGGAGGAGGAGGAGGAGGAGGAGGAGGAGGAGGACTCCATAGACACTAGCAACCAATTAAAATACGAAGGACTAATTAATAACTGCTTTTAGAAATAGGGACTAAGAGAATGATTTGGTCCAAGGACCATATAAAAAGAATAAAAAGGGCAGGCACAACTTTGACAGTGGAGGACAGGCATATTCTGTGGCGACATCCACTCCAACTCTCCAGCATAAAGCAAAGCAGACAGACTGGAGATAAAAAAGTTAGTCCCAAGTTTTTTACCTCCACAAACTCTTTCTCTCACAGTGCCGGGAAAATTGTAGATCAAAGATCCATCGATCTATGGGAGTTGCACCTGATACCATTCTTCTCTTACTACTTCTTACTTCCCTTCAAAGCGAAACCAAGAAAGGTACTTTTTTTTTTCCTTTCAAGTTCCTTGCTTTTTGGGCACTTGTTGATGTGTCGAGTAATGACTTCATTAACTTAGTTCATCTGGGCCAGGCTTGGATTTTTCGATTTGGCTATGTAGAATTGTGGATTGTTGTCAAATACTTAAGTTTGTTTGTGGGTTTTTGGTTATTTTTCCATCTCTGAGTTGAGCTTGTCTTCTTTGATCTTTCCAATTTGGAAATGTATTTTTTTTTTTATCTTCGCCAGTTCAGTTCTTTATTTTGTCTAAGCCAATAAACGCTGTCAGCAATGTGTTTGACGATTTTTATTTTGCATGAATCCGTCATTCATCAGCTTCTTGGATTGTTGTATGTTTGAGTTGCCTGAGATTTTACGTTGGTATCATTGTTGACGCTCGTGGCAGGTTAAGAATTGGTCTCATGAGTGACAATCAAGAAGAGAGAAGATTGTTTCTTGTTTACTTTTGTTTATAGTATTCTAGTTTTGAGCATCCCAAAACAAGCTCATGGTAAAATTTTGCTTCGTCTCACTGTGCTTCATCACCCATTCACATGCATTAGGAAGTTGAAAAGGTCTTTTTTTCTTCTTGCTTGGCCTGTGAAAGAACATCGTTTTGCTTGTGTTATGCGTAAACTGCTATCATGCTCTTTGTATTTTTGTAATTTTTTGTTCTGTTCTTCAACTGGATACTGCCAAATGCCTTGTCTTAGTTGTTTGTGCTTTGCTGTTGTTTTCACTCATCAATGCATAATGATTGTGCCATGAAGAATTGATCATGCCTCGATTCTAATAAGAATTATTTTTCAGTTTCCAGTTATACACTGGTTGAATTGGTAGCATAGTGGCGAAGAGAAAGGAAGGTATTCTCTATGCCTTTGCATGTGGAAAGGGTTTCATCTGACAGCACAGCCCATTGCCTTAAGATAGTGCTGAAAGTCTGCGTTGTCTTCAATAGAAATTTGCAATGGAGAAGTTGGCTATGGGCTTGAGTAAAGGAAATTAATATAAAATGTTGCAGTAGTCCAAACTATGAAGTTGTTTTAAATGCAAGCCTCAAGCTAGTGTAATGGGTATGGAAAATTTATCACAACCAATCAGTGGTGGAATCAGGAATAATGGTCACTCACCTGGGAAGAGTGAAGATTCAGGGACTGACTCACGTTGCAGTCTAGATGCAGGTATGCCGACATGCCGTGTGTGCCAATGTGCTGAATCTGAAAAAAGGGGAGATGTTGCTTTGGGATTTTTGGGCATTGTTCCTCCATTGCAAGAAGCACGTAAAAGTAATGGAGCAGTAAAACCTGAAAGCAGAGAAGTCCCCTTGGACGCTGAAGCTGGTCAGTTTCATAGCAAAAATACTGGAAGAGAATCAGGGCTGGTTGAGTTCATCAGTCCTGGAGGGGAGGTTTTCATTTGTAATACAGATACAGATTTAGAAGTGGGTTTATGTCACCAGCAAGACTTGTTAATTGAACTTGGCTGCTCATGCAAAAATGATCTTGCCTTAGTACACTATGCATGTGCACTCAAGTGGTTCGTCAATCATGGATCCACTGTTTGTGAAATCTGTGGACATGTTGCAATTAATATCAGAACTTTGGACTTTAAAAAGGTTATGGTTGCTTTGAAGGATTACGAAGCATTGAGGGAAAGGACTGCCATTGGAGATCCTAATCCTGCTCAGGTGCATACTAGTGCAGGTGTAGATCCTGATGCTGTTGCTGCTGTTAGAAGGCAACGGCTAAGTGAAATTTCATTGTGGTTTAGTCCACACAATAATCACAACAATAATTATAATAATAATAATTCTACTGCAGTTTCACAGGTTGTTTCTGAACAACCTCTGAATACTGTCATGGAAGATGTCCCTGCTGAGAATCCTGCAACTAAATGGGCTGTGGAAGCTACTGGTATTTTACTTGCTACAGGGCTTCTCACTGTTACTCTAGCATGGCTTATTGCTCCCCGTGTTGGAAAGGTATGCTGAGCTCAGCCTAATTGGGGTAAACTAAGACTCATGTATACATAGAATTGTTTTTCTATTTTTCAATGTCGGTATTTTAGTTCAATGTATATTGTTACTGGGTTGTCTTACGTGCCACTGTTTCTATGAACAAGAAAATTTCACAAGTGCCTATGCCAATCCAGTACCAACATGGCAACTGGTAAAAGTAACAAGGACATCACTGTGAAATTCATTAATTTTTGAATAAACCAAAGGAACATGTTTTCTTGTATTGCTGCATGTTGTTTGGCTCTGCATATATAAAGCTTTGTTTCCATTAGTTGGTCACTATTAGCTAAGACCTTGAATAGGAAACACAAAGCATCAAAGCAAAAGTAGCTAGACAATGGAACATTCTAGGATTCATCAACAACCTAGTATGGGTGTGTTGTTTTCAAAGTTAACTTAGAAAATTTATCAAGACCTTCAGATATTACAAAGGAGATAGCAATTACAAGTAATAGACAATGCATTCGGAAATTATGCCTATATAGATTCTTAAGCTGGAAGGTTGGTTATGTTCTCAACTGCATTGCCTATCTGGCATAATGTTTGTGATCTGGTTCAATAACATACAATAAGTGTTGATGGTGACATTCCCTAGAATTTGAGATTTATCAAAGTAATCATAGGTGGTTGCTGGGTTTGTGAGCTAGCTTTAATTGAAGAAGGGGTCCAGGGGGGTGACATCATGGGAAATAAGGGAACTGGATTAATAGTGAGCCTTCTACTCTGTTTTAATGGGTTGGGGTCAGATGGAAGGGTGGCACGGAGAAGTTGCAGTATAGGCTTTAGGAGCATACTACTAAGGCTGAGATTTGAGTACTTTTGGGGACAGACTTTCCTTGGAAGGACATCTGTTGCCCATGAGCTTCCCCAGAGTATAGCATCTTCCTTTAGGACTGCCAATGGTTAGAGGATTTGGCTTCTTATGGATGGATGAATAGAAAAAACATTCTTGTTATTGGTAAATGGGATGGAGAATTGGTGAATCCTTGAATGCTTCATTGTCTGGCTACTTTTGCTTTGATGCTCTGTGTTTCCTATTCAAGGTTGTTGAATCTTTCCAAATTAGTATGTGCTGTTGTCTACTTGGCATGGATTTTGGTAGTTGGAATAATCGGCTTCTTTAGACAACTGATTCTTTGTGTCTGTTGAATATAGCTCTGTGCATTCTCTTTGATGCTATGAAAAGGAAACCCAGAAAATCATGCCCAAGCCTTTTATGCAATTTTTTTCTCTCTAAATTCTCAAGTGGTGGTGTTGAGATAAAATTGATAAAATTCTTATGTAGTACTTTGGGGGAAAGTGCGCTCTATTAAATAGATGAAATTGCATCACAGAAGGAACTTTGATAACATTTAATATAAGAGATTTGGATATTCTTATTTCTTGTTTTTCTCTTTCTTGTCGTGCCAATGAATGAATCACAACTACTTGAGCTTGCTATAGGAAGGTTTTTGATAAGGATGTATGCTGTGAAACATTGTTGTCATCAACATTCACCATATGACATTCCAATGGCTAACAGATAACCAAATTGGTAGCACAACTCTCGTTTGAAAGGGAGGTAGTCAGTTCAAATTCATCCTCGCTCCTTCGCTAAACTGTTAAATTATAAAAATTCTTCTATTCTTACTCTCATTTACATGAGAAGAAACAATAGTTAGATCTAGTGATGATTCTTCTCTCTTGGCATTTTTGGAGCTCTTTTGATGTCTAATTGGTTTGTTGCTCTAGATTCTTTGTATGTGCCCTGTTATTTGATGTTTGTTTTGGTTGCAAGAGAATTCTAATGACTTTGTTAGTTGTATTATGTGTTTTATGCAACTTATTCAGCTCCTGTCTTCAGAAAACTGCCAAAAGTGGTCTTCATATTCTCCTTGGAGGTGTTTGTGCTCTAACAGTGGTGGTCTTCTTTCGCTTTGTAAGTAACTTATTTTTATTCTTTCTGACTATGGATTATGGCATAACTGCACTTGATCTATGAATGCATATTCTTAGCAGTCCTATAAACTAAGTACCTTGGCAGATGGTAAGAATCATGATCCTCAGGTTTCACAGAAACCTGGGATTATAGAATGGCGGTCTTCTGTTCAATATAACAGCTTTGAGAGAGTGTGTTGATACACATGGCTGAATGAAACCTGAATTTGTTTGATAAAGTGGTGCAGACAGAAATGATTCAAGGAAAGTAAATTCAGATTTCTGAATTTCAAAGTTGCAGTCTAGGTTGATCATTTGATATAGAGCTTTGTTGGAGCATCATAGTCTTTCATGGTCCTAATATATCTTCATTCGGGTCAATTAGTTGCTGCTCCTGTGTTTTTATAATTTTGGGTAATTTCCAAAGTTCTGAAAAGTAAAATCTGGTCTTGGTTTCTTGTTAATGGTATGTTTTTTTAATGGTCATAAGTCATAACTTGTGGCTTTTGCTGTGTATTTTAGAGTCAAAGCACTGAAGGGCATATTTAGAATTCCAAATCCAGATAGGCATGGAAATGCTAATTGTCTAACAGAAAGATATACAAATTGTCAGTTTCTGTTCAATAATAAATATTGAGAATTCCAGCAGCTTTATGCCCATTGTGAGGCTGTAATTTGTTCTTCCTTCTTTGTGATGGTTTAGGACGAAACATTAGCTTGAAATTTAGATTCTTTGGAGTTCTGTGGCAGCAAGGAATTAGGCTTTCGTTTTTGAGCAATAGCAAACCATTTTAAGAAATTAGGTCTTGTAGCGTGCTTTTGGCAGTAATTGAATGTCAAGGCTGCATAAATGCTCGGTGTGAAAGGGGTTTATAATGGTGAAGATGGTGGTTATATTATTGATTCAAGTACTAACATGTGATTTGCATTGTATGACTTGAGTGTAAATATTTGAGAAGAAAAGCTTACCTAATTTGCCTGTGCTCTAATTCTCTTTATAAAATCTTGGCTCTATGCATTTCTTATTTTTCTTGGTAACTCTTACAGGAAAAAAAAATGTGTAAGATTCTGATACATAAAGGATCTGGACTGATGTTTATGCTCTTACAACTTGCAGATTGTGCTGACCAGAATCAAATATGGACCTGCTCGCTACTGGGCTATCTTATTTGTCTTCTGGTTTCTTGTGTTTGGCATATGGGCATCACGGACACATGATGCTCATACTACATAGTTTCTTGGAGATCATAAATGCATGGAAACTTATCTTTCAGGTTGTGTTTTGGTCACCAAATGGAAAAATTTGAGTAGCAGCGGCTTTTAAGAACTTCATTATGATGCCATTCATGACCTTGTAGATCATGTATTCTGTAATTCATGTGAATAGACAAGACCAATACTTGGCATAGAATGTTGTTAGCATGAGCTGCCATATAAGAGAAACATGATTTTTATATGATTGTTTTCATTAGCTGATTTGTTGTTAAACTTGTTCTGAGAGAAGTTTACAATCCGAGATTCAGCTTCCTCAACTAGAGGCTTTCAGGGATGGTATTTTCATCGCCCAAATGGATTTGCAAACTCTGTATTTGGTAGCATGAGTTGGAGCAAAAAGTGAGAACTCGGACCTTTTGTGCCCGGAATTTATATGGAGGAGACCTCTAGTTCCCCATTTGATTGTCACAATCTGTACCTTATGAAACAGAACATGGTAGATGAAAATAGAACAGTGTAATGTTTTGCTAGAATTTGTGTCTGTACCACAATTGACTTGCCTACAAACAGCCTAACATGAAAAGTCCTAGGCTGAATCATAGGCCTTCTGTCTGGCAATATTGTCGATTGATCCGGTCATTGGAGCTATGGCAGCTGGAAATGCTGTGGTGTTAAAACCATTTGAAGTTTCTCCGGCCACATCTCCACTGCTCTGAAAATTATTTGAGGAATACCTTGCACGTCTGCTATAAGAGTTGTAGAGGGAACTGTTACTGATACGACTTCATTACTTTAGCAGAAGCAAGACAACATATTCTACGCATGTTCGACACCAGAACATTTCATATTTTGAAATGCTCTGACTACACGCCTATATATTTATATTGGTAGAGAAAAAAAAAAAAAAAAACTATCCCTCAAATCATAGCAATTTCTTTCTTCTAAAAAGTTTAATAATTTTTTTATTTGATAATTCATATATATTATTATCAGAGGCCGATCAATTAGACAATAATCTTTGAAGAGTTAATAGAGCTAAAAAAAATAAAAAAAATTCTTATACTTAGTAATATTCTTACAAACCCAAAGAAACTTATATTTTCTAATAAAATCAATAAAACTTTTTAAAAAAGCATTAAAATTACTGTTTCCGCAATATTCATATCTGGTGAGAAACCCAACATGCAAGACAAAACATGATTGCATGACTTCTCCTTCTATTGAGAAAGATTTCTCCAACCATGTTCTTGGAGACTCACAGATGATGCAGGAAGGGATATTTGGGCCATTGCGTCCTATCATCACTGTGAGACGATATGGTTCAAATTACGATAATTTAATCTGTGATTTGATAGGATGAGAAATGTGAAAGACAATATTTCTGATAAATTTGAAACCAAAGCACACTTGTTCAAAGATATGAATCATTCATTGTTCAATTAGAGTGGTTTTACAATCATTCTCGTACATAACAATCACCAAGCCTGATATCAACACATAACAAACAATAAAACTATAAAATTAATGTAAGACACTCAATTGTCCACTATCTTTTGGTTTTTGTTTTAAGAAACTGTTCTCAAAATTTTCACTAGCCATGCTGTAAACTTTCTTTTTGGCCATCATCCTGGAACTCTGATACAGACAGCTATGTTGGAGTTCGAAACTTAAGATCTTTTCAAGGATGCTATGATGACGCATGAGGATGTAGATACGCCATCAACTGCTAGCTGCAATAGGAGAGAGAACTCAAACTCTCAATCTCATGGATGATTGCTATATTAGGAGCTCACTTACTGCTATACCAGCCCGTTGTCTGCAGCTATACTTTAAACTGAAAAATTGCTTTCTTTCTTAGAAATATTGGTGCATTTAAGATCTTCAACAGCTTCTTGCAGCGACCTTGTCTGATGGAGCCTTGACTGGACAGCCTGCACAGCATTAGAACTGTTTTAAAAGAGCTATCTATCAGCTTTGTGAATATTCCTCTCCAAGTACTGGCTATGTTATATTTCTTTGATAGAATTTTCAGGGATTGGAGATTTTATTAATATAGTTCCCTTAACACTCTCCATTCCACCACCTCTCACCAAATTGATCCATGAGATTAAATCATTCAAAATGAACAGCAGGGAAACAGGTAGCAAGGAGGCAATAACTTTTCCTTGAGTTAGACTATAAAATAAATAAAAAAGAAGTATGCGTATGGGTCTGTAACGAGCATGCTTTCATTTTTATTGGCGTAAAGAGGAGGGAGTGCTCAGGTTTATGCAGTTTCCTATTACTTACCTCATGGTGCAAGCACGGAACTTGCCTACCAGAATTTCCAAGCAATCTTAGGGCTCTCTTTTCTTATTTGTTGTTGAACCACCAACACTGAAACTGGACAAGTGGTATCTTCCGAAGCTAGCAGGTCCCCTATCGGCCCAAGCTCTGGCAAATCAGTCCATTCTGATAGGCCTGATAAAGCTTCAGACTCAGTTCCATGGCTGCTGCGTCCTACCATTATAAGATCAAGATCTCCAACCATTGATTTAATTGTGGAAGATGTATCAGATCCATCTCTCACCGTCTTCTCAATGTAATTTATATTACTACCCCCTGACATTTCAGTTCTCAGCCTTCTCAGAAGGTCTTCATCTATCATAAACTGCCACCTTTGATGGGCGTGATCATCATGCCCGATGAAACGCACGACTGTTAGATGGACTTTGGGGCATCTTGCCATCCTTAAGGCATACGCCAGTGCCTCCCTGTCATCTGGGCCTCCAACAAATATTGTTGCCACTCTATATGTCGCTGATGTGATAAAAATAGAAGATAAGCCATGTGCTCTACTGCGATCGATAAGAATTCCTACAGAACAAGGGGCCAATTCCAATACTTTAATGTTCAAATTCCTCAAATCATTATTGTTTGAAACCATTTTTCCTTTGCTGTTCCATTTCTTATGAAATGGGAGCACTATCAGGGAACAGGACTTGTTGAACGAGAGCCAACAAATGTCCTCGTGCATCTGTTTAAGCGGTGATATTGCAGTGAATACTTGCACTTGAACTGACTTCTTGAGTTCTGACTTCAAGTACCTGAAGATATCAACGATGGGTTGCGAGCGAGATCCTTTGGAAGAAGAGTTCTTCTGGCCTAATTGATGGTTTATTAAAAGAGGTGTAAAGCTGCTAACAAGTTCCTCTAGGCAGAGTCCATGAATGGACAAAGGACTTTCTTGTGTAGGATTTGAATATTCTAGTAGCTTGATTGCTGCAACGGCATCTTCCTGTCTATATGCACAGGTCAGTATCTTGAGCTCTGCATCTCCTGAAGCATGTTCAACACTCATTTTCTTGTAGCTCAGGTAATGCTCTGCAGGATGGTAGAGCATTTTGACTAGTGGCTGAAGCGCTTGGAGCAAAAATATCAAGAAAATCCCACTGGTTGAGTGAATATCCTTAAAGGAGGGAGGGAGGGGGAGAGAGAGAGAGTTAGTGGTCTTGTTTAATGAGAAAAACAACAATTCCATGTTCATATATATATATTAAAGATCTCTTTCATGGAAAGGAATGCACAAGTAATTAGGTGCTGATCCTTTCACCACCAGAATGCGGAAGAATATTTAGATACAAATTAATAGAAAGTGATGATTAGTGAAAAAGAATCATCATATACCCGAAAAGTGCTGTAGCTGCCTAACGTTCCTAGTTCATTGATCCCTTTGGCGTTCAAAATCAAAGCGAGGGCAACAGCATGTCTTGTAGGTATCTTGCAAAACTTTGCTAGAAAAAAAGTTGCTACCACCTTCATTGTGAATCCAATCAACGAAATTTTAAAAATGAGAAGACTGTCAAACTCTTTCATAATTTGCCACAGATCGACTTTTGATGCATAAAGCATTGCCATGAGTGGTAGAAGAAACCCGGAAACAATTGTATCGAACTTAGCTATCAGGATTTCAGCTAATGGAGACCTTGCAGGCAGCACTAAGCCGAGTATCAAAGGGCCGGCCAGGTAATTTAGCCCTATGCTGTCACCCCATGTCGAAATTAAAAATACCGTTGCCACAGTAACAGTAGCATAGATTTCCTTCACAGGCTGACCTTCTGGTGTTATTCTAACAACTACGAACATGAGTCGCTTCATTAGGGTTAGAATTAACACGACGAATATAAGGGAAAAAATAATGGTCTGAACTCCAGCCCGTTCGGAAACATTAAAGGTAAAAAGGAAGCCGGACATAAATCCAAATGCCAGCCTTAACAATTCATTGACCAAAGACGATGCCAGAGCAATGTGTCCAAGCTGTGAGTTTATCATCTTCAGTTGCATTAAAATGAAACTGACTCCAACAAATTGGGTCTGGATCATACAAGCCATATATATTCTTGCAAACATCACCTTTGCGTTTTTCGATCCACCAGTCTTCAATCCTTTAGGAAATAGGAACCCAGTAGACTCTATGATAATGAAAGCAGTGACGGACGACATAAACCCCAAAATGAAGGCTGTTCTTCCTGTTTTCCCAATCAAGGTTGGGTCCATTCTTACACCAGCAAGGAACGCGAACAGCACGTAACCAAACTTTGATAATGAAATAATGATCTCCTCATAGGGTGGGAATAATTTGCTTGATGCATTGTTAAAGTATTTTCCCATTATAGCTGGTCCCAATACTATACCTGTCTGGTAGACGAATGAACCATGCAAAAAACACACCCCATTAGTCAGCTGCCCTCCCCCTTGCTGTCAGAATCAACAAGCATAATAAAAGAAAAAAAATTCAAGATATTCTGTTAATAATATATACATCGTGTTAATGATTACCAGGATTTCTGAGGTAAAACGTGATAAATGGAATCGACGGAGCAAAAGGTGAAAGGAGCTGGAGAGGAGAAACATGGCAAGTAATTGAACATGGAAACGAACCAATGAATGTTGGAGAATAGTTTCTCCATGGGCTACATTCCATATTCCATTGGAGTAAGCAGGAACATTTTGACAGTTACCACTTACGTTCAAGAGGATTTTTGGGGTTTCCATCGATGAACCCTGTTGATTTCTTTTCTTTCAAGATGCATTTTTTTAATCAATTTAAATATAGAAGGTAGCTTTGTCTCCTTCTTCTTCTTCTTTAACAAAAGAGCGGTTGGAACTTGATTTGAGGAGAGGAAGCATTAATGCCAGTCGAGCCACAGCTCATCAGCATAGTTTCATTTTTAGACATGCCATATAAGAGATTCTTCCTTTTAGACTTTCAATTATGAGGCATTTTCACAGCTTAAATCAAAGTTTGGAGCTCCTTGACTCAAATTATCCTTATATTTTATGAATATTTCCCAATTTATCATTACAAGTCTAATTAATTACTCTAATTTAGTTTCTAAATATTGGAATATTCTTTCATCTAGGCTTACGTATGTCAGGTTTTCTTATTTAAATTGATAAAAATTTCGGGAAAATAAATAGAACTCATGTTTCCTCCTCGTGTGTATGATTCGGCCAAAAACAAAAGAAAATAAAATTTGTAATCGTTGAGTTAAATGCTTACGAGAATTATATTTAAACATAAAATGTACTGAAATTATGAATAGAAATGAATATGCATAAAATTTGAAGGATTATATAGGTTCAAAACTTAAATTTAGAAAGAGGTTATAATAATGAATAAATAGAATATAATATTTAAAATTCATGTTGACACAAAGAGGTTGC
>Ga0307517_10004972_pt1 | contig 20242 bp, 10 predicted proteins | sample 23_EM_MG_FD_194515 | JGI IMG/M metagenome (GOLD analysis project Ga0307517, IMG submission 194515) | Populus trichocarpa ectomycorrhiza microbial communities from riparian zone in the Pacific Northwest, United States - 23_EM | ecosystem: Host-associated > Plants > Roots > Unclassified | place...
ATAATACACTTTAATTTAAAAAAAAAAAAGGAGAGAAAAAATAATTTTGCACATAAAGTTAATTCAAAATTAAAACCAATAACAATTAAAACATACAATCAATAACCCTAATTGTCTAACGATGACTCTGATACCATTGTTGGGTTCCCAAACATGCAACAGAAATAAGAAAATAAAATTATTCGAGAGTCTCTAGGATCCTATTAAACATATTTAGAGTTGTTTAAGAATTTATTAACTAAAAAGATCTGATCTTTTTCAACTTTGAATAATTATTTATAAGGTTGGGTTGATCCACACAAAATACTAGTGAAAAATTTTCTAAATCTCTATTTAGGAGAAAAGAATTGCTATGCCTAAACTGCTAGTTCTCTATTATGTGATATACGTAGTGTTTTTGTCTAACAAACAAGTACAAAAAAATAAGAGGCATAACTTACTATTTATAAGAAAAATCTAAAAAATCCTATAAATTGATAAAATATCAATTTGCCCCTTGAATAATATTCATATATTAATTTAGGATAATTTTAAAAATTAACTCAATCAAGTCCTTACTTGATTTTTTAGGTCTAGAAATACATTTCTTGTATTAATTATATTATAGTCCTTAATTTCTAAAATATATTTTATCAAGTCATACTTAATTATATCATCCCAGATTAATTTATGAATAATGATTCTTAATGTGTGTGACACATTAGGTTCCTAATATGTTGGCCTAATTATAAATTATAATTTTGATTAAATAGAATTAAATAATTGATTAATTTGTATTTGGATATCAAGTGGTCTAGCAACGTGTGATGATCCCCCAAATATTAAAAAAGTCATTAGTGGTTTGACTTAATCTTTCAGTGACTGGTTTCTTAATGTAATTAATATCATTTCATCAATAATATTCTGATTTAACATTAAAGTATGAAGTATGTCTGCCATGTTAAATCATGTTTTTTCTCTACATAATAGTCATTGATCGTTTGAATAAGATTTGATTTTTTTTTCAAATCTTACTCTACTTTGTCCAATGATTAATCGGTCAATACTATTTGTGAACAAATGAAACATTTTTCCTAATTCACCTAGGGTGATGAATCCTCTTTTGATCACTCAAGTACCTTAATATAATTCATGTTATACTCAATGTCTGCCCCTTTGTTACCTCGATTAAGATAATATGTAACAAGATCAAAACATAACATTCTCTATATAAGATAACTTAATGATCTTAAGTCTAAGAATCACTTACACAACTGTCATGTGAGTGTTTCCATAGACATTGATGATCTTTCCGTATGAAATTCTCATGCGGGTTAGTTTAGTATACATGTCTTATGACAAAGACCCACATATTAGTTTTAAGTATTTCTTATACCTCAGCTTATGAGAACAACTACTTCTTTTCATAAAGAAAAGAACATAATATATATCAGTCTCTACAGTTCTAATAAATGTCCAGTATTTAAGAGAGTATCAACTAGGAACAATTTAGGAACAATGTTTTGATACAATAAGAATCTCATAATTATAACAACTTTATAATTTACTTTGCAAGGTATTTTTATTGGATGAATTTTATTTTTACTCTAGATTCATAAATCAAATATTAGATTCATTAATATAATATTATATGAATATTAAAAATAAATTAATTCTTTATTATTAATAAATATATATTTATATAAATATAATAATAACATGTATAACCAACCGATTAATTATATGGTATAATAAACTAACACCAACTGATCTGGTGACCTGACCCCACATCCAATCGTGCCAATAAACCATCTTTGCCTGTTCCACTGGTGCCAGAGGTAAAAATAGTATAAGCAATGGAATCACAGGAAAGCCATTGATGAACCTCCCTAAAGCCTTAAGAAAAAAGGCAAGCAATGACAACGCAGAGTGTCAAAAGCGGAGAAGCAATAGCAGAAGGGAGCGTCAAACCTCAACACAAAGGAAGCAAGCAAAACAAAACAAAACAAGCAGCAACCTCAGCTACAATGGGGATTCTGGAACTGCATGCAAGGTAAAAAAAAGATAACTTCCTTTTTTTTTTTTTGAAAAAAAGCATGCAATGGAAAAGTAAAATGATATGAAGGTCAAAATGTCTATAAATGAAAGAACAATAGATTCGCAGGTAAAAATCAAGGAAAATAACAAACTGCTAAAATTGTAGCAGTAATAGCAAGCTATCTCAGATCTTAAATGGACTCCTCTACTGGTGCACGATTAACAGGCACAGCTCCAATGATCGGATTATCCAGGAAGAATGATTCAAGGAATGGCAGCAAGCCAATTCGAACAGATAAGCAACGGTCACATTTTTGAATCAACTATATCCTGAGCCAGACTTCCTTTGACATTCTTCCTTCTCCTGTTGAACCTACAGCATCTACCCTGGAAGGATCAAACAACTTGCTTTTTCTATCAACCCCCACCAGATAAGTCGTCTCCTCACAAACCTGGACAGCAACCAAAAATAGTTTAGTTAAGGCAATAATTACTGAAATTAGCTTCAGAAAGTTTATAACATTCACCGTAATCGCTATGGTAGGAAAAAAAACACAACTTGCTTCCAATAGTAGCAGGAAAATCCTTTTTTTTCAAAATTCTCTTTACTTAAAGATGACTTTCTTTTTGTTTATGAAAAGAAAGCAAAAAAAGATGGGTTGCAGTTCAAATTCTCACGATACTGTTAATAAAAAGATAATTAAATAATACAACTCATTTCTGTAGTAGTTTCTGTCATGAAAGAAAAAGAAATCAAGAGATATCATTTTGCCGTAGTTTGCTGCCATGAAAGAAAAGAAAAGAAAATCAAACCTACAATTTTGTTGACTTCAATTTCTTGATAAATTCTTTAAAGCACATCATATATATTTACATATAGGCGCCGGTCCTTGAGTCTAAGGGAATTTGGAGAAAATCTTCTTCCATTTATTGTTAAATAATCAAGAAATTTATTGCTAAATAAAAAACTCCAAGTCAAGTACTGAATAAGATGGTGCTGCTTGTATCGCTCTCTAATAATTTCTAATAAATGGATTATTCCTAAAGAGATACGAATGGTACATCTAAAATCCAATAAATTAAGGACGTCTCGCCATTTAGCAAGTGTATGCAAAAACTGGAACAAAAACAAAAACAGCTACTTATTGGGTTTATTTCTTAGACAAATTATTGGCATTTCGTGTTGGAAGAAAAGCAGGTGCTGCATAACATCAACACATAATATGTTTTTCTTTCATTTCATCTCACCCCAGCATCTCCTTTTACAGAATATTGGTAGTTTCATGTGCATGTTGAGTTGTTTTATTCAGTTTTCGCTTGCAGGGCATCTAGTTATGCAGCCATGAATGCGCTTTTTGCAGATCTTGCAGAACGTCATTCCGCTTTTCATTCTCTTACACTGCGCTGCTATATTCATCTCTTTAGAGTTCATCTGGCATCTTTTTATTCTGGATCCATTAAATGACTACTGTATTTAGTTAATGCAGCTTTTGTTTTTTACGTAAGCTTCACAAAAGTACAAGCAACTCTTTATTATCTACGTACCTCTTGACCACTAGATTTATTTCCAATCTTGATTGCATGTTTAAAAAATTCTTTCTTTTGTTTTTCCAAGTGAAACAACATGATATTTAGTTGCTGGATAAGTTTGCTGCATGGCGCCGGCAACCCACCTAATAATATAAATAAATATTTTTTACTATTCAAAAACTTGTAGTAGAAAAGACTAATAATTTGAATACTTCCACAAATTAGAAAAGTGAAAAAACATAACACATAAATCAACAATGAAAAGTATATTTTCTCTGTTAATTTCTCATCTATGATAAAAATACACATCTTTGTTAATCTGAAATCTCAATTTGACGATCCCTTTTAACAAGAACAAAAATATGTGTCTACAACTTGGTTAATCTAAAATCATAATATGACGATTCCTTTAAACCAAAACAACAATCCATATCTACAACTCAGTTAATTTGAAATCCCAATCTGACAATTTCTTTTAACCAAAACCAAAATCTTTGTTTATAACTCGGTAAACCTGAGTTCCCAAACTGGTGATCGCCTTTAGCCAAAATCAAAATCTCTATTTATACATCGGTTAACCTAAAATACTAATTTTTCAATTCCCTTTAACTAGAAAATTTATTTTTTTAGCTCGGTTAACCTGAAATCTCAATCTGTCGATACCCTTTAAATACAACTAAAATATTTGTCTTCAACTCAGTTCACCTAAACTCACAATCTGACAATCGTTTTGAACTAAAACCAAAATCTTTGTCTATAATTCGGTTAATTAGAAATCTCAATCTGACGATTTCCTCTAATCAGAACCAAAATCTTTGTTAATAGCTCAGTCAACTTTAGATCCCTATCTAACGATCCCCTTTAACTAGAAACAAAATCTTTTTTTATAGCTCGGTTAACTTAAAATCTCAAATTGGAGATCCATTTTAATCAGAACTAAAATCTTTATTTGTATCAAGGTTAACCTGAAATCCCAATCTGACGATCCCTTTTAACGAAAACCAAAATTTTTGTTTATAGCTCGATCAACTTGAGATCCTTATCTAGCGATCCCCTTTAACCAAAAACAAAATCTTTGTTTATAGCTCGGTTAACCTGAAATCACAATCTGGCAATCCACTTTAAATATAACCATAATCTTTGTCTATAGCTTAGTTAACCTAAAATCCAAATCTGACGATTCTCTTTAATCAGAACCGATATCTTTTTCTATAGCTTGATGAACCTGAAATCCCAATCTGGCGATCTCCTTTAACCAGAACCAAAATCTTTGTTTATAACTCGGTCAACCTGAGATCCCAATCTAGTGATCTTCTTTAACCAGAACAAAAATCTTTGTCTTCACTTCGGTCAACTTGAGATCCCAATCTTGCAATCCCCTTTAACAAGAATCAAAATCCATCTTCAGCTCGATCAACCTAAGAACCCTATCTGGAAATCCTCTTTAACCAAACCCAAAATCTTTTTCTTCAGCTTAATCAACTTGAGATCCCAATTTGATGATCTCTTTGAACCAGAATCAAAATTTTTCTCTAACTCGGTGAACCTAAAATCTCAATCTAACGATTCCCTTTAACTAGAACCAAAATCTTTTTACTTATAACTCGGTCAACTTGATATTTCAATCTGGTGATCCCCATATAAGCCAAACCAAAATTTATCTTTAGCTCAATTAACTTGAAATCCTAATCAAGCGATTCCTTTTAACCAGGACCAAAATCTTTATTTATAACTCGGTCAACATGAGATCCCTATCTAGCGATCCCCTTTAACTAGAATCAAAATCATTGTTTATAGCTTGTTTAATCCGAAATCTCATTCTAGTGATCCCCTTTAAGCTTAACCAATATACGTGTCTGTAGCTCGGTTAACATGAAATCCTAATATTATGATTCCTTTTAACTAGCGATTAACTAGAAATCCCAATCTAGTGATCCCCTTTAACTAGAATTAAAATATTTGTTTGTAGCTCTTCAACCTTAGATCCTAATCTAGTGATCCCCTTTAACTAGAACAAAAATCTATCTTCAGCTCAGTTAACCCGAGATCCCAATCTGACAATCCACTTTAACTAGAACCAAAATCTTTGTTTATAACTCGGTCAACCTGAGATCCCAATTTGGCAGTCCTTCTTAACCACAATAAAGATATTTATATACAGTTCGGTTAACTAGAGATCTTAATCTATTGATTCCCTTTAACTAGAACAAAAATCTTTGTTTATAGTTCAGTCAACTCGCGATCCCTATCTAGTGATCCTTTTAAACTAATAACAAAATCTCTTTTTATAGCTCGTTAACCTGAATTCACAATCTGACGATCCCGTTTAAATAGAAGCAAAATCTTTTTCTATAGCTCGGTTAACTTGAAATCTCAATCTCACGATTCCCTTTAATTAGAACCAATATCTTTTTCTAAAGCTTAGTTAACCTGAAATCCAAATCTAGCGATCCCCTTTAACCAGAACCAAAATATTTGTTTGTAGCTTGGTCAACCTCATATCCCAATCAAACGATCCCCTTTAACTAGAACAAAAACCTTTGTCTTCAGCTCAGTCAACCCGATATCCCAATCTGACAATCTCTTTTAAACAGAACTAAAATCTCTGTCTTCAACTCAGTCAACCTGAGAATCCAATCTGACGATCTCCTTGAACAAGAACCAAAATCGCTCTCCAGTTTGCTCGACTTGAGATCGTTATCTAGAGATCCCCTTTAACTAGACCTTTTAACAAGATAAAAATCATAACCAAAATCTTTTATAGCTTGGTCAACTTGAGATCTCAATCTAGCAATCCCCTTTAACTAGAACCAAAATCTCTGTCTCTAACTCAGTCAATTTGAGATCCCAATCCAGCGATCTGCTTTAACCATAACCAAAATCTTTGTTTATAGCTTTATTAACATAAAAGCTCAATCCGACAATTCCCTTTAACCAAAACGAAAATCTTTTTGTATAGCTCGATTAACTTGATCTCCCAATCTGGCGATCCCCTTTAAGCAAAACCAAAATCTTTATCTTTAGCTCAATTAACTTGAGATCTTAATTTGGTGATCTCCTTCAACCAGAACCACAACTTTGTCTCTAGCTCAGACAACCTCAGATCTTAATTTGTTGATCCTCTTCAACTAAAGTCAAAATCTTTGTCATCAACTCAGTCAATCCGAGATCTCAATCTTGCGATCCCTTTTAACTAGAACCAAAATCTTTATCTTCAGCTTAATCAACCTAAGATCCCAATATGACAATCTCCTTTAACCAGAATTAAAATCTATCTTTACCTCGATCAATATGATATCCCTATCTGATGATCCCCTTTAACCAGACCCAAAATCTTTGTCTTCAGTTCGATCAACCTAAGATCCCAATTTACTGATCCCCTTTAACCAAAGTAGAAATCTTTGTCTTCAGCTCTGTCAACTCAAGATCTTAATCTAGCAATCCCTTTTAACCAGAACCAAAATCTTTATCTTCAACTCGATCAACCTAAGATCCCAATCTTGCGATCCCCTTAAATAAAAACCAAAATCCATCTTTAGCTCAATTAACCTATGATCCCTATCTAGCGATCCCCTTTTAACCATACAAAAATTATTTTCTACAATTTGATCTACCGAAAATCTCAATTTGACAATCCCTTTTAATCAGAATCAAAATATTTGTTTAAAGCTCAGTGAACCTGAAATCCCAATCTAGCGATTCCCTTTAACTAGAACCAAAATTTTTGTTTATAACTTGGTCAACCTAAAATCCTAATCTGGTGATCCCTTTTAAGGAGAACCAAAATTTATCTTCAACTCTGTTAACCTAAAATCCCAATCTGACGATTTCCTTTAACGAGAACCAAAATCTTTGTATATATCTTGGTCAACCTGTGATGCAACCATATTATTTGATAGTTTTACCCATATTTACCTAATTTCCCCCATATTTTATATATAAAATGCCTTAATATTCTTTGTTTTATGTTTTGAAGGTAATTTTAGATGTAAAATTCAAAAGGGAGTAATTTAGAGATAAAATTCAGACCATGTTCCAACACACGTTGAATATTGGCAAATTTGATGTTTGATCGATGTTTTACGCAGAACTTGAGTTTTAGAGGTCTGAATAAATTGATTCCAGTGGAATTAGAAAGCTAACATCCATGCCTTTCTATATATATAAGGAAAGAAAAAAAAAAGTATAGACATCGCAGTCTTCAAAGACAAGACTTGATTATACCGGTTTTGACCTTCGACCATTCCAACTTTAATATCATGAGGTAAAGAAGTCAATTTGATGCAAACTTAATTTTTTTGGATTCCTAACTCAAAGACCTATCAACCTAGCAAATTTCTTCAGAACTAGAACTCATATGAGAAAGATATAAATTTTTTAAGACAACCCATAAATTCTGCTAGCAGACAGGTTTTGTGAAGAAACAAATCCAACTTACTTCCCAAACATTCAAACCAACATGTAAAATATTTATTCATATGGAAAAGGACTTTATTTGGGTAAATTAACCTCATTAAGTCCAAAGTCAAAGCTTGAAGATTTTATGTAAGACTATTTTTCCTTCTTTATAGAAAAGAGTTATTGTACTACTTAAATATAGATGGTCTACTTTGAAAAGGACTCCTAATTTTCTTAAAGGATACAAATGGACTAGTAGGAATGTGGGGATTAGGGTTTTCCATCAGATAAAAGGAAAGAGATTTAGGAAAGGACTGAGGCGGCTAGAAAGAAGAAAGAAACTCTCATCTTTTTTCCTACACCTGAAATTATATTTTTATCTTTTCTATTCCTTAGTTTTTTGATAGTCATGCAAGGATAAGTTTTTTTTCTTGGTTGAAAGGATACATAAGCCTTCGGATTTCAAAAACTGTGAAGAAGAAGAAAATTATGATTAAATTGCAGAACATGAATGTGTAATGAAATTAACTATAATGTAATATTTTTGGATGAAATTACCTATAATGTAATGACAATGACATGAATTTATTATAACATGACAAGGAAATGTTTATTTATTTTTATTTTTTTATTATATATAGAACTAGTGTTATTGCGGTGTGATTGTGCAGGATGGATAAATAAGAAATAAAAATACAATCTGGACACAAAATTTTTTTTATACCGATGGCATTACCAATAAAAAGTAAAATACCAATATATACACCAACGAATTAAGTCCATCGGTATATTCCTGAAAGGTTGGGAATTGTTCATTTCTCATTGGCACTGTTCAATATAGATGGAATTATTGACGGATTACGTCCGTCGATATATTCTTGAGAGGTTGGGAATTGTTCATTTCTCATTGACATTGTTCATTACAGATGGAATCATCGATGAATTAAGTCCATTGATATATTCTTGAGAGGTTGGGAACTGTTCATTTCTCATTGGCACTGTTTATATAGATGGAATCACTGACAAACCAAAAGGTCGTCAATGATATTTGGAGGGGTTTTGAAGAGTTTTTATTAAATTAAAAATTTCAATTAAATATTACAGATAGAATCATCAACGGACGTGTTAGAAATAATAATATTTAATTGTCCATCAGAATCACCAAAACCTTTAATTTCATAACTAAAGAGTGTCTTTTTCTCTTTTCTTCTCTCTACAAATCCTTTTCCCCCCTTTGCTCCTATCTCTTCTTCTTTTTATTCCCTCACATTCTCTTCCTTCCTCACCCCATCCTCACGTCAAGCTTCCTCCACACTAGGTAAATCTCCTTCTTCTTCCAATTTTTTTTTTTTGCCTAAGTTTTGTTAAGTTAATTAGTTTTTTTTTCATTCTCAATTTATTCTAGAGACACTCAAGCAAGGTCCTCCACACTAGCAAGGAGAAGATTTCAAGGTCAATCTCCTCCTTCTTATTCTTTTGTATTTTTATTTTCAGAACTTGATTGTATTTTTTTGAGTGAGAATTTATGGGGCTTGTTTTAGTTGTATTTTTATGATTTATTATCTGATTTATTGTCTGTTTTAGTTGAATTTATGGGACATCATAGTTTTTGAATTTGTAGTCAAGAACATAGATCCATACATATATGAGATATGAATACATGTGAAACTCATCCATGATTAGACAATCTACTCCCTCCAACTAATTTTGTTGTCAACCTCAAGATTTCAATATTTGTTTTTCAAAACTTATTAATTTTTTTTGTGGTTGTCTATATTCTTAAAGATACATTTGTTTTAAAAACTATTATTTAAAAAAATTAGTTCTAATTAATGAAATGATTGATTATGATATGATTAAAAGAACAATTGTTTTCATTGTTGTTATTTAAAATCTTGATAAATATTATGGAATATCATAATAAATAAAAATACTTAATTAATATTTTTATTTTATTTTATAACATTTACCAATAATTAAAAAAACATTGGTTAATGAAATTATTAGTTTTTATTACCAAGTACATGCAGTAATTTCTTTGCATGTAGCATAGATGGGTTAAACACCTTATACCCAATGGTTGCACTCTAAGAAAGAAAACAAATACCATCACTTTATTGATGAATACAATGGCTCGTCAATCTTAATACTATTGAGTTTACTTATAGATACTAAGCTATTTAAACCATCTTGGTATACACACTACTTAGAAGGAAAATTCTAGTAAATCGATATGTTGGAAATATAGTAAGTAATGGAAATAAAATCAATTGGTTTGTGGCAACATATTATTGATGTGTATAGGTATACAAATTTTGGGTAGTCACCCGTATAGCGGAGGTATTGTTGGACTTTTTTCTTAAATAGAAATGTTATTACCTTGTTCAATCTTTTAATTTGTGTAGATGCTTAGGGGAAAGTCAGTAGTGTATTGTACAGACAGGATCGCTGCTAGTTCTTTTAGCGACGCTTTTGATGACCATGAACATGAACAAGCACCTGAGGCACAAACAACTTTTTTTGTTTTTATTTTACTTTAAAAAAGTATAATATTATAATATATATTATATTATATAATATTAAATATGTGGGCTGGGCCGGCCCAGCTAACTGGGCCGAGCACAACCCACAAAAGGGTGGGCTGATATCGGCCCAAAATCATTGGGCTGATCTCGACCCAACATGTCTTTTTTTGGGGGTGGGTCAGATCCGGTTCAGAAATTTGGGCTGGGCCAAATTAGGTCTGGCCCACCTTCAAGGTTAATTATTCTGCCATTGCATGCAGAATATCTTCTGCATGCAATGGCCACGAGAACAGGGGAAGGAACGGGACAGAAGTAGGGGGAGTCCACCTGACACAAGTGGGAGGAGCTGCTGGTCTAGGTGGCTGACAAGAGGCTGGTGGCGGCGTTGATGGAGAGCTTGGCCGCTGGAGTTGCTACTGCGCAAGAAGAAGAAGTTTGCAGAGAAGAGAGAAAGGCTGGAAGGAGAAGAGAGAGAGAGAGTCGCGGTGGCTGCTTGGTGGTTGTGCTGGCTTCCTGTGGTGGAGCTGGTGGTGGCTCTGGTTGGTGGCTGGATCGGCGGGGAGAGAGAAGGAGAGAAAAAAACTACATAAATGGGGGTAGAGGAGCTGATTTTTGGCCGACTTTGGACCCGATTTTCTCCTCCTTCAGGCCATGAAATACACTGCTATTTATAAGAGGTGGAAGATGAATATTTTGTCTTTAATGGTGCCAAATCTTAGCCTTTGGTTTGGCTGGGAAAGATCCCAACCCTTGGTTCAAAGTAGGTATGGTACACTGTCAAATCTATAGCTGCAGGATGCCTGAGTTGGCCTCTTTGGGGTGGTGCCACGTCCATTTCATTGCTAGTGATCCGATCAAGACCATACCCAGACGTAGAGTGATGTCTTATGATTTATTTCGTGCAATGTTTGTCAAATTTGGAGGACGTTAGGTATATCAAATGCAGTTGCAAAGTAGGTAACCGAACCAACTTTTCGAGAAAAAAATGAAAAAGATAACGAACAGTATTGAACAACGCGTCGTCTGACCTTTTTTTTTTTAATGAAACGGCGCCGTTTTAGGTTTGAATTAGGGGTTTTTGCCGATCTTCAATTTTGTCCTCCAGCTTACAGTGACGTGCAATTGTACCCTTAATTGACCATAAACTTTCGATTTAATGTGATTAAGCCCCTGATAACTTCAATTGGAACCCCGAAGTTACGTGCCTATTGTGATTTGGTCCTTAGTCTTGGATTTTGTCAATTTGACCCTTAATTGACCCCAAAACTTCAATTTTCTTGCAATTTGGCCCCTGATTTCAATCAATTAACTTGGTAAAAATTAAATCTGGTCTTTTAAGATTCCAATCTTCTCAATTAAGCCCAACATAAGCTCCCAAACTTAATATTTCACCAATTAAGCCTCAAATAAAATTAATTTGACCCATTTAAAGTGTAATTAAGTCCTTGCACTTAATTAAATCCTTCAATTGGACCCGAATTAATTCTTAAACATAATAAAAATTTATTTTGGCTCATGATTAAATCAAATTGGCCTATTAAAAATTTAATTATGTCATTGAACTTAATTTTTATGCACATTCATCCAATAATCATTTTATTTCACCTTAAATTTGCATTTTCTCTCTATTTTGGGCATAATAGGGTACACTTTTTTTTTTGTTTTGAAAAAAATGTGAATTTTAGAGAATAACCCAGAATTGGGTTATGACAACTACAATGAATATATTTTCCCAAAAGTTCAAAAATGCCACCCATTTCGTGCGCTTTTTTTTCTCTCACTTTGATCTCATATCTTTTAATATTACTCTTTCTTAAAAAATTAACTTGAATTGGCATTTAATTTGGTCCTATAAAGGCGAAATAAAAATAAAAAAAATTTTGGGACAAAAAATTAAAGAAAATTGCATTGTGGAAGTCCACAGTGAAAGAGTCTTGGTCTATTGTGGCATGAAGAATAGTATTTTCCCCATATATTTTAGTGTTTTCTTAATTAATAAGGCAATATTATCATCATAATTGATGGTTTTTTTCACTTAATTTTCATCACCCATCTTATCCTACATCCAATATAAGTAACTAGCTTTTTAACTCGCATTACGCCGTGGGTCGTATATTTTTTTTTCCAACAAATACGTTTTTATATGTAGACTCCTCTGACTTTTTTTTTACATAAAAATATCCCAACTGTAAGTCAAAAAGCCTATGCATGCACCTAACGATGACTAAAGACATAAATAAGAAAATCGAGAGACAGATGTAGATAAAGATATTTGATCTTACAACACGGACCATATATTTGGTTGTGTTCAATGACTTTGTTTATTAGAATTATTTTTTGTTAATCAAATAATAATAGAAATATAAACACACGTGAAACTAATTGACTGAAATAAAAGGGAAAAAATATCATGTAAGGTTGCACATATTAAAACAAATATTGTTTATTTTATTAAAAGCTTATTTATATAAAAGAAAATAAAAAATCATAGAGGAGGGATATTAACTTAAAAATAAATTTAAAAATATTTTTTAAAAAGAAAAGACATATTAAAAAGGGTATCAATTAAAATAAAAACCAAAATGAGAATAAAAAAAATAAGAAAAGGATATTGATAGTCTAGATGGTGCAACGATGTTTAAAAGAAATAAAAAAAAACAAATAACTTGGGTTACAGGCCTGACCGAGTTTAATAAGTTGATTCTAATTTAATTGACAATAAAAAAAGGAAATAGTAGTAAATGGATAAAACTTTATAAAAATAAAGATTGTGATAACTTGGAAAAAAAACCTTAGAAATACAAGATTAGATTAAAAAATAGACAAAAAGAATACTCTGAATCAACTCGAGTTAGCATGATAGATATGTAACCTGGGTAATAAGGGGTGAGCCAACCTAGATTAACCTACAAAACTCGATGTCTAAGTCATGAGACCAGGATAACATGATAGAAAAGAAATTGAGAAAAACCACAAAGCCATTTTAAAAAAAATAATGTTGAACGATGAAACCAAAAAAGAAAATGAGTTAAAAAAAGATGTCAACTTGCGTTAACATTTTAAAGTCATGATCTAAGTCATTAGATCGGAAGCACCATAAATAAAAAAATCACGAAACTCAGTCCCCAGCAAATCTTAAGGACAAAGCAGGGAATAAAGATTAATTGCACAAAAGGATCAAAAAAAAAAAAGAGTGAGGGCGAAAACCAGAATAAAGAATAAATGAGAGGGAAACAAAAAAAAATATTTGAGGGTTACATCGAAAAGAAAAATAATTTTAATAAAAGAAAGAAAAAATCAAAAAAATAAAGATCAAGTTGAAAAAAATAATACATCATATACTTTGATTGAAAAATTAAATTGAGAACCAATAAAACTTTAACAAAAGAGTCAAGGAAAAAAATTAGAAATCAAAAGACTAATGATCGTATTGGAAAACATAATATATGACAAATTGTAATTGAATGACTAAATTAAAAACAAACAAACTATTATAAAATGGTCAAGAAAAAAAATAAAAATCAAAAGAATAAGGACTAAAATTGAAACACTAAAAACAAAGAGAATCAATGTGTACTTTTTAGAAGAGGAGAGAAAAGAATGGGGGGAAAGTAGTCATCGAGGACAAATCACTCATCATCTGCCGAAACACGTGGCATCAAGAGGAAGAGGAAAAGGCAACACTTCCAACAACATAAAGGAAGACATCATTTGATGGCTAGACTCCATAGCATGCATTGTCTAAAAGGTGCAAGCGACGTCCACTCGATGGCACATACATTTCACGCGTCAACAACTTTTTCTTTTTTTTATCATATTTTATATTATTGAAAAACAGAAATGCCCCTAACCCCACCCAAAAATAACAAAAACAAACCTAGATATAAAGATGAAAATGCATTTAAGTCATTGTATTGTTCATTAAAATTATTCGATCATGATGGCATTTAAGTTATTTTATTGTTCATTAAAAAAAATTACAAAGTCCTTGGACATAAGCTTATTTTTTTGCTTGAAAGGTTATTTTAGTAATTCTACTATTAAAAAAGAAGCAAAAAGACCTTTGTAACTTCAATGGTTTTTTAAAAGACACATGTGAACATGTGAAAAGACTAAATTATTTTTTATTAGTAGCTTTTATTTTTTGGTTGAGAGGGACAAAATGGAAAAAAAACATTATGAATTCATCGTGAACATTCATAATATTTTCCCCACATGATTTCGAGTTTCTTTTAATTCTAATAATTGTGCACTATCTTTTACCCCAAAAAAATCATGTTAATAAAAGGCTTCCAATGCCTCCATGATAGCTTTGTCTCTATCTCGTAGGATTTGGAACGTTGCTTGTGAAGTTTGGCTAACCAAGCGAATACCTAATACGTTTGGGCTACACGCCGATTTTGAGTCAATGAAACTTCTTAATTAGATAAAAATATAACAATAATCAAATTATTCCACTTTCTTTCTTGGGTGATAGGCAGATTCAAAACTTTCTAAATTATACGATGAGAATAGAATACCTATTAATAAACTAGATCATTGTAGTTATGTTAAAGATATATTTACTTCTAAAAAGTAAAAACCTAACTAGTCATTTTTTTCTTAAAATTTAAATTATTTGCTCTATTTTTTTCTTTTATTTTTTCAATTCATGTTGTTTGAAGTTTTTTTTAACAATTTTAGATTGTGCTAGATATAGGTCTGCGCTACACCACAAGTCTGTATTTTTCTTTGTATAAAAAATAATATCTAGGTACCAGAAGCTTGTTTCAAAAATATATAAAAAAAAATAAACAATTCGAGTTATAGGCCTAACTGAGTTTAATAAATTTATTTTAATAAAACGATAAAAAAATTTGGCAACGATAATAAACGTACAAAATTAATTAAAAAAAGAAGAAAATACAACAATAACCTGGAAAAAAACCCTTTGGAAACACATAATTAGATAAGAAAAAAAAGACAACAAAAACCCTGCTCAAGTCAACCCAAGGCAGTGTGATAGACATGTAACCTAGGTAATAAAGGGCGAGCCAACCCAAGTTAACATATGACCTAGGTTATGAAATTTGAATAATTTGATAGAAAAGAAATATAAGAAAATCACAAAGCCATTAAAAAAACTAATGTCAAACGATGAGATAAAAAAAAAAGCCAAAACAAGATGACGTTAACCTACATTAACTTTTTAAACCCGTGACCCGAGTCATTAGACCGAAAGTAGCATACATGAAAAACAAATGATGAAACCTAATCCCCAACAAATCAAATGTCAAATAAAAAATTATTATTATTATTATTATTATAAAACATTACTAGTAATATTATAATTATCATTAGTAGTATTATTGGTATTACTACTACTACCATTATTATTATTATTATTATTATTATTAGTATTAGTATTACTATTATTATTAGTGAATCTAAAATAAAAAATAACAATTAAAAAATTAAAGATAAAAATTAAAATAAATAATACTACTAATAAAAAAAAACTTTTAAACATCACATGCGTGTTTTTATGAAATAAGAAAAGGATACACTCGGGTTAAACTTAAATAATATTTAATAAATATAAAAAGATAATAATACCCTTGAACACCTTGATAATTACAAAAACAAATCTTGGTAAAAAGACCTAAAGACCCCTGGCCCTATGCTATAATTATTATTTTTTATCCTAATGGCATATATGACAACGTACTATATATAGATAAATGAAAAGACCTTTATATCTCTTTTTATCAGTGTTAAAATTTCTTGATTCGGGGGTAATTAGGTTATTTTACTATGCAAAAATTAAATATACAACTATACCATTGAGTAATCTTTTAATGACTAATATGCTATGTGAAAAGACTAAAATAACCATAATCAAACGACGAGTTGTTCTTGGGAATGGCATAGATATCATTTCACTATTGAATAGTGAAATGTATGCCATGTGAATAAATTATAGTGGAATAGTAAAGATGTCATTTCACTGTTGAATATGCCAGGTGAATAGTTTTATATATTTAGATTTTCTATACTTTGCATGCCCTTGCATAAGGGGATTGTTAAAAGAATATTATGTCATTGTATCTTTTTAAAAAAACTTGTATAAATGATGTGTCATTAATTTTTTTTTCATTAAAAAACAAAACAAAACTAGAAGTGGTGTCCTGAACTTCCAGTCTCAGGCATGCTCGAGCTTTTTTTCTTAGGTTAGGTGCATGAGCTTGGCCTACCAAGTCGAGCAACATCTGACCTCTTTATTTTTTTTAATATCCTCTTTTTTATTTTAAATTTTTAGTTTTTTTTTAAATAGTAATTAATCTTTTAGATTGTTTCTATAATTCTTCATAATATCTCAATGTGATTATTGTATATAGATTTTTCTATAATTTTGGTGTACCTTTTTCCCCTATACTTTTTTTTTTTTTGTATATAGATTTTTCCCTTATATAATACTTTTATGTATATATATTCTACAATTCTACTATATATTCCATAGTATTTCCTTTTCATTATATTATGTTAAATTATGTGATGCGTATCAAATATTTCTGTAAATTGACTGATAAGATCAATATTATCAGAAAAATAAAAGTACATAAAATAAGACACAATGAAAAAATATTTAATAAATAAATAAAGTGAATTAGCATCTTACCAAAATTTTATAGGATAGTTTAACATAAGAGTTTTAATAACAGTATGATATTACTAACTCACTTGTAACAAATGACTATTTTAACTTTAATTAATGAAAACAAAATGAATATAAGAACTGATCAAGTAATTAAAACTAAAACAAAATATTATCAATCATTGAATATAAAACAAGTTTTATATTTATTTTATATATTATATTAAGTTCAATTTTTTATATTATATGAAAAAAGGGTTAACCCTAAGTTCAATTTTTTATATTATATGAAAAAAGGGGGTTAACCCTAAGACAAACTTAATCAATGATTTAGCCAAGTTTAAATCTTAACATGAGTCTACTGCACCAAGATTTAAAAAAAAGTGAAAATTGATTTATATTAATAAATAATTCTTAACAAAGCATCTATTAGCAGCATTCTATTAATATTATCAATATTTAAAAAAATTTGTCAAATGATATTTCATTTCAAGCAATAAAAGAAAGAGAAGGGATAATAATTTTTTGCAGACTTCCACTAGGAGATTTGCAACCAGACATTTCACGCTACTTGGTTTCTATTAGACTTCACGAATGAACAATAACATGCGTCAAAAACTGATGAAATTTAACGTAGAAAAAATTCCTAATTACAATTAAGGGACACAAGACCACCTATCACTGTTTTATTTTTTTTAAAAAAAACAGATAACCTATCATCTACCACATTAAAAAAAAATACTGGCTACACACGCAAACTTGCCTCAAGTATTTAAGTATATTCTTATGAACTACATGTTGTCCAAAGCAAAAACCATTACATCCCAACATAACCATCTAAGATGAATTAAAATTGACAATAAAAAAAAACTTGAGGTGTTTATAATTATTTATATATTTTATTCATGTGTTGATGGTCGATAAAAAATACATAATTGTATGCGAGGAACATAGAATACAAATGCACCCCTATTGAGTTCTTTTCTTACGACTACGACGAGGCTTTGAAGGTGATGCAACTACTCGAAGACAATGATCGTAAACCTTTTGAGTCCGTTCAAAAAACTCTGGCACGGTCAATATGAAATTCGGTGTAGTGGCGACAAACAACCCTAAAGCATGGTAGCAAAATTTTGAAAACTTGGTGACTTCGGGACAACACTTGTTGGGAATACGTTTTTTCTTGAATATTGCTGCCATGGTTGCGTTACTACAAGATGGAAATTTTGTTGCTAGAGGCTTTTCACATCGATCCAAAACCTTAAAATATCCCGGAACTGGTTCGGGATACTTTGATGGGTTCCGAAAGGCATTTGTGTGTTTTGGAGAATTTAGCATTACTACAACAGCGAAGAGCGTAGCCGTAAAAATGAAAAGGTTATTTCTAGCTCCCATGATAATGGATGTCAGATATGGATAAATGTTTCAAAGATATTTTTTAAAATGAGAATTATGTAAGGTTAATATATGGACCTAGAGAGGGGGTAAGCATTCTCAATGATTCATAACATTTTTTTCAGTTTCTATTAGATACTCATTTAATTATTCATTAAATGAAGACAAAATATGTATATTTATTCAATGCGAGTTAGTAACAACACATTGTTATTGAATCTCTTAAGTTAACTCTCGTATAAATTTTTTGTTAGATGCTAACTCACTTTATTTTACTTTCTAATAAATTTTTTATTAGCTCTGGTTTCTTAGTTTATTTTTTTTTTTTATGTATTTTTACTTTTCAGATAATATTGATCTTATTGGTCAATATACAGATTTTCAACATGTGTCTCATAATGGAAATATTATCAAAATATACAGTAGAATGGTAAAACAAATAAATAACAACTATGTAAGGGCAAAATCCATAAGAATTTTTTTTATTATTATTAAGGGTGTTGGTGCAAAAGGTGCCAACAACCTTTAATATGTGAAGGAAACTCTAGATTTGCAGCCATGGCTACTACGGATACAACAATGTAGGTATAATTAATTTTGCATCGTAAAACAACGATGTGTTTTGGTTTATTAGATATAATATAGGGTTTTTTTAATCAATTTTTTTAAGTTGAAACACAAATATAATATATCACATAATTTATAATGAAGAAAAATAAACATGTTTTATAGTTATTTTATTATGTTGAATCCTTTTACATTATATGAGAAAGCGATTAGTTTATAACATTATACATATGTAAAAGTTTAAGACTAGCCTGTTTACATATTTTAGGAAACAATTCAAACGAGTCAATCTCGAGAGTATCCAGTGATTGTGCCTAATAAATTTAAATAAGTCATAAACACGAGTATAATGCCAACAGTGGCACCCTATTAATATTATACTAAATAATTCCTGAGAAGGCGCCAATTAGCAAAACTGTGTTAATTGCACTGTCAATATTACCAGAAAGGATTGCCATGGAGGGGTGCCCTAACCATTGAAACAAAAATAAAACTTTACTGCCTTTATTGATTGATGGTATTAACATTCTTTTTTATTATGACTCCTTACTATTATTTAACTTCTATTGTTTTTTTCTTGGACTACAAAATCAACACAATTCAGCTCAAGGGACTTCTCAATAACAGTAATTACGCTAAAGCATACTTTTTTATATTAACCCATAAAAGCACAACAAGGCCCTAATCTCAAAGTAGTCTAACAAAAAAAGGCTCCTGGATAGGTTAAATACTCGCATAAATATATTGTGATGTGATTGCATAAGGCCAGATTCAATCTTAGCCAATTAGCCTGCCAACTTTCTCGCTGCAAATTACAAACACAAATACAAAAGTGCATGTTTCCAAAACCAGTTTTAAATGTGGCCAATTTAACCCTACAATCCTCACCAGCCATAAGGTGTTTAAGTGTATTCGTATGAACAACTGTCTTATAAACAACAGAAACCAATTGCTCCTCACATAACCATCTAAGATGAATTAAAATTGACAATATCAAAAAAAGCTTGAGGTCTTGATAATTAATTATATATTTTATTCATGTGTTGATGATCGATAAAAAATACATAATTGTATGCGAGGAACATAGAATACAAATGCACCCCTATTGAGTTCTTTTCTTACGACTACGACGAGGCTTTGAAGGTGATGCAACTACTCGAAGACAATGATCGTAAAC
>Ga0307517_10004973_pt1 | contig 20240 bp, 18 predicted proteins | sample 23_EM_MG_FD_194515 | JGI IMG/M metagenome (GOLD analysis project Ga0307517, IMG submission 194515) | Populus trichocarpa ectomycorrhiza microbial communities from riparian zone in the Pacific Northwest, United States - 23_EM | ecosystem: Host-associated > Plants > Roots > Unclassified | place...
ACTACAACCACAACAACAATCACCATGATTGTCGCCACCACCACTACTTGCTATTAAAGCAAAAATCATTTCATTATTATTGTCATCATCACTATTATCACAATAACCATCATTTTATAACTATTCCATTACCACCAACATTAATGGTATCATAAATATTACAATCATTAACACTATTATCGTAAGTATTACCACCACCACTAACTTTATCATACACATTGCAATTTCTCTAATCTTATTACTATCATTAAAAAAACCATAATTGAAAAATAATCTTTTTATAAAAAATACATTTTTCTTGATACATCCAAACAAAGAAAAAAACTCAATTTGATGATGAAATATAACGCCCTGTTCTGCAAATCTTGCGTGTGCAAGATAGAAAAAGTGTGGATTACATGTAAAATTATCATAGAATAATATACAAAGATATGTGTTATGTAACTTTATTTATTAAAAAAAAAAAATGAGAGAGAAAAAAAAATAAAAAAGAGATAGAGAAAGGAAAGTAAAACTCTACAAGGTAAAGTCGTTGATCGGGAAACCTGCGAGATGAGTTTGGGTGACCACGCTATTAATCCATGCTAGTTGCTTGCCTATCATATTCTTAAATATATATTTTTTAATTATTTTTTGGACCATAATATCATATTCTCAAACTGTCATTTTCTAGCCAAATCATGTCCTTCCGGTAGATATTGAACTATTAAAACTAACGGTCAAACTTTAATAGTAAGCTAAAACTGTATGTTCAGGTTTTGCAAAACTATGTCGTATAGAATATTTTACCTAACGTTCAAATTTTGACCCGTTAATCTTAAAGGTTCAATTTAGCAAAAGGACTTAAGTTATCTAGAAAATAATACAGTAGTTTGAGAGTATAATAGAGCAAAATTCATAGCCCAAATATGGTTATGATTAAAAAAATAATTATTTAATATTAAAAAATTAAACAAACCTATAACATAGCAGATGATCAGGAAGTGCTAAAATCAATTGACATCCAAAGACATACACACTACTGAAGTCTCTTAAAAATATATAGCAACATAAGAGGATGAAAGAGAAGCAATTAGAGCTAACGATTACCGATAAGACATGGTAGCTGAAAATAAAGAAAAAACACAGTTGATTTTATTATAGTTTATATTATGTCAAGTCTAGTTAAGCTTTTGTTAATCTTACTATGATTTTGCAGTTCTACAATGTTCGCTACCAAGACTTCAAAAGGCTTGAAATAAATCACAGAAGTCGAGAGCGAAAGAAGGAAATGGTCACTTAGAGAATATGATAATATGGAAATGATCAGAGTATAAGATGTTATCACTTAGAAACGATGGAAAAGGCAGATCCCACCTAGTTATAGGCTTGCGCCATTGCAAGTTGCAAGCACTAACGCACGCAAAGATGCATGAAGCAAGCGTGGATTCTCTCCTCTACTGCTAGCTAGAGATATATTGGATGAGATTCCCACTAGCAAATCCTAAAACCATTGGTGGAAGCTTGATCAACATGAACATCATCCGTATAGCTGTCAGGAGAGGAGTATTTTCTGGGAAAAAAGGGGGGCACTTTAAAAACACTATTCAGTAAAGAGTATTCATCTGCATCATAGACTCATGCTGCATGGCTTTAAACTGGTTCATGATTTTAACATCCTAGAAGACAACCTGGAAAATGAAGTGAAAAAGAAAGCACAAACAAAAGAACCCAACACCTGTCTATTTGTGTTGCGCAATTCCATGTGTATGATCCCTTCTCTACGGTTCTGTTGTCAAACGATGCTGATCAGGGTTCTCGTTTGAAACTACATAGACACTTGAAGCAATCAAGTTTCACGTTTACCGATTGAGCGCTAGCTGCAGTGGTTAAGGGGTACGAAGTGGCCTACTGGGTTGGGCTGGGTTGGAAAAGATCGAACATTCCCAGTAATTAGGTGAAGGGTACTTGTTTTAGAAGAGCAACGTTTTTGTTTTTTGGTGCAGAAATTGTCTCCAAGCTTGCATTCACATGCATTGCTCAAGTGCTTTCTCTCAAGTCCTGTGCTTTTGATCATAAAGTTTGAAGTTTAAGTTCGTAGAGCCACTTCATGAAAAAATGTTGAAGAGAGGAATTGTTACTGATTTCTCCCTTGCAAGAACCCTCTGCAACAGGCAATGATCTTTCCTATTCTTTTTTTTAGATCATAGTCAAGGCATTTACCCAAAAATTATAGAAACATAGTGAGGTTCTTCCAATAATTTCCTTCATTTTCTGCTTCTCAATCTTGTAAATGCTTTCCTAGCCAAACAATAAGAGTAAACAAACAATAGAGCAGTAAAAAGAAAGGGAGGAAGAGGAGATTGCAGCAAAGAAACATCAGCGCAAATGACATATTTTCATTATCATATACGTGTCTTCTGCCCAGACTACTGGAAGATGGAGAACAATGAACACTAACAGACATCACAAAGGAAAACACACTCCTACAAGAGACACTTAGTAACATAATTTAACATAGGACCTCTCGAGCATACTGACAACTAACCTAACCAGAATTATGAATTTAGCATGATGATGAAGCGTGACTACTTTGACCAAGGTTAGAAGGCACAGGACTAGGATTTTGCTTTAATTCAACTCCCTTTCCAGAAAATCTTGGGCTCTGATCCACCCTCAATTCACCAACGCGTGGACTGTATGCCCTTTGTGAAAGACATGGATTATATGAAGATTTTATATCCTCCACTGAACCTGGAGTAGAACTTGTTATTTTAGGGCTTTGTGTATGCCGGATCTCGCCACGGCTTCGTGTGATCATTTCATCAAGAATTTCCACACCATCAATATTAGTATTTCTTGCTTGCGGATCCTGATCCTGTCAGATACATAAAGCATCATACATTCGAAATAAAAAACTTTAGGACTATTCGAACTTCAAGTTTGTCTGACTTTTCGAACTTCAAGTTACTCCTATCAATTTAGTCAGACATCAAGAACTCAAGAAGAGTGGATCCCTGGAAGACAGATACTTGAATGCAAAGTATTATATGTGTTTGGTAAAGTTGGTGAGAATTTAGACCCATCGAATTGCTAGCACATTGCAAACTCCAAATGGATTAGGCACAGTGCAGATCAAAAACAATTTCTCATCAAAGAGCATTAGGAAACCAGAGTTTTCTCAAACCTTTATCTCTATGCATGCCTAGCTGAAAATTGCAAAAAAGAAGGAATGAGATGAACTTACTTCAAACGTCATGTTGTAAGATACAGCAGGAGCTTCCTCATATTCTGCAGCATCCAAGTCTTGACGATGGGCTCCTTTGAAAAACTTAGGGAGCACATACTGCCGCACTGGAACAAGAAGCATGATCAACAGTGGGAAAAGGACCCCAGCTATTGGAATCCATGTTAAGCCAAAGCATAGAAGCAGATAAGCTGTCTGAAACAAAGTGAAGGTGGCAATTGTTTTGAAGGGAACCGTCTCAATGAAGGTAGCATGATACTCCTCCAACACCCTGGAACACAGGAGACCTGAATTAGATGTCGGATTCATCTGAGGATTACAGTGACATACAAATCATCATCATCATTATACGGTTTCACGTCAAATACGGTTTTATTAGTTGTAGAATTATTTTCTTCCAGTATATTTTAGTAGAAAAACAATATATGCTTGAAGTTTGTAGTCAAACATAGTGACAAAACAAATAAAGAATAGGGGATGCAGATAAGGATAATTAACAAAGCATAGAAGAGTTCCTAGCTAACAGGATGTGGCCTGACTGTATGAGCATACACTCACTTGTATCTTCTGCTTGGAGCAGTAAAAAGCAATAATATCCTCTCCCAAAATTGATTTCCTGGTAAGCTTTCAATAGCCATGAAAGCAAAGTAACCCCAAAGAACTGAGGTTGGGATCTTCTTCAGAATAGGCATAGCAGCAACACAGCCACCAACCATCAATGACTGGAGCAGATTGCTGAGACGTTGTTCTTTGACCTCAACTGGTAAAAGGTCATCTATATCTTTATGCACATCAAAAGTAGTTTCATCAACGGGTGCATCGATGTAGCCAGTACTTGAGGCCAGCTGGATTGTGGATTCTTTCAGCTCTTTCAGTCCCTGTTTCAAGTAAAGGTGAGAGGAAAAGATAGAAAAAGGAAAACAAAACAAACATCTTGTAAATAAAAAATCATTAGCAGGCTAATCTACCAGGGAAGGAGGCTGTTGATAGGCTAATGGAGTCTGCATTTCATTGTATGCTTCTTGCATGCTTCGGTATAATTGACACAGGTTTGAATTTTTACCCATACTTTTTCTGGCTGTTGAGACAAGTTTATTTCGCAAAAGCTGTGTGAAAGCAAAGAAACAAAGATGATGAGAATCATTGACTGGTACAATTACATAGATACAGACATTTATCAGAGCAAAGGAAGAAACAAGAAGCATTTAAATGCCCATCAAGTGTTGAACAAAAGGGAGTCTGTAAACAACCAGGGAAGCCAAAAGCACATAAGGGTTTTGCATAAACTTTCTCCACTAGAAATATCAATTGCTTAAGCCCCTCTGTAATGATTCAGGCCATAAAGAAAAATGGTCGGATGCTCATCCTACTTGTATCCATGAATGCAAAGGAACAGGTTTGGTATGTTTCTTCAGCCTTGGTATTTTGGAACATTAAAAATTAGATTCAGGGAAATTTGGAGTAAAGAACTTAAATTACTCTTCTATTCTACAAACCAGATACGTATCAAGTAATTTAGAACTTGAACGGCTATTACCTGATGTTTCAGGGTAGCTAAGCTTTTCGTATGCATTGGAGACTGAGGAATTACACCATTTGAAGGAGGAATGCCAATAAGACCACACAATATAACCTGTTCACATCAAATTCAGAAGAGATGTAAAAACGAAGTGCCTACATTTCATCCTGCTTGCTGCGATTGAACCATCTTAGTAGAATCATGATGAGAAAAAATGGTCTCTGAATAACATAGTACCAAAAATCCCAAAAGAAGAAGATCGTAGTGATAGGAAGATGGTTTCTTCAAATTGAACTCTTTTTGCTGTGCAAGTTGTGATGCAACACTATGATCAAAGTAGTAAAGCACAGCAATCATGGTTGCAGGAATAAATGATCCAACTATATATAAAGGAGGCACATTCACCATTTCCTGCACAAATAAACAAAGTATAAATCCATACCAGGATTTGGAGGATTTAATGCACAGCTTAAGCTCTGTATCAAGTTAAAGCAAATCTAATATTGAAGGAAGTTTTGTTCTAGGATTCACCTTGATGACTGTCCAATTTGAGTGTGCACCAACAGACCATGGATTTGGACTGAAAAGCCGCCTTGGGATCCCTCTTGGAACATCATTAACTGGTATGTATGATATGGCTGTCCACACCAGCACCATAAGTGGAACTCCATAATCTGCAATGAATCCTCGTAGCCAACCTTTGAACAAAAATAAATGAAGAAGAGCTGTGAGTAAAAGTTTATGAGATACATGTAGTGACAATTAATGCTATATGCAGTAAGTGGAAACTTTTTCTTCATAGACATGTTGAACTCAAAACTCTACAAAGGAAAAAAAACCAGACACAAGGGCAGATAGACACGAATCCCTCCCCTTTTGAACTATTTTCAAGAGGCATGATTTGAGAAAGATGGGCAGGGCTTATGGCCATTAAGGGTTAGTCATCACTAACACTCCAACTTATTGGAAAGAACAGGTAAAATAGTCATAAAGCTACACGTTCTTAATCGACCATGACTGTTGTAAAACTTGAACCTACAAAATGCAAAAGAAGTTTATTTTCCTCTATTTAGGAATTTAAATTCAATAATATCCAATACCTGTACCATAGCGCCAGGATCTAGCCTTGCGGCTCCTTAGTGCAGTCAGAAGAAGGCCGAAGGAGAGAACCAATGCAAACATTCCATTGCCAAATCGCCAAGAAGGTTGAAGCGCAGTCTGATTAATATTTTCCCTCTGGGGTATGCGAAACTCCTCAACAAGTCCCTTTGGTATCAAATCCAAAATTGAAGCTATGATTGAGAATTGAGTGTATGCAGACTTTACAACATTCTTTTCATGGTGCTTTGGAGAAAGAACACAGCGTTTTGAATTTTCTACTAAGAGAATTCTCAAGAAACCAATTTTACTTGGAAAAAATTCCATGCACAATCATTTGGAAACATTTAACTCAGAAATTAAATGGATCTCTGATAAAATGATGCGAGTTCTTTAAGAGTGCTCACCTTTATGGCCTGCTGCATAAAGAGCATTGCAATAAGAAGACCAAATAATTCACCAGTAACACGTGTAAACCTGTTGATTATGGAGCATGCACCCAATACTGCCAGCAGGAACAGCAACAAGGCTGTCCACACACAAACCCTGAGAACACAAAGTGATGGAAATCCTTGAATATCACCAGAAACCACACCAGGCATATCAGCTAACAAAGATTTTTATGCTTATATACCATCCTGTCCAGGCTAAGAAGAGATTAGGCCCCAAGTCCTTTCGGTCCTTTGCAAAGTCAAACATAAATGTATACATCAACACTGTTGGCTCAGCGACCCCCAGTATGAGCAGGGGCTGCCCTCCAACTATTGAATGGATGATGCCACAAAGTGCTGTGGATGCAAGAGTTTGCACTGCAGTCAAAGTTCCACCTGTAACATGTAACCAAAAATAGAGACTTAGTAGATAACTATTGAAATACCTATAGAAGAGGACAGTGGCAACATATAAAAGCCAGCCAACCTGTATCTCTTTCTAGCTGTTCCCCGAAAGATATCACAGGAATTGCCGAAGCAAAGAATATATATGTTGTTGGAGCAAGGATCCTAAATAGAAGGACATAAATATATATGTATATAAAATCAAGATTATAACTGTTACATTGAGCACAGCCAAAAGCCAAAGTTGAGCTAAAAAATTGACATAATACTCCCATAGTAACTAGTACAAATGGTAAATATCACAACCATAGCTCTCAATTGTTTGATTAAATACGTGCAGTAAGCGTCACAAACCTGATGCCAGCACGGAAACCACCATTCCAGTCTTGCTTGTAGCACGAAAGCCTTCCTCTAAGATCATTTTTTATTCCTCGCAAGGGAACAAACGTCTCCTCCATGACAACTCAGAGTTTTGGTGAATATGAAGCGGTGAAGATGGATTGAGTTTTGTTCAACAAACTAATATAAGATAAAATAAAATAAAAACACGACTCCGACCGAATTTACTACTCGAGAGGCCAGTAAGATAGCTAAACTTGCATAGGAGAAGGTAACAATGAGAACCTATGGGCAGAAAGACATTAAACAAAAGCAGGACTGAAGTCCTGAAATAAACATTTTGGATACATTTAATCCTGTAAGAAAACATATACAGCTAAAGATTCTTACATTTCAAGGAATTATAAAGAATGATATCGGTATATTAGATATCAAGAACCAAAGAATCGTTTAGAAATGATATCCTGTTAGTTAAAAATCAATGATGCTAGCGAACAGAACCCACAGTGAAATAAAAAGAGTCTGAATTAACGGAAAGAACAGATTCTCTCCATATGCACAGATCTTATTTACGTTTGACTTCAATGAGATTTGGATCCATTAATACTGCTTTCTTTACTTCATTATCAAGAAAAGCTTCCTTTTCATAAACTAAGTCCCACCAGAAAGCACACTAACAGAACAAAATGTAGTTGAGAGATTAAAATTACATGTTACAATTTTGAAAAACTAGCTAAATTTTAGCCAAGCTCTATAGTGGTAAAGGGCTTAGAGAACATCAGCAACCAAATTAACGAAAACCCATGATCAAAAACTGCATCTTTCAACTTTTTAAAACAAATTCAAGGCAAATGGGCATTAGCAGAAGTAGACAACTTTAAACATCCAAGAAAATGGAATACACAAGAAGAAGATTGTAGTGACGAGAATCCACGATTGAAGGCCTACGAAAATTGATTTAGAATAGTTTTAAGAAAATGGACATTAACAAAACAGAGGAAAGAACATCACATTGTTCAAGAAAAGACCCTTTAAAGCAACAATAAGAACACCTTCAAGATTGTAGTTTTGGGGTACAGTTACATGACCTGAGAGAGCAAAAGAAGAAACTGGAGACAGAGATAACAGCAACTGAAAAACGAGGGCTGTAAATGGCCAAAAGTAAGAGAGAGAGAAAGCTGAGAGAGATACTGTAAACAGAGAAGGTGAAGCTATGGAAAGATTTTTGCGTGAAAGAGTTACAGGTAGTGTGTGGTGACCAAGCATAAATATAGTAGCCTCTTTTCTGGTACTCCACAATAAAACAAATGAGAGACTTGTGGATGAGGGAGAGCATGTCTGAAAATAATACTCTTTCAACGGTTGGCCTAATTTTAAAAAACAGAAAAGAAAAGAAAAATAGAAATATTTGCAATAAAACATGAAAATAATTAAATCATTGACCTGAATAATGCCAATATTTTAGTTTTCAATCATTAATGAATTGAATTGATCACTTGGAAGAAGGAATAAAATTCCATACCACCAAAGTAAATAGCTTCTATTTTAAATGAGGGTTAGATATTGCAGCAGTAATTTAAAAAGTGATTTTTGTTTGGAAAAAATATTAAAAATATTTTTTTTATTTTTAAAAATTTATTTTTAACATTAATACATTAGAACAATAAAAAAAATATAACATAAATTAATTTAAAACAAAAACAAATTAAATTTATTTTAAAAACACTACGAGAACCAACACACCCATAATTGCTTCTTCCATACTAGCTTTCCTGGTAATATATATATATAGATTTTAGTAATAAAATAAAGTAATTAAAATGCTTGATAATAAACTATGAGAGTGTGCTACAAATAAATTTATGCATGTTATTATAAGATTTTAGTATATAGATTAATTAAAATAAACAAGATGATTAAGTGTATAAACAAGATAAAACATTCATTATTATAGATTTTAGTTTAGATTTATTTATATATTCCATTCATGAAGAGTATAAACAAGATAAAATATTCATTATTATCCCTAACATGTATTCATAATTATGTATGGGTTTTTTTTTTTCATTTATTGTTAGTTTTTCAATGATTAGAGTAGTCTTAGACAAACGTTGATAGATGGTTTTTTTTATATATAGTTTTATGTTTGTCATCCACACTTAATTTAATACATTTTGTTATAAACTTTTTTTTACAATATTATTATTTTATATTTGAACCTAAAATTAAGTGTAAAATTAAAAAACAAATTACACAGTTTTTTACATTAAAAAGAGAAGATCCAAGACAAAAAAAAAATTTAAAATAAAGATCAAATTTGACATAAAAATAAAAGTAAAATGATGTATAAGTCTTAAGTCAATCTGAGTTAGAATGACAAATTCATGACTCGAATCATGAGACCGAGTTATAATCATAGAAAGAAAACTAAAAAAAATAAAAAGCTTAATATTCTATAAACTTAATGTTGGATGATGAAATTTAAAATGGGGTTGAACATTTCTTTCAATTTCAAATTCAGTCCATAAAAATTCAGTTATTTCCAATCATAAAATTGCATTTTATTTCACCAAACCGAGGACCAACTAAGCTTTAATTTTTTATCCTGACATTGCGAGAACCCAACACCAAGCCAATCAAAATAAACCACCATATCTATTTCCACGTCAATTTAATGCGAAATGAAAAAAATTAAAAAAAAAAAGTCAAGTGATCAAGAAAAAAAAGTAGGTTACTATTGCAATCCTTAGTGTTTTGACTCTTTGATATTTTGATATAGTAGTAGCATCAACTCTTTTAGTTTTCTCTATAATTATAATATAATTATAATTGATGACAAATGAATATTTCAAGAGTAGTGTTCTTCCCATTTTATGAATATTGATTAATCCTACTTTATATTTGTTAAAAATTAAGGATAGACCATTTTCTCTTAATCCTCAATACACACTTAATTATAATTTATTTTGAAAAAATTAGATCTTACTATTAAAATTTGCTCAATTATATTTTTCAAGTAAAAATATAAGTAAATAAAAAGTTATATATACAGGGTGAATTAGATTTTTAGAAATTTCATTTCTCTGTTACAATGGTACCAAGGAAAAAATATTTAATAAGAAAGCCTAATTCCAATAAAAAAAATATTGTAAATAAATTAAACAAAGCTTAAATATACTTGTTATACAAACAAAGCCTCTTTTCTCTTTTTTATGACATGGTATATTTAAATTTAATGCAAGTATTAATTTTATCGTTTATATAAAACTTAAAATAAGAAAAAATTAGTTTATCATAGTAAAACAGTGAATTGATTAATAATAAAATTTTACTAACACCATCCATCCATGACACCTCATTACTTAAATTTATTATTTCCACATGTTTGATGGGGTAAAGAAACCTCCAATGGCTTTGGAGGATTCTCTAGCCCAACACTTTAGAGTGTGTTTGAGATTGTAGTAATGGTAGCGATTTAAAGTGTTTTTTATTTAAAAATATATTAAAATAAAGTTTTTTTATTTTTTAAAAATTATTTTTGACATTAGCACATCAAAATGATTTAAAAATATAAAAAAATTATTTTAAGCAAAATACAAAATTAAATTTTAAGGGAACACGGTTTGCACTACGTTCCCAAACACTACCTAAAATAAATTCTCCTGCTTTTACAGCTTAAAAATATTATTAGCATGAACGCATACTATATAGTTTGTATAAAAGCTAGAAGGCCTGAAGTCACTGTTTGCCCTAGTGGGTTAAGGTCCCCTCGTCCCTTGACAAAAGCTTCCTCGTCCTGAAGCCAATACAACCTCGATTTAAGCATTTGATATCATGGAGAATCAGCATAAAATAGTTTGGGATTGACACTTGATGACATTTCATTTAAAAAAATAGAAAAATAAAACAAAAAATCTATGGTATAGTGAGGGAAGTTAGGTCAATCGTTAGGTTTCCAAGTTTTGTGGAACCCACAAACATGTAATGAAAGTTCCATTGGACTGTGAATTCAATAACTGTGAAATACAAGAAATTGTAAATATAAATTTGATGCATTCGGATGCTATATATGCTATAGGGACAACAACACAGAAAACGTAGGCAATTAATCGAGTGAAGAGGGAGGGTTGCATGTATAAACTTTAAATTTATAATTTTATTTTTTGAAAATTAAATATATAATGGTTGTTTTCTCGTTAAATTTACAAGAACTTTAAATAAATAAATAAAAATCCAACTCTTACTAGGAAGCAATTTAAAGTTTGAAAGCATAAAAGAAATTTAAAACAGAATCCAAAATAAATCTAAAAAAAATCATAGGAAAAATAATAAAGTTAGCTGAAACAACAACTTCTGACCTAATTTTAAAAGATTCAGTGGTCCAATAAAATACATGGTTATGTTAGAACTAGAATCACCTATAAAAAAATTATCTTTAAAATCACTTAAAAGTTTTTAGCTTGATATTCCAACGGTCAAATCTATAATTATCTTCGTTTTAAGCTGCTAGTTTAGTCTGACACGACTAAATTTTTTTTTAAATATAAATCTATTTTATTAGTTTATAAAAATATCTACTAAATAATTTGCATCGTTTACCTCGATAAAATCTTCATTTTATTGTATCAAATCCTCACTAAGAACTTGTAACTTTCAATTTTTATAAGCCTAACAGCATCAAGATTTGAGCCTGTATGAAAGCACGTATGATACGCATGAGAAGGGAATTTTTGGCCTAACATGTGAGGCTATGATACATGGAAAGAAAAATAGAGATTCTTCCTACTTGTGTGCTTCTTGATTGGCTTGACAGTGTGGTATTTGACTTCTAGCGCAAGGAACCCGAATTATTTCTTGGCTATTGACGGTAGGACGATCAATTAAACAAATCAAAGTTGCACACAATTTATTACAATTATATTACATTACCTCCATAAATTAACATTGCAAATTATAATAGTAATCTATAATATTTTGTAATTTTTTTTTGTATTTTAGTCTTTTTTTTTTTTTTTTGCTTTGGTTATTGTTTTTTATATATTTTTAATTTAATTCTTATTGAGTTAGTTGGAAATAATTTATTTTTATTTTAAGTTAGGATGTAAATCAAGTTTCATAATTTATTTCGTTTTATTTCTTAGAAGATTATTGTAATCTCAAAAAAAACATTTCGGTGTTGAATTAGTGCTTGATTTTACTATTATTTTTTCTTTTCATATAATTAATTATAATTACATTGGAACAAAAACTAATACTTACCCATAAACATTGCCTTAGGTTGATATATTACTAGTGATGGTTCTAAATATTAGGTCCACATATTAATTAATCCCGTCATGATTCTTGACCAATTTAAAGGATACTTGCATGCAATTAGGTGCAAATCTTAATAATGAGAACCACTAAGATTACCATAGTCGTTTTTGTTAACTCGTAGCATGTTTTTAGATCAGTCAAATTCTAGCTCTAGAAGCATTCCCATGACAAATCGAGAATCAAAACAAATCCTGAAAAGAACTGTCGAGCAATCAACAGGCGTTGATGAGGATCAAATTGATAATGCCGTAAGTTGTCACCATGCATCAGTGAGAGCAATATTCGTACGTTGAAGTGAAAGGGCAGTGGACCTTAAGAAAGAGATCCAAAGAATGCAACCACGTAGAGGATAACCCTAGTTTGGCGATGAAGACAAGCTACTTTCCCTTTTCCAGGGACGGCCTATGCAACCTATTTCATATGATCACATTCTCTTGAAATGATCCCAAACGAGGGCTTTGTTTTCTTTCTTCACGCGTTGATCTCAAACGCAAAAGCAAACCCTTCAATCGAAAGGTGACAAAAATCCAAATATTATTGTCCTTCAGGCAGAAGTGCTCTCTGTCGAGTTTTCTTTCAACAAATTCTCCAGCTTGGACAGGAATGCATAGCGCATCTTGTCATGCATGTCTTGCGTGGAAATATATTCATCGTCAATACTCCCAACTTGCACAATGAGGCCTGTTTTATGGTATGTATACTTCTCTAAAAAATGCTCGCCCTAAATAATTCATAGCTCCTAGCTATGCCAGAGACATGTATTTCATCTCAGTTTCCAGACGTACTCTTTTGATATTTTATTAGTTTGTCCCAGGCGAGCGAGACTGACATGTTTTCTTTCTTGTTTTATTTCTTCGACATTATCAGTGTACTGAACTCTGTCTCTCTCTTAACATTTATGGGAGAACTATAAGCAATTTTGAAAATAAATTTGCAAAATTACATGGAAGAGGAGCAACCAATAAATTATGAGGGGAATCTACAAGCAACCGCTCAACCTCCCCCAGGAAAGTCCCAGAGAATATGATCGAATATATAGATTGGCATTATCTCACCGTTACAATATAATGAAGTGCGGAAAACTTCAAATAGAAATGGATTTTCCTAGCTAATAAGCTTTGGTTCTTTGTTAAACTTGCAAAGCAAGTCTCTTGTATATCTAAGTTAATTTTGAGTGATTGTTGATTTAAGGATAAGCTAGTAAACATTATGAAAAGAAGTTTTCTTTCTTTTCCGAATAGTTTTTAAGATCCCGAGCTCTCCCTCACTTTTCTCTCACGATTAATTCTTATAGAAATTTTTTACGGCGGCAAGGCAAGTGCTTGTGCTTTTTCAAGAATTCGATCAGAGGCAATAAGACATGTGATTATGTTGAAAATATTCTCATGTTTAAAGAACAGTGCTTGATTCACCGCGTTTCTCCTCCAATAAAAATGTTGGCGTGAAGACAAGTAGAATTTATGAGATTGTGTATGTGTGTGTAATACTTGCACAAAAATAAAAAGATCAGTTGGAGAAAATATGTATGAAAATATGCATGAAAATATGTAAAATAAAATAAAGAAATACACAAAAAAGATCCAGGTTTGGCCAGGTTGCACCCGAATAATTAGTGCCTAACTACCTAGGTTGACCAAGCAAGTAGGCATTGTGCTCGTTTGGGCTTAATCTATTTGAGTTGGATTAGGTTTTTTAGCCCTTTTCTTTTCACCTTGGCACGTCATTTGTGTAAGACCCATGTTTTGGCCATCGGACCTAAACTCAAGTCTAGCTCAAACCCAAGAACTTAACCTAACCTATGTATTTAAAGAGAATTTTGCTAGAAAATTAATTTACCTTTGTTCTCTTTTTCTCTCCCCTACTGTAACTTTTTCTCTCAAATATACCAACAATTAAGATTTATTTAAACTTAAGCTTTTGGGTTTCGAGAAGGGTTGAAGAAGCAAGTGATTCCTTCTTTTATTGTTTTCGAGAAGGAAATTGATGGTTGAAGGATTAAAAAAGAGTTTAGGGTTTTTATATGATTTGATAATTGAACGATTTAAGAGATTTAATTGATGTTTTAGGATGTTAATTGGCTTACAACGAACTACTTAGATTACTGGAATTATGAGTTTTGGAAGAATAAGTCGTTTATTCTTAGATCTGCAGATTTGGAAACTGGTGGATTGGGATTCTGAAAATCCCAATTAACTGGTCGATTGATTGGTCTGAATTAGCAACTAATTCGCTTGATATTGTCGATCGACAATTGACTATGGTAACAGTCAACCGGTTGACCCAACAATAGGGGTTAATCAGGTCTGTTAGATTCAATTAGTTTAGGGTATGTTTGGGATCGATCGGGTGAATCGGTTCATCTTTATAATTTTGTTTTGGTCTTTAAGCTTAGGGTTGTAATCTTTTATGTTATTTTCTTTGAGTCGTTTTGAGTGTTTCTCTGTATCTGTATAGGTGTTGCTGACGTTTCTATTAGCGATCCTCAGTTTTGTATATATTTGTCTTTTGCTCTATTTTTCGGGTGAGTGAAATGTCTTTTAATATGAATGTAATATAAATAATTTATGTATGTTGATTAGATAATGAGTACATCTGATTATTTCTTGAATAATTAGATATGTTGTTGCTTTATTTTTTGAGTACTCATATATTCTTGAAATCATATTCGTATTCTGTTGAATTAAATTATATTTGATATGACATTTATTTGCTTTGATAATTATGTGAATATTTATTATGTCTTGATATCAGTATGTTTATTAGTAACTCTAGGCTAATGAAGAGTAATTAGTCTATATGCTCATAGTATTATGTATACCTAGCTAGTGAGAGAGACATCAACCTATGGTGACTGATCCTCTTACAATTATCAGGGCTGCAAACCTCGTCTATTATTAGAACCTTAGGGTTTTGACTGTTATCTAAGCCTATAACTGTGTCTGATCTCTAACATGTATTCCATTACCATATGCTATTATGTTTAATGTACGTGCGTGTGTGTGTGTGTGTATTTGTTTCAATCTTTATACTTATAAATAGCTAAAATATATATTAAATGGTATTCTCTCATTGAATTGGTTGAACTCATCCCTTCATTTTAATATTATTTCAGGTTTTTTAACTTCCATTAACAGGTTGAACTTGGATTGAGAGTTCCTGCTACTTTGTTTGTTGGTATGCATTACTCGTTTCTGCATAGCTTTTTTTATTCTTTATGATTTGATGTCTTAGACGCTCTACTGTTACAATATTTTTCATTCAGGGTTAGATTTTTATTTCAAAGATTGGATTTTATTTAATGTAGTAAGTATTATTATAAATTGTTTTATTGGTTTTTAGGAATATTTGAAAGATTACAAAATGTTACATGAATTTTATATATATTTGTTTCATCATATGTATATTCTGAGACTTAGCGTAGGTCTCGTGGCACCTCTCCTGTGTTGCCGGTCATGGACTCGAGATTAAGGTCATGACAATTCACCCCTCAAGCCTTTCAAAAAAATGTATTTGAAAGGCTTAACTTAGATGAAAAAAGAGAAAAACAAAAACAAAAACTTACAAATGTTATCTATTTTTGTATTTGTTCATGCAAATTTTGTCAATATTCTTGAAGGAAAATCCTTGATCCTTTTAGAAAAAGTTAGTTATAGTACCTCGGGATAATGATCAAGGGGAACTGGAGACACGTATGAAGACTTAATGGAGATTTTTCGGAAGTCGTAGAAACTACATTGTAACGGGGACCTAGAGACACATGCATAGTTATTGGAGATTTGTTAGGAGTCGTGGAGACTATGTGGGGGAGTAGTTTTCATGGAGATTTTTTGTGGAGACTAAATAGATTTTCAAGGAGAAATTTCATGGAGAAACAATACCATTTTATTGAAAAATTCAAAAGATGGTGATACAATCTTTTAGAGATAATTGGGGATTATTTGATCTTAGGCAGCGTTTCAAACCCAAATACACAATTTTCTTTTCCTGGTTCTGGTTGTTTTTCTTTTTTCACAAACTGGTGGAGGTAACCCCTACCTATTAATTGTTCTATCTCTTTCTTGAGTGTATGACACTCCTTGATATCATGCCTATTGTCACAGTGAAATAGACAAAACTTAGTTGGATTCCTTGTGTTTGCATTGCCTTTTATGAGAGAAGGATATCATACAAATTCTTTCCCTTGGATAGCAGATAACACCTCAGCTAATATGGTGGTCAAATTTATAGTTATAAGCTCAAGGAATGTCAGGCGATTATGAATATTCCATTTATGCTTTTTCTATATGTTCTTGTTAAGGATTGATGGTATGGTAGAGACTCTGCTAAAGTGTGAAAATGTAGATGATCTTTTCTAGTGATGCTAACTTTTTTTACCTTAATGTAATTTTTCATCGCATGTTTGAAGTTGAGGAGATTTTTATCAAAAGAGTGTATAACCTCTCCCACAAGGAATATTCATAGACTCCACTAATGAGGGCTTTTGTCATAATGTGTTCAGGAAGCTTTTTTCACGCTAAGCATTTCTTCATTGAACATTTGGAGATAAACACTAGTGCCTTCATCTTCTCACTGTGTAATAGTGAAGATCTCTATAATACTCTTTTTGGTAGGGATATATGTGCTAAAATAAGAGATGAGTTTAGAGATGAGATCTCAAAACTAGGGAATAAAGTCAGGCTCTAAGTTATGACATCATGTACGTGTAGATCCACAAAGCATTGTTAGAAGAATCTTGCACATATCATCAATGTCTTATGTGACAAGCTCTAAAATGCTTCTCACATTTTATATATACTCTCGAGGGTCTGTGAGTCCCTCGTAATTATTTAGACTAGCTTTCATAGAGACACGGTCTCTAAAAAGTCGAGTGCGAAGGATTTTGTTAAATAGTAGAGGTTCTCTTATTAGGTTGTGTTTTTACTGACAAACTCATAGAGTCATGGAGCTTGTCTCATGCCTAGTTCCTTTTCTAGTGCATGAGTGAGATGGTGGAGATCGATGGTGACTAGATCATTTTGAGCAGATCGTGTAAGAGCGATGGGTGTAGCTCTTTTGAAATGCAAGAGTGTAGGCGTTACTTGCTTCCATGTCATTCTGTCATGTCTCTTCCTAGAATTCGAGTTATCATTGCACACTCGTTAGGACATTCATGAGAGCTTGTTCTTGTTGTTGTATGAAGGGCAAAGCGCGAAGATACAATTGCATCACTGTGATAACTTTGTTGAGTAATTGTATATAGCTGCAGATTTGTTGGAGACTTGGAGTGGAGAGATCAATCACTCTCCCTTGTACAGGAGTCTCGTCAACCAAGGAAAGTTTTTAGTAAATGGTGAAATGGAATGAACTTGCTTTTTATTCTAGCTCTCACATACGGTGCAACTGATGAAGTCTTGAAAAACTTTCAATAGAAATGGACTTTCCTAGCTGACGAGCTTTTGGCATTTACTAACCCTGCAAAACAATTACCTCATGGGACGAGAGACACTCCGAAGCTTAAGTCAATTTTAAGTGTTTGTTGATTTAAGGATAAGCAAATAAAAATTATGAAAATAAGTTTTCTTCCTCTTTTGGATAGTTTTTAAGACTATGAGGTCTCCCTCACCTGTTTCTGATGATTGATTCTTATAGAGATTTTATACGGCTCACATTTTCCAAGATGATATTTCTAGACAACAAGGCAAGTGGTTCTGCTTTTCTAAGAATACATTTAGAAGTGGTAAAACATGTGGTTATGTTGAAAAAAAATCTCATAATGAGCTTTGGTTGGTTTAGAACAGTGTCTGATTCATCATGTTTCTTGTCTAATAAAAGTGTTAGCGTGACGAGTCCGTTTGGGAACACGGTTGAACCGCGTTCCCTCAAATTTCAATTTTTTTGCTAAAAAATATATTTTCTTATGTTTTCAAATCGTTTTGATGTGCTGATTTTAAAAATAATTTTTTTAAAAAAAATCATTTTGATGCATTTCTAAGTGAAAAACACTTTGAACCGCAACCGTTACCACAATCACAAGTATAGAAAAATATAAAAAGATACTTTCACATTAAAAAAGAATAAGAGAAAATATGTATAAAAATATATAAAAATAAAAAATATACAAAAAAAATCCGATTTTTTTTTGGTAGCTGGGTTGCCCCCCGAAGGCATGTCCAATTGCTTGGACTGACTAGGCGAGCAACCCAGCTTGCCTAGCTGACCCAGGCAGCGATTAAGCCTTTTGGTTTTATTTTTATTCTCTGCTTGCTTGTCACATCACAATATATACAAGGCTTCGAAACAAATTTAATTACTTTCGTATATAAGACTTATTTAATTATTATTATTATTATTATTATTATTATTATTAACAAAAAAACTAAAATATTTAAAGAAAACATTGTTCATCTACTGCAAATAAAAAAAAGGTATAATAGCTTTCATTTTAAAGAGCATAGAAAATGGTTTTTTTTATATATTAAAGGCTGTTTTTTATTTAAATAAAAGCTTAAATAACTTTGAATATTTTAAAATTAACTAACTTATATTATTATTATTATTATTATTATTACATACATGATAATTAACTAATATTTAATTACATAATTAATAACCTTAGATATTTTAAAATTAACTAACCTCAATTATTTTATTTTAAGTATATTAGCTCTTGGAATCTTAATTAAATTATCCAGTGGTTCTATTTACTTAAAAAACTATGTAATGTTTGATTATTGGTTTTTTTTACTTATTTTTTAAAAATAAATATTTAATTTCTTAAAAATTAAAATTTTTTAACCCATGAATTTAATATATTTTTTAGTTTAAATAGTTTTCCTAAATAAATCACAATAATTCATTGATACAGATTTCAGTTTAATGTGTTTAATCATCTGTAGCAAAGAGGCTCTACAGTCTACACAACTTTCTTGCGTGATCTTTTTGGGCCATAACCCGACCTAAAGCATTGGTTTAATTCATCTAATCTAGAGAGATTCGAGGCCTGTTTTGGGCCTTTCATAGCCCAACAAAACAAAAGGAAGCTAGGAAATCATCCTCCACGTCATCATCCAATAATACGGGAGGAGAAGACTGATCTTCAAACGTGTCAAAATCCGAAAATCTCTGAGGCATCTCCACCCTCCACGTGTCCACGAAGAACCGCCATTCAATCCCTACAAACCTACAAAACGCACAAAATGAGCGTCTCAAAGAATCTACTCCCTCTTCTTATCAAAGCCAAAAGATGTTGAGACAACTGGCGTCCAAGAGATTGTTCTCCCAAAGAACTCAGATCCTGCCACGCTTCTATCACGAGAAGGTGATTGATCACTTCAACAATCCTCGCAACGTTGGTTCTTTTGACAAGACAGATCCGACGGTGGGTACTGGGCTTGTCGGCGCACCTGCCTGTGGTGATGTGATGAAGCTGCAGATTAAGGTGGATGATACAACTGGTGAGATTATAGATGCTCGATTCAAAACCTTCGGTTGTGGCTCCGCTATTGCTTCCTCCTCTGTTGGTATGTTTCTCATTTTACTTCCAATTTCTATTTTTGGTTCTGTTTATTTTCTTGTCGAATTTCTAGGGCTTTTATTAATTTATTATGCTGAATGTTAATTCATTTATTGATTTATTCATAGATGTGAATATGAGGTGCTGATTTTTGTGTTGTTTTTCCAGCTACTGAATGGGTGAAAGGGAAACAAATGGAGGAAGTTATGACCATCAAGAACACGTGAGTTTTATATATATATATATATATATATATATATATATATATATATATATATATATATAATTTGTTGTTATTGCGTGCTTTTAATTATTACAATAATTGCCTGGGTGGGTTCTAACGTTTTAGTTTAGGGGAAAATATCTTCTGAGTGGTTGTTTTCTTATAGTAGTAACAATTTTGTGCGTGCTTAG
>Ga0307517_10004974_pt1 | contig 20237 bp, 21 predicted proteins | sample 23_EM_MG_FD_194515 | JGI IMG/M metagenome (GOLD analysis project Ga0307517, IMG submission 194515) | Populus trichocarpa ectomycorrhiza microbial communities from riparian zone in the Pacific Northwest, United States - 23_EM | ecosystem: Host-associated > Plants > Roots > Unclassified | place...
CAGGAGGCACATTGCTGGCAAGTCTATACATATCGCATTTTTGTGCGTGGAGGTCGAGATCTAACGTTTCCAACTGCCCCGCGCCCTCCCTCTATCCGCCTATAGGAAAACACGTCGACCCGTATTACGGGTCGCATCCAGAACGAGATGCCTACGTCACTCTTTTGCAGCAGGATCCTCCAGTGCCGGAAGTCACGTTGAAAGCAGCCCTCGTGCGACGTGCCATTGCGGACGTCTTTCGAGCCGTTCGTTTCCGGGAGGACAAGCCCGCGCTTCAAAACTTGTTGCAGAAGGGTTTGGTCGGAGATGATCTGTTGAACAGTCTTTTGGCGGCCGAGAGGGAATTAGAGGGAGAGGTGAAGGAAGTGTGTGCGGAAGCGAACACTTTTGTAGAAGGTTGGGGATCCCTTATTTTCCCTACCGCCAACGAGGTCATCGCCAACGAGAGGATGCGCGCCATGTTTGAATCTACCAGTAAACTCCGAGCGGAAAAAGGCGAGTATACATCCGTGCTTATTTGTTTTCTAAATACTTCGTTCAAACGGACACGTCACTGATTTTCGATTTGACTGGACAGAATTGATTTACGGGAAGAAGGGCAAAGATCTCTCAAGAGTCCCTATTCCCGGCTTCCAAGTCGGCCCGCCACCGCAAACTCCTGCCACCCCAAGCACACCTACCCTCAAATTACCACCAGTCAGCCCCGCCACACCTGCGGCTCCGTCCACCCCGCTACTTTCTGCGAACGGCAACTTACATCCTTCAAGTGATACTGAATCTATCCACAACACCCCTACAACCCCTTCAAAGGTATGTCCATCCTTCGCTGACGTGACTTTCTCCTCTGACATGCAGTGTTTCGACAGTCTGGAAAGAAGGGCAAGAAGAGGAGATAGGCGGTTAATCCTTCATTTATTTTCTGAGGGTCCTACTTTGTGTCCAATACCTTTCTTCCCAGCCATCCGAAAAGTATTCTGTATAGCGTACACACCCTATATACCAGCGACTTGTTCGAGTTGTTTTGGGAAAGCGATTTCAGATACTTGATATTGTTGAAGGTCAGAATTACAATGGACCGGGGACAAGGGGAAAGAGAGTAACGAGAGTTGGGGGGTGCGTGCAAGATATGGGAAGAAGGTAACGGGGGAATGGGGAGGACAAGGAGTATGCGACGACAGCGATGAAAATTCCTCGTCGGAACCAACATAGTATAGCGTGTGTGCGAAAACGGAATGTTGAGTATGCTGTCACACAAGGGGGACCCTTTCATCCTCTGATAAAGATAGCCTTTTCACCAGGACCTCCACGGGCCTTTCCTGACTTGTCTAGGTGGTCCAAACCAAGACAATCCTCCGGAGCGAACTTGTGTTCGTAGATGTTGTCATCTAAGAAACGCACGGGTCAGTCATGATCCCAGGTCAAGTTATACATACGAACCATCCTCGATGTATGATGGCTGTTTGAACGTGGCCATCTGTATCAGAGCGAACTTGAACCGTGAGAAGTCCTTGTCTGAAACCCCAAGGCGATGTTGCAGACGCTTCTTCGTCTCCGAGAATCGTTCGCCCTTTGATACGATGAACACCGTTAACGGGAGTTGATGGTAGTGGAGGAAGAATGGGGGCTTACGGGTTTGACCACAAACTTGAACGGAACTCCGTGCGTTCTCGCAACGTCCCTGGTAAAGTGGAAGGCATTGATGATCTTATCGTGGTCCTCAGCCTCCAACTCCTCTCGCGGGATCTCCTCCGCAAACAGGTCCACGGGATCGGGGATATTCCCAATCATCTCAGATCCAGTGAACTCCTTCTGTGTCCTTCCGTCCTTCGCCACTTCAAACACCCTAATCCTACCAGTACCCATCGGTGTCAGCTGTACCTGTTTCGCCAGGTGCTCGGTCAGGTCATGGACCATACTGGTCTTAGGCAACAAGAATGGGTGCGTCGACTCCTCCTTGTTTTGGATGCCAGTCCAGGTAACCTTGAGACTCCGCTTGGTCTCGAGCTCGACAATGCTCACGTCAAGCCTCTCGTAGAGGATGGCGGTTGTGGATGGGGTGACATAGGAAGGGGAGATGATCTCGGTGATGCTTTGGTTTAGCGAGCGTTTGAGGATGGATTTGGCTGTGCCGTTGGTGGCGTGAGTGGTAGTGAACCTCAGTTTTATCGGCTCGTGCTTGAGATGTTCTCCGACCTTGGCGGCCATCTGGTGAAAGCGGGTCAAAAACTATCACACAACACAAAATTTGTGGAGAGGCGGTAACCCACAGCGTCATAGTTCTGCTTCTTACTCAGCACCAGGCTGAATTCCGGTTGATCAGCATCTGGCTCGTCGAACTTGGGCCTGAATAGCACCATCACTCGGTTCTGCAAGAAGTCGTAGAACTGCTGTGGGTTCGAGTACAGTCCCTGGGACTCGAGGTCGTGAACTTCCTTATCGGAGATCTCAACCTGGAAGCAGATGATATCTCCATCTTGGATTTCACTCTGGGTGAAGGTGTACTTCGGCTTCATGAGCTCGATCATACCAGGTTTGATTTCCTGGGGAATGGTGAGAAATTAGCACGTCGTGTCGGTGAAAAAACGCGCAATTTGTTACCTCATAGAGCTTCAGTGGTGTCCCAGATGCCCACCTCATCCTCTCGTTGATGATTGGGATGAGGTCGCTCACTTTGCTCGCCCTTGGCATATGAATCTTGCCAATTCCGAAGAGCGATTGCCTCGTGGTGTCGAAATGCTTGAGGAAGACCATGATCGTTCCGGCGTTATCCAACTGGATTTTCTTCACGCATGGACGTGAGCGACCCAATATTTCCGGTGAATGAGACGGATAACCCACCTTGGAAGGATCTGGGAGGATATCGAGGTATAACCGGAGGTCACTTTGTTGTCGCACAGCCATGTTATTACGGATCACCTCGACCGCTAGAGAATATCGTCAGAAGCAGTCCACATGAAGCCCGCATAACGCACTCAATGAAGGCTCGTTCTCGGGGATGTGCGTATCCGGTCGCACTGTTTTGTTCTGACGGTTCACCAATACCCACAACCTGATCTGGCTCTCAGGGTAGCCGAAGTGCTGGGCGACTCTCGACTTGAATACGCTATACGTCTCCTGCTTGAGGACGCGGAATGTCGGGAGGTCGGACAGAGGCCAATTCCTCTCGTCAAAGACGGCGAGGTCGAAACCTTCGTGGCGAGCAAACGCCTCGTCGGTGATGACTTTGGCAGTCAGGAACAAGTGCTGCTCCTCTCTCTCCTTCTTCTTAGCCTCCATCTGGACACGCTCCTCGTCCAATCTTCGTTCTGGATGAGGAATGAGCCAGAAATATTCGACTAACAACGAAGCCAACTTACTCAAGTGCGGAGGAGTGTCTTCCTCGGTGAATGGCGCCAGGACATCATCGATCGCTGTCTCGTGGATGTACACCAACATGTAGGCGTTCGTGAACCTCTTCATTGCCCTAACCTGGTTCCTTTGTGTCTGAGGGACAACGCCATTCATTGGCTCTCCACCATAGTTCTCCTCCAGAACCTCCCGGTCCGTCACAGGCGTCACCCGATCGTCGTCGAATTTGAGCCACCGGGTGTCCCGATCTGGTTTGATGAGGGCGAAGTAGTGCCCACCGTGGAGGTCCCCGGAGTGTACGAGGACACCGTGAAGCCTGTACTTCCAGGGTTTGGATCTGTCAGCTGCCTCGTCGAGGAATTCGTCAAGGTCAATTTCGAAGGGGAATTCGAAGCGATCATTGATCTTAGGGTAGTGTCAAAACCGTACCAGTGGTTCGTCGATGGTGTAGGTGGCACGTACCTTGACCATGGCGTCGCGTTGCATGTCGTACTCGTAGCGCTTCAGCTGCAAGTGCAGGACTGGCGGAAGAGACTGGAAGATGATACCCTTCCGAGCATCCTGCAGTCCAAATCCTTCAGCCTGGTACTTGTTTTCGCCATCCAGCGTTTCCACAGCGACGTAATCCCGGAAAGAGTCGTACAACGTTTTCATCCCCTTGACGTTCAATTGGATATCTGCGGAAAGGATTGGATGGGTCAATTCCCTTGGGCTCTAACGATCTCGGAGTTGTATGTTGTTTCTCACCATTAAATTCCTCTATTCTAGATGACTCGTAGCTGACGTTGACGCATTTGATGTAGCTTTTCATCTTTCCGACAAAGAGTTTTGCGATGGCACCCTCAGCACGTGTACCCTGAGACACAGAAAATTCCTCAGTGCATAAAAATGATGTGGGACCGGACCGCAGACCTTCATCTTGGACTCTAGCTTGTCCTGCAACACCCTGTTGAATTCTTGCACATCGTGCTGTAAAAACGAGTCGAGGGACTTCCAACCAAAGGACTTTGTCAACTCAGTTGTTCCTGGTGAGATGGCGAAGGTCAGTTCGGTGATCCGACATGTCAAGATCGAAGGCTGTACTAACCAACGGGTTGATCGGAGGTCTGCAGGTGGTAGAACACGCGTTGAAGTGCCAGTGGGACGCTCTCTGTTGGGTGCTCGTCTTCCGTCGGGATTTGGTAAACAGCCTGGGCAAGGTTTTAGAACAGGTCGTGGCTGGGAGAACAGACGACTACGCACCTTTCGGAAGTAGTGGGTGCAGAAGAGGGACTGTAGCAGGGAGTTCATATAACATGTAGCGCCCTGGTTTTTCAGTCCGACGTAGCCCGTTTCCTTCTTTGAATCGTAGCTGGAAGAGGCGCTTTAGATTCCTGAAGAGGCGAACGATAAGGACTGGTTTACTTGACGAAGTTATGCCACAGCACACCAGTCGGATCCTCCAAGACCCTGACATAAACCGTAACCATAGCGGAATCCTCCTCGACCGTTGGGCGATTGTGGCCTGGTTGAGGGTGGAACAGCTTGCGCAGCTCGCTGAAGCGGGTGAAACCCCAGTCGCACTCTTCGGTGATGAACCGGTGATGTGCATCTGAGAGGAAGGCGGTTAAAATTTGAGCAGGGATCTCTTGAGTTGCGAACTACGTACGGCTGACGGTATAGATGGTAGGATCGTGTGGGTTTGAGATGACCAACGCGAATTGGGCGCAAGCGTGCCAGCCCTCTTTTGCACCTTTGGGATTAGCGTAATCGAGATAGACAGAGACGGTATCGTTTGGAGGAGCGTTGGAATTGCCGAACGGGAAGAGAAGTATCCGCCTGAGTAGGTTTTCGGATTACGCAAGTGAGAAAGACGGCGATGACGAGGGAGAACGTACCATTTATGCCCGCCGCATTCAAACTCTGGGCTGGTTAGTTTCTTCTCAAGTTTCTTCCAGCCCTGGAGCTTCCAGTGGAAGACCTGGAACTCCTTAACGTCATAGCCCAGATCAGGCATGTGTTTGGCGGCGAAGGCTTCATCTGGAGGATGGGGGAGAGGATGAGCGGTATGCAGAGGGTGTGGCGGGGACACCCGAGACAAAACTCACGGTCGAGAACGGATACGATCTCTTCAGTTTCCATGGGAGGGTTGTGTGGATCGTTTGGTTTATCGTCGATGATTTCCGTGCCCTCGGCCTGCAGTTTAGATTGAGATATGGTGTTGGGTGATTATGACGACGAAAACAGACCTTGACCATGACTTGCTACGGTCTCGGGGTGGTTAAAAAGGCTTTGGCGCTGTTGCGCGCGAGGGGTGGGTGGGAAGTCTGAGGGAAGAGACACTGGACGTTGAAGCTGGGACTGATAGTCAGCACGCGCCTTCTCTAAATCGGGCATATCTGACTAAGCACTCTCGCTCTCCCAGCCACCACCAGCAAGAACAAAGAAATCCTCCATTTTTTTCTCCTTATTTTCTTGTATGAGAAACGACGGATACACGATCCTTAAATTGTCTCGACAGGGAGATACTCGATGTTCTCCAACAGCCTTGCGGCTGCCCCACTGTCGGTAATGAGTCAAAATCGTGTAAGAGCAAGCATCAGTCCACCGCAGCGCTGACCGCAGACCGTCTTGGTCTGTGTTATCCGCTTTTCTGCGTGGCTGATGGCAGCGGCGAACACGCCTTGGTTGGGCTGTGTCGGGTCGATAACACCCCACAGCTTTTGGCATGATCGGCAGACATTTCCTTACGCTTGTATCTGCACCCGTGTGGGCCCTTGCCCATCCTCTGTACACACCGCTTTGTACCCTCCGTACCGTCTGTAATTGCAATAATTATACACATATTTCACCTCTTTTGTTAGTTCGACGCCCATTCGGCAAATCGCGAGGGTGCACTCTCTCTGCCGTGCTGCCAGGCCGAAAACACGCTGTCGTTCACGCGTCGGCTCTTCTCCTAGGGAGTCTGAAATACCGGCTAAGTGCCTGTCATTCTCACCCTCACCCTCCCCCAACAGCCTGTTTGGTCCCCGCCAGAGCATGGGCAGTGGTCGGCCTGCATCAAACCAGGTCGACTACAAACCTCCATGGTCCCCCCAACCCACCCAAGATCCCCCAATGCTACAGACGACCACCCGCCAGAAAAAGTCTTCTGACCCAACTCGCAGGGTCTCGAGAGCAAGTATTCTCCCTGACTCGTCGCGAACAGTCAAGACCTCCGCCTCCAAATCCGCCCAATATCACTCGTCTTCATCCTCAGAATACGTCCACAAACCCTCCTCCTCCTCCCGGGCCAACTACCCGACGTCATACGGCCATGGCCCTGGAGATCCTCGTTCCAGTTCATCTCGGCATCCTGAATTCAAATCGTCCAAGTCAAAGACACCAAAGAGTTCGTTTAATCAGCTCACCTCACCGGTGTCACCAAACATTGCCCTCACTGTACCGTACGCCGGTTGGCTGCCCCCGGTCGGCAAGACCACGGATCCTGCAGTCCGCAAGTCATCCAAGAGCAGGGACAAAGATCGAGACAAGGATACCCATCGTAGCCGCGAACGGGACCGGCCAGCTGATACACACACCAGGAAGACCTCTACGGAAGTTAGTAGAGATCCATATGATTCACGGCAGCAGGTCCATCACGCTGCAACCCTTGGTAGAGACTTCAAAGAGCGGTCAGATGAAAACGGTATGCTACCGAGGCTTTCCCGCCATCGACGCCACCTCACAGAGGACGATGTGATGGCCTTGAAAGTGAGTCGCATTTTCCATCTCTCCCTCCTTATCTCCCAACCTGACCGTTTTCGAACCCCAACGCTAGTCTCCGCGGCAAGGTGAAAATAACCGTCCGACGATCCTTCCCACTCAACCACCAGCGCAACCTTCCTCCGTTCCTCAATATCCTGATCAAGGCCGTGGCTTGGCTACTCCCGTGGCAGCCACCAAGTACAGTCCACCGCCTGCACCCCTAGTCGCACCCGTTTGGTTGCCGCAACGGTCCAAGAGCAAGGAGAAGGCTAAGGCTGCCCAAGAAGCCCTGACATCTGGTAGCGATACCGAACGAGAGAATCGTGGCCTCGTACGCCTTCTCGAATTCTTAGCCTGATCGTTGGTTGACATTGTCACAGCACACCAACCGCGGAGATGGTTCACAAGAGACTCTCGCTCCGTCGAAACCAAAGAAAGAGGTACCTGCTACGGCTTTGTTCTGAATAGTCAACTGACTCACTTTCCTTCTAGTCCAAGATGTCGCTGACTGGATGGTTTACCAGGAAAGCGCCGAGGCCAGTCATCGGATCCCCCATCATGCCAACGCCGGCCAGTTATCTATTCTCCCCTCTTCCGGAAACCGTGCTACCTCCCCCACACATAATCTCCCTTAAGGCAGGGCAGGGCCCTTCCGATCCCCCTCTTTCTTACGACTCGTCGAACAAGACACCGGGTGTCACAGGTCGTGCTCTCAATGCTTTGGAAACATTTGCAAAGAAACACCATCGTTCTCAATCCGCTCAACCGACAATAGCCTCCTCTTCCAGACCTTCTGTCAACGGCCATGACCTTCACGGACCGCTGCGTTCCCAGACCGTCCCAGCGCCGCAAACGCCGGTGATAGGCACATATACCCCTAGCCAATCAGGTCCAGCAGCGCATCGTTCCAATACCACGCCTTTTGTAGGTTCCTCCCTGGCATTATATCCGGAACAGAGCTTGCGGTTTGGACCTGGGAGTACACAGGATGTGCGAACGTATCCAACGGATGCCATCCGGGGCCTACCACCGGTACAGGCAAATGGCCATGATTCAAATCAATCCTCAACTTCGTACCCGAAGGATAGTCACTCCGGGCGGAACCGATCCAGGGATTCCGTTGTCGCCGGTCAAACAGGTTCTGTATCTGGGACGATCAAGTCGAGGCGAAAGCCCGTCCCCTTGCATAGCATCTTTCCCGACGGCACTGTAGAAATTATGCCGGTTTCCAGTGTTCCGGCTTCCGCTCCGATCCAGTCACATGGTCACGACAACCCCACTCCTGGTGTGCAACGCTCGAAACGAGATAGTATGGTACCAATACCGGTTCCTCCTCCGCAACCTCGGTCCGCCCCAGTGAACGGTTCGTTCCCCGCATCTCCTCCAGTGTTGACAACTACAACCGAAATCCTTGGCGCGGAGCAGCAACCCACCTCTGCGACCTTAAACGGTTCACATCCTGGTCCCCCCGTCACGGATATCTATCCCCCTGGGTACGCGACTGTTGGGAAGGATCGGGAGAGGTCTGGGAAGGATCGGGAGAAGGAGAGGAAGGAGAGGAAGAGGAAGGACAGAGGTTCACTTCCAATCTACGCAATGGATGGTGAACATGCGATTTTGACAGCCAAAGACTCACCGTTGCTGGCGACTCCACTGGTGACCACCGTATCTGCATCATCCCATATCCCTGGCTTCCTCGAGGTAAATGGCGTTAGTTCCATAACTGCGTCACCCGGTATACCATTGAATCCGCCCTGGGAGCATCAGAGCCAGGAACAGGAACCACAGCCGATCTCTGGAGTCGGCATCTCTACACCTCAGCACCAGTCATTGCAGGTTTTGTCCCCCAAGCACAAACCTACCTTACACCAGCCTTCCAATAGTCCCAGTTCACAACCCCCATCTCAACGTCCATCCCCCAAACCCTCCCCGACAGGGTCGTACTTAGCGGTTCCGAACCATAGTAACCAACCATCCCCAATCATGAAGAACGGAAAGCATGATGCGGTGATCCAACAGGATGGACCAGATACGCCGTCTAGTTCCTCAACGGTGATGATGTCCACTCCACCGATCAATTCCTCACAGGTAACATTGAAGGATGGCAAATCGACCCACAGCTATTCGCCTGCAAGGAAGGACGATCATCTCTACCCTCATTCGGGCTCCCACACCACCGGCAAGGGTTCGACAGGAACTGTGGACACTATCGCGGACCCGAGGACGTATGAGAAAGGACACGGAAAGCCGAAGTCGTATTCCTACTCTCAAGAACAGGTCATGGGTTCTGGATCTGGTTCCTCGAAGGAGCAACTCCTTCAACCCCCTGTCCGTTCGAGCACGGATCCAGTGTTCTCTCCAAGGAGTACTGCTCAGAATCACCCTTACCAATCGTTTTCCTCGAGGTCAACTCAGCAACAGGACCCATATGGTTCCGGGCACTCTTTGTCTAAACCTTCAACGTACCCCACCGAGCGTCATGAACGGAGGAGGACAACGAGCCAGGACACGGTCGAATACGATCCCAGGCCTCGCGATCGTGACCGTGAACGCGACCGCGACAGGGACCGAGAGCGTGAACGCGATCGTGATCGTGACAGGGCCTCTCGTAGGGACCGGGGTGGACAATACGCAGTGCCTTCCACGTCTAACAACGACGAGGGCCCTTTGCACCGTAGCTCACCGAATATCGACAACAGGGGTGCGCCCATGACCAACACCAACGGACGGTCTTCCTCGTCAACGCACCCCTACTCACAGCAATCCAACTCCGCGACACCCGCATACACACACATGTCCCAGACCCTACAGGGAACTGTAGGGCGCTCATTGAGGAGTACTTCCCAACCTACTAGCAATTCACGGACAGCGCCCGATCCACACAACATATCACAACCTCCCTCCAACCGCGTTGCCGTTTCTGGACACCTTTCCACACCAGCTCCCACGAAAGAGCAGTTTCTACCCCCCACGCCTTCCCAAGAGTCTCAGCAGCTGAAATCCGCCTCGACTCAAACTCTGACAACTAAGCAATCGAGCCGACCGCCTTCCACCCACTCGACGGGTCAGGATTCGAAGAAGAAGGGAGGAGGGCTACTCAGTCTCTTCAGGTCGATTTCAAACCCTTCAAAGACCAGAGATCCTCCCTCTGCCTCTACGCCTTCGCAACCCGAGCAAAGACCGGCGAAGTTGAGGAGGAACCCGAGCGCGGCGAAACGTCCTGTGGACCTTGAGGCTTTGAAATCTCCTGGATCAAACACGACGAAGGTTGTAGAGTTACCTGGCACGGCGCTCCCTCCACACCAGCAGCAGCACTCCTATTCCACCAATGCTACGTATGGCTCTTATGGCACACAGCGGAGCCGGGAGACGCAGAATAACAAAGATGTCAAGGGTGGCAACGCGCAACCCAGGGGTTTCCATCCATGGAAGCTACTCTCAAAGAGACATCGGACCATGTCCACCGCTTCCATGGACGCATTGGATGGCACGATGGTGAGACAACTATCAAATGTTTGCATCAACTGTTTCTAACCTTTTTTGACGCAGGTTTCTTTGACTACTCCGGATGAGTCCGTCCGCAGCTCAGCGACCTCCGGACTCTATCCATCGCTCAGAGACCCCTTGGAAGCGGCCCAGGAGTGGAGGAATCAAGAGGAGATAGAATTCCATGACCGTGGCACGGGTAGAAGGCGTAGACCCGGCGTGACGTTCGACGAACCGGAAGACAAATCTGACCTGGAGACTCCCATCCCGGTGTCGGCTGCCCATAAGCGACCCACAGCCCCCAAACGCCTCTCCAGGCTACGGTGATCGTTCGTCTGGTGGTTCACCGCTGTTATCTTCGAGGCGGTTTGGTTCCCTATGTTTGAATTTTCTTTCTCGAAATTCGTTTCCATTCCATATATTGTTTTACCCACCCCGTCCTGCCTGCTTTCGTGTACTTCGATCATGCGCGACCTTTGTGGGTCCCGCCCAGGGTTACCAAAGGGGTTCCGCAACTCCCCCCCCCCCCCCCCCGTACCTGCCCTCGCAACAACCATCTAAAACCCGTATGCTCTGATTCATATATGCCGTGTTTCCTTTCCTTTCCTATCTATGTCGTTTTGCTGCGTCGCTGCTCTTGCTGTCCCGCATCCTTCGTTCCGTCTATCCCAAACTGCCCGTACCCCCTCACGTTGCTTTATTTCTTGGTAATGTTCGCGCTCAAAGTCCCCTCGCCGCCAAACCAAATCATTGTATCCTTATAGCTAGGTACTTTGTGAGTCGTCGCCACTCCTCTATGTATTATACTATCTCGCTCGCTTAGATCCGGGCTGTGTCAGTGACAATCGGTGTACATCCATTATACTACGGCTTGACTGTACTCTCTCTCCCACTCTGTCGGAATGCCATGAATAGGACTGTTTACTGTACATTGGGTAAGTCCAAGGATCTCCTACACGTATTGTCATATACATGACGTGTATGGAGTGAAAGAGATGAACAAGGGATTCAAAGGATGGACTGCGAATAGTATTGGTACTTTGTGACACGACGTCAGCACGAGTATTTGCAAAGAAGCTTGGTGTGGCTTACCGAATCATAAAGGCGCGTCCAGCTCGATCCCAACGAGGTCTCTATGAGCCTATCGACATGCTCGGCCACGAGGGAGTGTGTGAGACCCTGCTGGAACCTTTCACGCAGTTGCGCAGCCGTTTGTTCCCCCAGGGCAGCGAAACATGGCATAGCGGAATCTAAATGATTGTCAGAGGCTGACGGCGGGTATGTCATTTGGTGTCCAACGTACCTTTCTGTATCAGCTCGACCATAGCTAAAAACAAAATATCAGCCGGCTAAGCAGTCGCCCTCAAATAGCCTCTTCCACTCACTAACTATACTATCGCAATGCTTCCTCGCAGCCTCGAACCCATCCTTGAACAGCCTCTTGAACTCTCGATAATGCTCGCTATCGACGCCTCCGAGTACCTCCACATACTCCAGCGGGAGTTTAAAGGGGGCGGCTTCGAATCCAAGATTCCCGGGGGAGTTCGACAACATGAACCCAAAGTCGATATGGACGAGGTGACCTTCTCGATCCAACAGGATATTTCCGTTGTGTCGGTCCTTGATTTGTAGCAAGTGGGTGATTAAGGAATAACCTGATTATGGGGATCATCAGCGACGCATCCGCTCGGAACGGCGTGGAACCCTACCAGCGAGTGACTTGGCAAAATTCCGCTGGGCCCTCGCGAATTTCGCAGAGGACGGGTCACCGTAGGACTTGAGACAAGTTGGGTAAGGATTCCGAACTCGTAAACGAAACAAAGTCTTACGGATATGAAATGGTCCAATAAGGTGACGTGGCCTAACTGTCCTTGAGCGAGCCGTTTAGCATACTCGGCCTTCTTAATCGAGTGAATGGAAACAGCGTCTGTGATCGTCTCCACCAAGCCAGATGTGCCGCCAGTGATGAGAATGCGGAAGCTGCAAAGGTTAACAATTAGTCCGTGCAGAGATCTCAGGCACTCACTATCGGACCCAACACTGGACGTTCTCTTCCCTCCAGATCCGTTCAAACTCTTGGATCAGCTGAACAGCGAGCTGCTCTTGTCGCAAGTCCCCACCGGTCTTGACGATCACGGACACACAATCCCAGCTCGCTGGGTATGAATTGTAGGATAGTGGGGTAACCAGAAGAATAAAAACATACCCAAATGACCGTACGGCGAATCCTGTCGTATTCGACTCTACGGAGGGTTTCAGTGGAATTAACCAAGTTAAGAACTCCGACCATACCTTCTTGTTTGCCCACGATTCACTAAACACGACAGCGGATGGATCCGCTTTATTGAGTTCCTTCCTGATGATGCTCTCATCTTCTGCACTATTTGACGAGCCCATCTCAAACTTGAGTATCCCACCAGAGCTCCCGCCCTCCTTCATCCTCTGCATCCTCTGTTCCTCCAGCAGCAGCATCTCCTTCATGATGCGTTCCTTGATTGCCTTGGCCTCGGCGTATTGTAAACGCAGCCCCTTGGAGGGTTGGTGCTCCGGGACCGATGTAAAGTTCGAACCTGACGATTCTGCTCCTTCTGCTGGAGGCCCCGAAAGCCATCGCCTAGGAGGTTGGGATGAACTGTCACTAGCATGTGCCGTTTCACGGACGAGATTGGCGTTCAACTGGGCGAGCATGACAGCGGCGGTCCTCATTCTCTCCGAATAGTCATCAAGGGTGAGGTCATCACCGTTAGCAGTGGAAGATTTGAGAAGGTCGGTACTTTGAGGGAAGGAGGATTGAAGTGATGTGGGCATTATGTCGATGTTGTGGGGGGCGAGGTCGACGGGGAGGGGTGTTGCTGGGGTTGAAGATGATCTTGACCAGGCCACCAAGTCCAAGTCTTTGTTCTTGGGGGCAGGTGGACGGACAACGGACTCTGACAAGTCCATTGGTCTTGACCTGATGGATTCGTTCGGGCCATACAATTGTTCTACGAGGTCCATTTCTTCGTCCCCTTCGGGGGGAGAAATGGTCGAAGTCAGGGGAGTTGGAGGGACGACGATCGCTAGCACAGGGGGAGAGGATTGTTCGTTCGATGTGTCAAGGATAGCCTCGGATCTGCTGACCCCAGAACCCTTGGGGTCCTTGGATTTAGCTTTCTCCGCAGCGACCGTTGGAGTTGTGTTTGAGGTCGCATTGAAGGCGACGATGTCCTTGGAAGCACCTTTCCGCTCAGATTCCTTGACGGCGATCTTGCGTAGAATTTCCTTGTTACTTCTCTTCGTTATATTGAAGTCAAGGTCGCCGTGCAGGATCTCCAATACAAGGAGGTATGGCGCGCGCTCGGCTGAATTGAGGACGACACTCTCCCCTGGAGGTATTCGGACAATCCGATGGTGTGCCTGTGGGATACCGTCTGGACCTTGCGGTGCATCGGACGATGTGCACCATAACGGCACACAGACCTAAGACAAGGGTGAGATGACGATTTGGATCACAGAAGCGTCCGCTCACTTCTGCAGGGAGCATGTGATTGAGAGCAGTAAGTTCTGCTCTTAACGCACTTACTCGCGCAGGTTTAGGGATAATCAACAGTCGGTTTGAAATGTTCTCTAGTGTGAGTAAAAATTGAACCTAGATACTTGTGCGTTAGGTCTGGTGAAGTGTCGAATACCCTTCGAGCGTACCTCAGATCGGCAGAAATGACTACGCAACAGATGCATCTGGGATTGTTGATCGTACCGTTGCAAGAGAGTCTCCGCTTGACTGGGGGCATTCGAGCGACGTTTTCTGATTGGGAGGAGTGAGGGGGTGGAATGGGAAGGACTGTTTGTAGTTTGGGAGTCTTCCTGACCAAATGGATCGTAAGAGAGCCTCGGTTTCGCAATAAGGTGCGCCGGAAGAGCAGGCGTCGTCTGCGACGGACCGATGGTTGTTCTCCGTGAGAGCTTCGCTACACCGGCACTGGGAACGGGTTCCTCTCCCTGGGGACTTTCAGAAGTTTGCTGCACATCATCATCGTCGTCATCGTCGTCCGTAATATTAGATATAGTCACGGATTCCTGGCTGAGTTCGCGCTCCAAGCCGGATATCTCTGGCCCCTCCTCTACCACTCGACCCTGCTCGATGGCAACTTGTCCCATCATAGGTGTCAGTCGTGGAAGGCCAGGCGCGCCGGCCAAAACCATAGACAATCCAACCAGAGCGGGTTGAACAAGTGGTCTGACCTTCTTGCGCGCAAATCGTGATTGGAAAGGGACTTGTAGAATGGAATAGGGTGTCGAAGCTGGGGTCGGAAGCTCTCCGAAGATAATTTCGTGACACTGTGTCAGGACCCGTTGACATACTTGGAAGGATTGCGAGGTAGGGTTGGCGGAGAGGTCCTTTAAAGATGCTTGCATAAACCACAAGGTCTGAATGGGAACCTTTAGACGTACGCATCGGGTGAATCAGATGATCGGACACACCAGCATCGCTATATGCGTCGACCGTTGGGCCACATCAACGACAAAACACTCGAGAGCACGGGATTTAGATGGTCTAGTGACAATGAGGTGGCTAGGAAGCCGGATCATGATAAATACGAGGTCTTCAATTGAGGAGACGAACGCTCGGGTTCACCATATGAATCCCCAGACATCACGCAACTCGCGAGGGTCTATCTCGTTGAGCCTTCTGGTCAGATAGTAGGTTATGCCGATGTTGTCGGAGTACAATGCCAGATACTGGAGCGCGACGTGGACGGTGAAGAACGAAGGTGCAAGGAACAATCTCAAGAGCAACGCGTGAGACATGTCGTGTTGCTCGTGTTCCGTCCAACGCCGAGTACGGTGTCGACGGAATGGGCGGATCTGGGGGATGTTGGCTGACCTCCCAGTTTGGCTGCTGTGTGTCCGTCGCCGTGACCGTCGTCGGCGGTCTGGGATATTTTGAGGAAGGGGTGGTTTCTCCGCCTCTCCGGATTTCCTTTTTCGTCATCAGACACGTCGCATATATTTCGTCAACACGCCCAGTCCAGAATGCTGTGGACTCCAATTCTCGCTCTCCTTATCCTCCCGCTGACTCTCGTCTCGGCCGCCCTCGAACCTGAGCACGACAAGCTCGTAAAACTTGCAGCTGCGAGCAATGGCGTGATCAAGCTGGACGAGAGCACGTTCAACCTGCTCACACACCCCAAGAGAACATGGTCGGCCGCCATCCAGTTTACGGCCATGGACAAGCGAAGGAAGTGCGGCCCTTGCAGGTGCGTTCCATTACCCAATTCTTTATTCTACCCACTCATTTTGCGATTCAGGGAATTCGGCCCTGCATGGGATACAGTGGCAAAGGCTTGGACCAAGACCCCTACAGAGCACAGAAACTCCCACTTCTTTGCCACTATAGACTTTGACGATGCTCAGTCTGTATTCCAGAGGGTGAGGCGTGACCGATGAAACTACCCAAAAAACGACCATGCACTTACATCACCTCCAGCTGAACTTCATGTCCGCCCCAGTCGTATCGGTCTATCCCGCCGCTGAAGGGCCCAGGAGACCCGCTAGCGGGAGAACAGATCCCGCCAAGTACGATTTCTCCAGCGGGTTTGACCCTGCCCCCCTCGCCGAGCAACTCTCTCAGCACACCCCCATCCCGATCCCCTACCGAGCTCCAATTAACTGGGGAAAGATCGGCACGACCTTGTTCTTCGCTGCAACCTTCCTACTCTTCGGTCGTTTCTGCAAGCCCGTCCTCACTGGTCGTCTTGTCTGGATTATCATGACGGTCGTTCCTTCGCTTGCCTTCATGGGAGGTCTCATGTTCGTTCAAATCCGAGGCTCGCCGTGGCAAATGCCAAATGGGCAGTGGATGGCTCAGGGATTCTCCAATCAACTCGGAAAGGAGGTCCAGATGGTTGCAATTATCTGTAAGGCCCATGCGTTCCCTTCGTTACCATGCAATACTGATCACGATTCCTCAGACGGTTCCTTGGCGGGTGCTTTCCTTGCTCTCATCCTTGTCACGCCCTACGTGTCGCCTGCACGTCAGCGGGTACAGATCTACACCTTGGTTCTCATCATTGCCTTCATCTATTCCTCGCTACTCAGCCTCTTCAGGTTCAAAAACCGAGGTTAGTACAGCCCACCCGTTTCACCGACCCTTCGCTGACGCCTCATGCCACCATAGGTTATCCGTTCCAGCTGTTCTTCTCGTAGTGTAGAGTGTGTTTTCAGACGCGATAATATTGTGTGCATGAAACGGGGCAAAGAATTCAGGCCGAACTTGAACCAAAGAGGACGAAAACTGCGGGAGATGCTAGCACAGACCGATAAAAACCTGAGAGAAGGTGAAAAATAGAAGCTTCCAATGAATATCCAATGCTATCGAAAGTGTAATAATCTACGGTGGTGGTGCAGGTGAGGTTGGTTGTTGGAAGACGTCAACGTATCTACTGCGAATGTTTTTCTTTGACGCTTGAGAGCGAGGTCGGCTTGGAGGAATCGGCGGCTGGAGGAATCCTGCATCATTACTCGCGGGTGTTGGTGGCACGGATTGCGTATTGTCCGGCACAAGGTTCGACCTCACCCTCGGCAACGTCTTGCGCGGCGGTGACGAAAGGTCGACAGCAGATGCTGGTCGCGGTGGAGGGGGAGGAAGATTTCCAGGTGACGGAGGGGGTTTATCCACCCTTCCTGGCGATGTGGTCTGCGCCCTGGGAGGTGGGGGATGTTGTGAAGGTTTCGGTGTGTCCGCTCCGACCTAGAAATGGAGTGAGGTCAGATGCAGACACCGGAATATCGTTTAACAGTACCTTCTTATTTACCCATTTCTTAAGCTCCTTGTCGTAATAGAAGGCGGTCTCCTCTCCCAGGTTAGCTTTGATAGGGCCAGTGCTCTCTTTCTTCCACCATCTACCGAGCCAAGAACCAGAAGACGCTGGTTTATCACCCTCTGTGCGGCTCAAAAATGAACAGTTGTGCGATGAGGTCTGTGAGAGATCACGTACCGCTCTTTGTTGCCTCAATCTTGGGGGGTGGCCGCGACTCCTTTCTCTCCGTAGTCACCGATCCACTTGTGTCGCCGTCGCCACTGGGGGTTTGCTTCTTTCTCGCACTGTTTCCAAACCCGAGGTCTTCTTCGTCTTCCTCCTCCTCCCGAACAACTTGTGGGGTGCTCCTATTAGAAGAAGGAATGCTCGGCATCGGTACATCGTCCATGAGAGAAACAAAGCTTCCGGTATCCCCGCCGCCCTGTTGGAACGTCGCAGCAGTCGGGGTTTGCGTATCTGATGCTTTCACGGAATCCCACCACGGGCTTCTCCTCGATGGTCCATCATTCTCTCCGTTCGCGGTGCTGGGACTGTTCTCGCCCGAGGTCAGGCCGGAACTGGTTTGCTGATGGTGACCATAACCGTTCACTCCATTGGTTCCGTAAGCGGAAGTGGGAGGAACACTGAAGTTAGTGGTCAAAACGCCAGCGGAGGCAAGCCGTCGCACCGGAGACTGGCGGTCTTGGGGGCGAACATGGTCCATGGCGGAGGATGACCTGTTGATAGGGATATGAGGGGTGCCAGTCATCGTCCTCAGTGCCATTGCGGACCCAGTCCTCGGCGGTGCAACGGAAGGGTGCTGGTTCGGAATGGCCGCGTGGGGATTCGTGTGGGGTGATTGTAGGTCCGTCGTCGATATCGAACTATAATGTGAGAATGGCCCCTGCGCGAGTCCAGGCTTCTGCTCCTCCGCGGGCGATGAGTCCCCTTCCCCAGCAATCAACTTCGTGAGCTGACCACCGAGCCACCCGCCAACTTTGTCGAGGCTTGGTTTGCTCAGACTTCCAGCGATCCACGAACCGGACTTGTCCCAAGATGGGGCGGCGATCAAACGAGCGGACAAGTCCCCCAGTGATTCAATGAATGCAGGAGTGGAGTAAACGGAGGCCCGATTAGCCGACGCGGCGATTGCATCGCAGTATCTAAATGCGGCTCAGCCTCGCGTTCAAGTTGTGTGGTTGTCGATCCCGCGTACCTTGTTGCAAGCTGGACATGTCCCAACTCGGCCAGTTGGTGGGCTCGAATCAACCTGTACGGCTGCAAGTGAGGAAGTCCAGGGAATGGTTCTTGTCCTTTTTGCGGTAAAGAAAGCGAGTAGGCAAACTCCACGATCTCGGAAAGAATCATAAAGTCTGGATCCTTACTAAAGGTCGGGATGACAGCCGGGCTGGCAAACCCCACGAGGACCAGACGGGTTGTGGGGGATCCAAGACCACCGAGCTGAGATGTCTGTGGGGACAGCAGGTAGCTGAAAACGCGCATATAAGGACCAGAAATGTGGGGGAATGCATGAGGTGGACCCGTACCAAGCATGGGCGGCCTCTATCCATTGGTTGGCACTCAAGTGATCGCCCAACGCAGTCAGGGCAGCAGACGTCTCAGGCGACGCCGAGTTGGATATCATCATTGCAACAGTCTCGGCCCATTTTGCCAGGACCTCCACGGGGGCGTTCGTAGGCACAATACTTGGGAAATTAGGAGACATAGGCGTGACGCCAAGAGGGGCAGGCGGGGGTGGCGCGAGCTTGTTGCCAACCGCTCGAGAAAGCGGAGCGGGAGGAAGCATTGCCTGTACTGAAATTAAAAATGAGTTGACTGTTGCCGCAAGATGCGAGGCGAGTGTAAATACCAGAAGCTGCACCCTGCCCTGCGAACAAACTATACGCCACCCTCAAACTCTCGCGACCGTCTGTCGGGGTAGGCAACGAATCCCGCCTTGGGTCATTTGGCCTGGTTCCACTATCCTTGACATCCTTTGACCCCAGCTCTGCACGAATGAACTCCTTCGCGACCTCCTGCCAAGCATCCCGATCAATACTGCTCGCAATCACCATGGCATGTGCCCAAAGCTTCTCATCCAACGCGTAGTGACAGGCCTGCCTACGTTCTCCGCGAATGAGAAACTCTTGGATCTTCTCCAAAGCAGAGGGTTTCAAAGTTGTGACGGATATCGGTGCCTCGTTCGATGCGAGACTTCCCAACGCGCCAAATCCATCGGCAGGTGTTGAAAATTTGGCCAGGTCGGAGTCTGCCTCGTCTGCAAGACGAGGTACCAAAGCCCTTCGCACAGCTTTGTCGATCTCCGCGCTGAGTAAACGTTTAGTAGGCAAACAAGGGTCAGATCGTAGGTCGTGCGACTCACGTCCCGTTCAGCTTCCCGTCGTTCTCCACCATTACCTTAAGCAAATTGAACAAAATAAGCTTACCCTCGCTTCTCCCACGTTCAAGTAACCCAGTGCTAGCATAGGCAACCACGTTCGACAACTCGGAAATCCTGTCCTCAAGGTACTTCACAACCTTGGCTTTCTTCGTCTTTGCCTGCGTCGAGGCTCCTCGTACCAAGCTGACGGTAGGTGATCCAGAGTCTCCAAACAATGGGCCAGGATAAACCACAGTTGTGTCTTCTAGCACAGACTGTGGGACTAGTTTGTGCAAGGGACGGACATGTACCTCCCTCGACTGCCTTGAGGACAACGCGACATCGAACCCTGCGCTCGACATATCCGCGCCATGAAAGCATGTCACAACTTTGCCGCCGAAACCGAAACTGATGACCGGGATGCGAGCCGAGGCTCTACCTAAGGGATCGTTCGTGCCAAGGAGAGAGGGGGACGGAGCGTAAGTCGGGTATGCAGAAGTAACCAAAAGTGATTCTGT
>Ga0307517_10004975_pt1 | contig 20237 bp, 19 predicted proteins | sample 23_EM_MG_FD_194515 | JGI IMG/M metagenome (GOLD analysis project Ga0307517, IMG submission 194515) | Populus trichocarpa ectomycorrhiza microbial communities from riparian zone in the Pacific Northwest, United States - 23_EM | ecosystem: Host-associated > Plants > Roots > Unclassified | place...
TATATACAAAACCTAGTATATATGAACGCATCAATTCTTGAAAACTAATTCATAACTCTCAAATCCGGCTATCCTCTTAGGATGCCATTAGCCGAAGTTAATCGTTTATTCATCCCGGTCATCCACTTAGGATGCTATTAGCCGAAGCTAGTCATTTATTTAGTCGAAGCTAATCATTTATTCATCCCGGATATCGACTTTGGATGCCATTAGCCGTAGCTAATCATTTGTTCATCCCAGTATCCATTTAGGATGCTATTAGCCATAGCTAGTCATTTATTTGTCCTGGTCATCCATTCGGATGCCATTAGCCGAAGCTAATCAATGATTTGTCCCGGTCATCCCTTCGGATGCCATTAGTCGAAGCTAATCATTTATTCATCTCGGACATCTACTTTGGATGCCATTAGCCGTAGCTAATTATTTGCGAGTCCCGGTCATCCACTTAAGATGCTTTTAGCTGTAGCTAGTCATTTATTTGTCCCGGTCATCCATTCAGATGCCATTAGCCGAAACTAATCAATGATTTGTCCCGGTCATCCCTTCGGATGCCATTAACCGAAGTTAATCAATCATTTATCCCAGTCATCCATTCGGATGCCATTAGTCGAAGCTAATCAATGATTTGTCCCCGTCATCCCTTCGGATGACATTAGCCGAAGCTAATCATTCATTTGTTTCGGTCATCCATTCGGATGCCATTAGCCGAAGCTAATCAATCATTTATCTCGGTCATCCCTTTGGATGCCATTAGCCGAAGCTAATCATCAACCCATCAAACGTTCCAGAGGCGGTTTATGAAATCACTATAATATGGTAATATCCCTTGAATTGCTCATTGAAACAATTCATCACAACTCGACATTCACTGCAACATAATAGCAGACCCTTTGTGATGCTCGTACAGGCGTTCCATAATAGTTTAACATTCTGTAAACACAATAATATATTATTTTTAATACACAAACAAACATTCCATAACAATTTAGCATTCAGTATCATAATAGTACACCCTTCGTATTACTCATCCAACCATTCATGACAATTAATGTTCAATACAATACAACAATGGATCCTTCGTTATACTCATACAACCATTCATCACAATTACATTCAATAAAATACAATAGTAGATCCTTCGTAATACTCATACAACCATTTATCACAATTACATCCAATAAAATATAACAATGGATCCTTCGTAATACTCATACTACCATTCATCAATAGCCCAAATTCATAGTCAATTTAATATTCATCACAACACAATAATATATCCACCTCAAACGGGTCATTTCAGAACATTAATATTTTCGTCATTGTTTCAACATTCAACAAGAACCTGATCAACATTTCATAGTCGTTTCGACAATCATCAAGAATTCAATCAAACCCTTCATCGTCATTTCTTCATTCAACAAGGATTTAATAAAATATCATCATAACTAAATCATTTCGAAACATAAACATCATACAAGAAAATGGTAGAAACCACACAATAATATATCCACCTCAAACAGGTCATTTCAGAACATTAACATTTTCATTATTGTTCAACATTCAATAAGAACTTGATCGACATTTCATAGTCGTTTTGAAAATTATCAAGAATTCAGTCAAACCCTTCATCATCATTTCTTCATTCAACAAGGATTTAATAAAATATCATCATAAGTAAATCATTTCAAAACATAAATATCATACGAGAAAATGGTGGAAAACACAATAATATATCCACCTCAAACAGGTCATTTCAGAAATTTAACATTTTTATCATTGTTTCAACATTCAACAAGAACTTAATCGACATTTCATAGTCGTTTCGACAATCATCAAGAATTCAATCAAACCCTTTATCGTCATTTCTTCATTCAAAAAGGATTTAATAAAATATAATCATAACTAAATCATTAACATCATACGAGAAAATGGTGGAAACCACCTACCTATTCCACCTGTGGTTTTTCCTTGTCCTGATGATGGTCCGATCCCGGCCGCACCACCTAAGACATCAATGCCAAATCAGTATTTTTGCATCCTCAAATTACATTCATCATCATACTTATTTCAAGAATCCATATGTCCACATTCAAGTGTTCCACATTTTACTCCATCATACAATGAAATTGTTACAAGCATTTAAGTCATTTCTGACCGGGGATTCTATTATAGAAAATCGGCGAAACTGCTTCACTGCAGGCTGCACAGTTCGGTAACGAAAACTGATTCGCTGTAGGCTGCACATTTTGGCAGCGAAAACTAATTCGCTGCAAGCAATTTAATTTCGGCAGCAAATGCTACTTCGTTGCAGCCAACATACTTTCAGCAGCAAATGCTAATTCGCTGCATGCAACTCAATTTCAGTAGTGAATTGCATTTTCGCTGCAATCAATACACTTTCGGCAGCGAACGCTGATTCGCTGCAGAACAACTCAACTTTAGCATCAAATGCTAATTCGCTGTAGTCAACACATTCTTGGCAGCGAAGGCTAATTTGTTGTACACAACTCGATTTTGGCAACGAATCACAAATTCGCTGCAGAACACACATTTTTGGTAGCGAACGCTAATTCGCTGTAGACAACTTAGTTTCAACAATGAATCACAAATTCGCTGCAAATAATACAACTTCGGCAGCGAATCACAAATTCGCTGCAAATAATACAACTTCGGCAGCGAATCACAAATTCGCTGCAAAATACACAATTAGGCCGCAAATCCCAAATTCACTGCAAATAATACAACTTCGGCAGCAAATCCCAAATTCGCTGCAGAACACACAATTCAGCAGTGAATGCTAATTCACTGTAAAGAACTCAGTGTCGGCAGCGAATTACAAATTCGCTGCAGATAACTCATTTCGCTGCAGGCAACATAACTTCGACAGCGAATCACAAATTCGCAGCAGAACTCAGTTTCGGCAGCGAATCACAAATTCGCTGCAGACAATACAACTTCGGCAGTGAATCACAAATTCACTGCAGAACAAACAATTAGGCATCGAATGCTAATTCGCTGCAGACAACTCAGTTTCGGCAGCGAATCACAAATTCGATATAGAACACACAATTTGTCATTAGGTTCCGGCAAGGTCACATGATTTTAGCATGAACACACGCATACACATGCAATAATCAATCCCAACACATAAACTGTCACTAAATTCAGCAAAATACACACATGCAATAATCAATTCCAACACATAATCTTTCATTAAATCCCTGCAGAACACACACATGCATGTTGTCCAACCCCATAGCTAAGGCCGACCGACCCTCTTTGTTAGATGTTCTGGAAATTGGCCTCATTTCGTTTCTCTTTCCTTGTCTTCTTAGTTAATTTCAGTTTGCTTCACAGCTAGCTTAGGTCTTAGGTCAATTTTCTTAGGGTCTTCTTCTTCATTTTTGGTTCTGGGTCTTAAGAACAAGAGGAAGGGAGTTTCATGACCCATACCTTTTGAATTTAAGTAAGTTTGAGGAAGGTTTGACAATATTCTTTCTCTTCTCCTGCTGGTTCTCCTCCTTCTTCTTCCTCTCATGTTTTCTAGCCCCTTTTCCCTTCCCTCTAGGCAGCTGTCCAATCTTCTCTCAAGATCTCAACTTTGCCTCACACTTTCACAAGGCACTCTCTACTGGTTTGGTTTAGGTTTCCGTTGGGAAGGAGGAAGAGAAGAGCAACATGCAGCTGGACATGCAGCAGTTGCAGATAGCTTTGGGAAGAGGGAAGGTCACCTTCTCTCTCTCTCTCCTTGCATTTATACTCCCCATTAAATGAGGTGGGGTGTTTGGGGTTGGTTTAGACGTGTTCTTGTCCCTGTTTTGGTCTATCCAAAACTGGTTTTACCCCTCCATCTTAGCTCCTTAAGACAGTCTGGTTTGTTTCTTAAACTTTTAATTAGACTCAGTTGCTGCCGATTCAAAAATCGACATAAAAACTATGTTGCTGCAAACAGAAATGGGCAGCGAAAATGAGTTAGAAATCGGCAGTGAGAACTGCATTGCTGCCGATTCAGAAATCGGTAGTAAAAACTGCGTCGCTACCGATTAAAAAACTGGCAGTAAAAACTGAATGTCTGCGTCGCTGCCGATTCAGAAATCGGCAGCCAAACTATACCGCTGCCGATTAAAAAATCAGAGCCAAAACCATGTCGCTGCCGATTCAGAAATCGACAACCAAACATTTAAAAATAGGCAGCCAAAAACTTTACCGATGCCGATTCAGAAATCGGCAGCTAAAAACTTTGCCACTGCCGATTCAAAAATCGGCAGCGATGGTGGAGTCATTCTGACTTTACTTCTATTTTTATTTTGTGTTTACATCTCTGATGTATCCTGGATGAAATCAGGCCCCATTAAGTTTCGATCCCCTACTTCTTCCCAACACACTAGAGTTCGACATTTTCTGTCATACAAGGCTTCATATGGAGCCATCCTTATGGCAGCCTGATAGCTGTTATTATAGGTGAATTCCATGAGAGGTAGGTGATCCTCCCAATTTCCACCAAACTCCATAGCACACGCCCTCAATAAATCTTCTAGGGTTTGAATTGTCCTTTCAGATTGTCCGTCAGTCTGAGGATGAAAAATTATACTCATATTCAGTTTTGATCATAATGCACGTTGTATGCTAGGCCATAATTGAGAAGTAAATCGAGGATCTCGATCCAATACTATTGACAAAGGCACCCCATGTAATCTCACTACTTCATTGACATATTGTAAACCTTAGGAAAAAAATCAAGGCTGGATTAAATTAAAGAAAATAAACTAAACTAAAAGTTGTGGGGGTGAAATTATAAGAAAAGAAAAGAGGTATAACTTAATTATAAAAAGAAGAAAAAACAAAAGATGTGGGGGCAAAAATAATACACTTAAAGAAAATGGAGCCTAAATGCAAATAAGAATAATTATAGAGCATACATACTCCTCTTCTCACCCAAAAAATCTGCAGTAACCGTAAGGAAAGAAAAGATGGAGTTTTTGTATCCATTTTTGCAAATCAAGAGAGAAACACTCAAAATTTCAAGAACCCATCCAAGATTAAGGGTTATAGGTAGAATAAAAAATTTTAGGCAAGGGATTAACAAGAAAATTTGAACAAGAAAAGAATAGGGGAGGGTCAGCTGTCATTAGAAAGAAAAGGATGGAGTTGAAGATCAAAACCTTGATTCTTACCGGGTAAGGTGTTCTAAACATGGTCTTATAAGTCGTTTAAAAGTCGATTAACATTTGCTGCCAAAATTGAGTTGTCTGTAGCGAAGTAGCATTCGCTGCCGCAAACGTGTTGGCTGCAGCGAAGTAGCATTCGCTGCTGGAATTGTGGTGCCAGCAGCGAAACAATTTCGCTGTCGAATTGGGCACCCTGCAGCGAACCAGTTTTCGCTGCCAATTTCTACAATAGGTCCCCATGGCAGAAATGACTTAAATGCTAGTAATAATTTCATGGTATGATGGTGTAAAATGTGGAACACTTGAATGTGAACATATGAACTCTTGAGATAATTATGGTAACGAATGTGATTCAAAGATACAAATGTACTGATTTGTGACCATTGATGTCTTAGGTGGTGCAGTCGGGATCGGACCATCGCCAAGACAAAAACAACCCACAGGTGGAGCAGGTAGGTGACTTTCACCTTCCTTTTTCATAACATTGAATAGTGAAATACTTTATCATGAATGTTATTGTATTGTGTTAGTATAGATATCAGATTGCCAAATGCTTAAATGTTGACAAATGGTTGATTAGCTAATGACATCTGAATGGATGACTGGGACAAATGAATGATTAGCTTTGGCTAATGACATCTAAATGGATGATCGGGATAAACGATTGATTAGCTTTGGCTGATGGCATCCAAAGTGGATGGCCGGGGTGAGTGAACGGTTAACCTCGGCAAATGATGCCTTAAGAGGATAGCCAAATTTAAGATTATGGCCAATTGCAAGAATTGGTGCATCTATATGTACTACAAGTTGTTTATACCAAGTACATGAAGGAACTACAAATGTCACGCTTCAAACATGGGATAATGTTAATGTTTCATTAAACTACCAAACCATTTATTATCATTATTATTATTAAGTAATTGCATTTTTTTTTTATCAAAATGTAAGTGTATTAATAGATCAAAAATATACATTGCTAGTGAACCAGCAAGATCAGATACAAGGATTTACAAAAAGGGAACAAACTCCCTGAGTGAGCTATACAACAACCATCGAAAAAACAAAAGCTAAACGCAGACAATGGTTATGAGAGGAACCAAATATTACAAGGTTCCCAACTTAACACAAAGCAAAAAAAAATAGGACAATAGGACATCCTAAGAAACCACTGGCGCGAAGAACCAATTAGAGATCAGATCAGAAACCAAGGGAAGGAAACAACATGCAACACAATAATGAAACCTTAAAAGAAGCATCAACAACAAAGAGAAGCAAATGCAACACATCACGAGGGCACCAAACCAAAGGAAAACAACTTTCCACAAAGGATCTCAACCATAACAACCACCAAACCAGTCAGCTGACATTAGTTATAGGGTGATCATGCTCATGAAAGTGCAATATCATGTGAAATAACACTTAAAATCTCCGAAAATAGGCTCCACCAGAGAACAGGAATTTTAAAAAACTCTTCTATTCCTTTCTTCCCATATCAAATAGACAACAATGCTGAGGGAGACCTTTTTCATTCTAGTAACAGTGGTTTTCCCCTTGAGATGGAGGCCCCGAACTGCACTATTAATGGTGCTCATACCTCTGCAAAGCCTAAGCCAGGATTTAACTTTCATCCATAAGAGGGATGTCCAGCTGTAGGCAAAGAAAAGATGACTATAGCTCTCCTCATGATCCTGACAGAAGACACAACTAGCATTAGTATCAACAAAATACAACCTGTCTCTTGTTCTCAGCCGCCCAAGCAAAGCAAGCCAAAGAATGAAACTATGTCTTGGAAGACACCAAGACTCCCAAACCATATTAACCCATGAAACCGGGGTGCCTTTGATTCTCAAGAACTCGTAAGTATTAGCTAAGAAAGGCTTTGTTATATTGACCCAACTTTGCATCATGGAGATTACTGCTTGTTGCCCCCTACATTCATCAATGAGCCGGTCCCACAAACTAATGAAGGATTTCCATAGAGGGGAGGAAGTTCTCTAAAGAGGAACTATCCAGATGGTGGTATCCTACAAATAAAAATGGTGCACCCATCTAATCCAAATAGAATCAGATTTCAAATGAATATTCCATAGCTGCTTTGCAAGAAGCAATTGTTCCTAACTTTAATATCATATAGGTCGAGATCCCCGTCAGCTTTTGGTAAGCAAATGTGCTTCCAAGCAACCAAGGCAAACATACTTCTGGCTGTGCTACCGGTCCATAGGAAGTTTCTGCAAATACAAGTAATTTGGTTGATAAGATTATCTGGCAGGGGGAATATACTGAGCCAAAATTGCACCATTCCGAATAAAACAGATCTGATTAATTCCAACCGCCCAGCATAGGATAAGTGCTTGCCCATCCAGCCTTGAATAACAGATTCAAGTTGGTGTAAGAAGGGGGGAAACTAGCTAGCTAGAAGCCTGTGGGGGCTTAGAGGACCCCAAGGTATTTGAAGGGGAAGCTACCTTCAGAGAAGTAAGAATCCTGAAGAATATGCTGCTTCAAGCTGTCGCCAACTCCACTAAAGTAAATAAAGGATTTCCCTGCATTAATATGCAACCTTGAAGTCCGGCCAAAAACATGAAGTTGCTCAAGGAGTATCTGAACAGAAGATCTATCCCCACGACATAACAAAAGAATGTCATCAGCAAAAGCAAGGTGACAGATATGATGAAATGCACATTTCGGGTGATAGTGGAAATCTGGTTGTTGGGAAGCCATAAGTAATTGCATTCTTATAAATGTTTTGTATTGTAACAGAGACGTCACACTAACGAGGTGCCTAGGAAACCCAATACACGGAAAGCTACTTTTGCAAGGAATTATGTAGTTGCATTCTAAATCATGATGTATTTTGTATGAATCAATGTACTGAACGTATAACTATTATTAGATCATTTTTGTTTAAATTCATGATGACTATTAGTAGGATAGGAATGCAAACTCATGTCTATGTATGTATATTTTTAATGTGAACTTCTAATCGTGCAAACATATATTATGTGTTTATGTAAGATTCACTTTTAAATGAAATGTTGATTGTTGTTGATGTATGGATTGTATCTTGATGATGTGAGGGAACAAGTTCGCTGATTACTGACACGGTGTGTGTCAAGTACAAAAGCAAATTACTGTTGTTTTGGGCTTGAAAAGCCAGGTTGTTACAAATGGGTAGGTCACCCAATATTGAGATCATTTTTAGAAAAAGCATGGAGTTTTTCTTAAAAAAAAACTGAAGATAGGCAGGTCACCCGATATTGAGACCATTTTTTAGAAAAAGCGTGGAGTTTTTCTAAAAATCTTAAGATGGGCAGGTCACCTGATATTGAGACCATTATTTAGAAAAAGCATCGAGTTTTTCTAAAAATCTTAAGATGGGCAGGTCACCTGATATTGAGACCATTATTTAGAAAAAGCATGGAGTTTTAAAAATTTTAAAATGGGCAGGTCGCCTGTGAAAATAGACCAGGGTAAGTGCGCGTGAGCTGGTCGCCCGTGAAAATAGACCAAGGTTAGTGCGCGTGTGTGGCTGCCAAAATCATCAGGTTTCTTAGGCTGATTAGGAGTCTTCATAATGCTAAAATCATCCCTTCTTTATCTGGTCTTTAAGTTTGGATAAATCCCTCAGAATTTGCACTAAAAAAATGATTCTGCTGTTATTGCAATTCTGTTGTAATACCAATTTTTGTTCCAACTTAGACTTTGATTCTTACTTGGTTTCGCGCAATATCTGACCATCACAACTATATTTTGTCATTCATGACATGTTAAAGAATTGATCTGCACCTTTATTGGGTCCTAGAGCCCACTGTTCTTATGTCAGACTCTCAGTCATATGGGGATGCTCGGCATTGTCAGTTTCTGAATCAGATCAGGAGATCCTTTTGACCAACCAGATTGCAGCTAGATTTTGTTCTTCAAAATGAATTTATCTCATTTTGAATCCTTCATGAAAGTTGTAGACCTATACGCGTAGATGAATTTGGTTTTTTGAATCTCCTAATTTCAATATCAAAAACTCAAGATATTCCCGTTTGAAAGTAGGGAATCCTGCCGCGAGAAGGGTTCTAGCCCGCAGGTCTGATTCGAGGGATTACGGGCCAATTTGGAGGATTTTTTCTTGACCATGGACTGAATTCAAAAGTGTTAAAATAAGGGATTTAATTGAAGATTGAAATTAGAAGGAACCCAAACCTGGGTAATTAATTATGTTGCATGCAGAACAAACCAATGTTCTGCACGCAACAAACCCGGCAACAATCCCCGCCAGTTTTTTTCATCTTTGGTCCAAAGGCAACTGCTTTGAACACCTATTCCAGCTGTGGAAGAATGCAAAGGAGAGTCGCACCATCATTTAATGGCTGGGATTCTACATTGGAGAATAATTACCGAGATTACAGGATCAATCAGAATATTTTAGTTTCCTATTTTTGCTTTATTTGATCTCCCGAGATTACATCCCAGAATTAATGTAATATTTGTTTCCTAATAAGAGCTGTGATTAGGCTATATAAACCTTCTCTACTGACCTAAAAGAGAGAGGAAGAAAAACAAAATAAAAAAAGAAACAAGAGAAACAAGAGAGAGGCAAGCAACACTAGACAGAGAAAGAGAGGCAAAGAAGAAAAAAAAACACATAGAGGTAGAAGAGAGAACAGAGGAGAGGAAGGAGAGGGAGATTAGAAAGGAACAATGGAAAAGATTAAGGTTTCTTAAGATCATCAAAAGCTAGAGCAAGCAGGGACTGCCTTTCGGTCTTTGCTCCATTTTCTGCAAACAAATCTGCAGAACAGGGGAGAATAGAGGAGCTAAAACTAGTAGAGAGGGAGGGACGAAGACGCAGAAAAAAACATAGGAGACGGACGCAAACAGAGAACATAGGGAGAAGGGGGCTAAAAACAGACAAGGATACTGATAGATCAACCAACACGCCTTCAACATCACTGTCGTCCCTTCGCTTCCGCCTCCAGGTCTGTTCTTCCCAGCTTTGCATGCATTCTTAGTTACGTTGTTACTGTTTAAGTGAATTATAATTCACTTGAACAGTAACCAGGCAATGCACGCTTGAGGAAACTCACGCATGCCTTTGTTAGCCCAGCCGGGTCACTAGCTTGGGCAAGTGACCCGGCTAGGCCTGCTGGGTTCAGCCCAGACACATGGGTCGAGCTGGACCTAGCCCCCCCAAGAAAAAAAGGTTTTCTTGTGTGTTACATACGGCCAATACCCTAACATATTTTTAACATTCCTTTTATATAAAAAAACAAATATTTGAAGTCTCGAAAATGTTTTTTCGCATGGATTTCTTAAACACAACAAAAAAAAATTATTTCTTGCATTTTGGATTTTACAACATGTTTGTAAAACTCCAAAGGGTGTTGGCCAATATTCCAAAAATATAAAAATCTTATTTTTGGGGAATTCGTTTTTATTCGCTATTAATATTTGGATAAAGAAATCCCAAAATGGTTAATATCCAAAATATTATTAGGAATAATTTGCTATTATTCATTATTAATATTTGGATAAAGAAACCCCAAATGGTTAATATCCAAAATATTTTTTCTAGGAATAATAAGTCATTATCCTTTAATAATATAAGGACAAAGAAACCTATGAAAGGTAAATGTCCAAAATATTGTTGAGAGTAATACAACTTGTTCATTTTTAACATAAGGGTAGATTTATGCCCAAAATGTTATATAGAACAATTTAATTGCACATCCTTGAAAGAAGCCTCAATTATAACTGGGAACATTTCAATTTTTGTTTCACGGTTTATGAGTCATGAAAGTAAGAAATACTAAGGCAAAAATAGGCTTTTAAAGCACCTTGAATTTCCTTAGATTGCTAACTTAGTTTTTTGTTTCTCTTCCTTGCGATTTACAAGTCGTGAACACCTAAAATACTAAGGGAAAAATGAGCTTTTAAGCACACTGAATCTCCTTAGATTTCTATCTTAGTTGTCTTTTAATTCATAGGTTGTAAATTTATTTCAAATCAAACATAGATTTCAAGAGATCTACATCGGTCCTCCTTGGCACTCTATAGACATATCTAAAGGTATGATCCATATTGGCCAAGGGTTCTTTCTTTTAGACTTTGAACCCAAGTCCATTCATTATAGCAAACCTATCCTAGGAAAACTAATTAGAGAACACCAACACCATAGCAATCACAAGGCAAACCAAACACCAAGCTGCTTTCCTTAGGTAGGGCGTACTAGGGGTGCTAAAACCTTCCCTTTACGCAACCAGTCCATTGCCTTAGAATCTCTGAAAGACCAGTTAGGGTTTCTAGTGACTATAATACTAGGTGGCGACTCCCTTATTCACAAAACGAAGACCCCAACATGAATCCCTGCTCCTAGGGATGGTCACCGCAACGCCGTGCTACTCACGAGGGTGCGACAGGATGTTAGAGTAGAGGCCAATTGTTTATCCTCTATGTATCTGGTGTGGACAGAAGCATCCTAGAGACTGTTCCACTACACTAGGGCAGTGTTATGTATGTCGAGGAGAGCATAGATGGAGGGATTTCCTATATTTGGGTAAGGGATGTTATTACTGCCATGGACATGTTAGAAAGGATTGCCTTTGGAGGTTAGAGTTTATTCAGACACAACAATAGATGCAGAGTCAGCAGTAGTCGGTTATAGTGGATCGACTGGCTAGACAGACTTAGTCTGGAGCCAGTGGAAATAGAGGTCGTGTCAAGACATAATAGGATCAGATCCAGGGTAGGGTGTTCACCATGATGTAAGAGGAGGCTCGGGTTACCCCTGATGTTGTTGCAGGTACCTTGTTGTTAAACCATTTGCCTATCTATGTGTTATTTGGTCCTGAAGCTACCTATTCATTTGTTGCATATAAGGCAGTAGGAAAATTAGGAAAGAGTCCAAGTGGAGTTGGGAAATGGTTTACCATTAGTACACCTTTAGGGAAACATGTAGACATTGATATAATATATATGGGTATTAAACTTGAAATCATAAGGTGTGAGACGCGTGTAGATTTGATTCCATTGGGGATACATGATTTTGATATTATATTAGGAATGGATTGGTTGGGTAAGTATAAGGCTCAAATGGACTGCTTTGCAAAAACAGTAACATTTTATGGATTTATGGGTGTGAGAGTAGTTTTTCGAGGAGAAAGAAATGTCATACCAAATTGTCTTATTTTTGCTATGACGGCACAAAAAAATGACGAGGAAAGGATGCGAGGTTTACCTCCTCTTAGTGGTGGATGTCCATGGAAGAAAACGTGAGTTAGCCAGTATCCCTATAGTAAGAGAGTTCTCGGATGTGTTTTTGGAGGAACTACCAGGATTACCCCCAGAGAAAGAAGTAGAAGTTTCAATAGATACACTACCGGGTACATCCCCTATAGCCCAAGCACCATATAGAATGGTGTTGACAGAGCTGGCTGAGCTGAAAAATACAGTTGCGGGAATTGTTAGAAAATGGGTTCATACGTCCAAGTAATTCACCTTGGGTAGCCCTTGTGTTATTTGTAAAGAAGAAGGATGAAACTCTCTGACTCTATATTGATTACAGATAGTTGAATAAGGTGACAGTAAAAAATAAATATCCACTTCCATGAATAGATGATTTATTTGATCAACTCAAGGGAGCTAGGATATTTTCAAAGACAGATTTGAGATTGGGGTATTACCAATTAAGAATTAAAGAATAGGAGACCACTTTTAGAACCCGCTATAGGCATTATAAGTTTTTGGTGATGCCTTTTGGGTTGACAAGTGCTCATGTGGTATTTATGGATTTGATGAATCAAATATTTCGACCTTACTTGAATAAGTTTGTGGTGGTTTTTATAGATGACATACTGGTGTATTCCAATACATATTTGGAACAAGAACAACATTTGAGGGAGATTTTACAAACTTTAAGAGAACATCGGTTGTATGCCAAGTTAAGTAAATGTGAATTTTGGTTAAAGGAGGTGACTTTCTTAGGGCATGTTATATCAGTTGAAGGGATATTTATTGATCCAAGAAAAGATGAGGTAGTGTTAAAATCGGAAAGGCCCACTAATGTGACTGAAATTCATAGTTTTCTTGGGTTGGCTAGTTATTATAGAAGATTTATTGAGGGATTTTCTACTATAGCAACCCGATTGACTCGAAAGGAAACAAAGTGGGAATGAACACCCGAATGTAAAAAGAGTTTTCAAGAACAAAAGAAGAGGCTTACCATTGCACCGGTGTTAGCTTTAGCTTAAGGAACGGAAGGTTTTGTTGTACATAGTGACACATCCAAAAAGAGTTTAGGGTGCGTACTGATGCAACATGAGAGGGTGATTGCTTATGCTTCTAAACAGTTGAAGTCCCATGAGGTCAACTATCCAATTCATGATTTAGAATTGGCCGCTATAGTATTTGCCTTACGAGTGTGGAGACACTACTTGTATGGGTCTCGGGTTCAAATTTTTACCGATCATAAAAGTTTAAAATATTTAATGACTTAAAAGGAGTTAAATATGTGGTAAAGACAATGGGTTGAACTGATTAAAGATTATGATTGTGTGATAGATTATCACCCGAGAAAAGAAAATGTTGTGGCGGATGCTCTTAGTCGTAAAAATAGGGTATGAACTTTGGAATCAAATAATTGTGATGAAAAAAAAATTGTTAGAGTTAAGGAACATTAATGCCAAGGTGGAGATTGGACCCGAGGGTTCTTTGTTAGCTCAATTGAAAGTGAGATCGGTATTTCGGGAAAAAATATTAGGGGCTCAGCAAAATGATATTGAAGTTAGTAAGATAAAATATAAGATTGAATTCGAGGTTAAAACTCCTTTTCAAATCTTAGATGATGGAATGGTGGTAATGGGAAAAAGAATGTATGTATCGGAAGACATGGCTTTGAAAGATGAATTGTTGAAAGAGGCGCATGAGACCAAACTTAATATGCATCCTAGAAGTACTAAGATGTATAAAGATTTGAAGGAGTTGTATTGATGGCCAAATATGAAAAAACAAAAAGCTAAATATGTAACTAGTTGTGCTATCTGCCAACAAGTAAAGGCAGAACATCTGAAGCCGGCAGGCCTTTGCAGTCGTTGTTGATACCCTGGGAGGACATCACTATGGACTTTGTATTTGGTTTACCTAAAGGGAAGAAGGGCAATGATGCTATATGGGTGATAATAGATAGATTGACCAAGTCTGCTCTCTTTTTACCGATGAAAATGACCGACTCAATTGATAAATTGGCCCGATTGTATATAAATGAAGTGGTAAGGTTGCATGGAGTACCCGTGTCGATAGTTTCAGACTGGGATCCTTGGTTTACTTCTCGGTTGTGGTCAAGCATACAAGATGCTTTCGGAACAGTTTGAATATGAGCACAACTTTTCATCCTCAGATTGATGGGCAAACTGAGAGAACAATTCAAATCCTAGAAGATTTATTAAAAGCTTGTGTATTGGAGTTTGGTGGTAATTGGGAAGATCATCTACCCCTAATGAAGTTCACTTATAATAATAGTTATCAAGCCACTATAAGAATGGCCCTGTATGAAGCTTTGTACGGTACGAGGTGTCGGACTCCTATATGTTGGGAAGAAGTAGGTGAATAGAGTTTAATTGGAGCTGAAATTGTTCAGATGACAACGAAAAAGGTTAAGGTTATAAAGGATCGTATGAAAGTAGCCTAAGACAGGTAGAAAAGTTATGCTGACAAGCAAAAGAGACCTCTTGAATTTAATGTAAGAGACCAAGTATACTTGAAAGTCGCTCCATGGAAGCACATGTTAAGATTTGGTATGAAAGGAAAGTTAGCACCAAGGTACATCGGGCCCTATGAAGTGGTAAAGAGAATTGGACCTATGGCGTATCAATTGGTGTTGCCCCCACATTTGACCAAGATCAATGATGTGTTTCATGTTTCTATGTTACGAAAAGCAGAGATATGCCCGGCTCCAGTGCTACAACAAGTTCCTATAGAGATTGAAGAAGATTTGACTTTAGAAGTGAAACCTGTGAAGATTTTGGATCAGAGTTCTCAAATTGAGGAAGAAATGTGGAAAAGGAGGCAGAGATGAGGAGGAAGTACCCTAGACTTTTCTAAACTCAGGTATAAAATTTTAATTTCGAGGATGAAATTTTTTAGGAGGGGAGAATGTAAACCCTCCGATAAAATAATCTCATCTTGATTTAGTAAAATAAAATTAAATACAATGGATGTGGAGAAATGATTAAATTGAACTAATTAATTAGATTAAAAGAGAAGTTATATAATGAGAGGGGTGAAATTGAAAACAATAATAAAGGAGTAAAGAGTTAGTAAGAGAAAGAAAAGTAATGGGGTCAATGTAATAATAAAAGAAATGGTGGGGTCAATGTGAAAATAAAAGTAAATATAAGGGAGTAAGATGTAAATAAGGAAAGAACATAATTATAAATAAGAAGAAATCTCTAGAAATTCCTAGATTAATGGCCAGCCAAGGAGAGGAAGAAAGAGAAGAGAAAAAAATTGAGATGAAACATTGTAAATTAATCCTTTGAATCCAAACAAAAGTGAGAGTAAGTGAGCTAGGAGTGCTTCAAGTAAGATTTAGGAAGAAAACTTTGAGAAAACCTAGAGAATTTACTAGTGAGAAGGGAAGGGTTAGAAGAAGGAAGGAAGGGGAAGAAGAAGAGTGGTTGTTCTCAATCTCTTGACTCATTTTCCTTGTAATAGAAGGTAACAAGCTCTTATTAAGTCACTTGAATTTGTTTGTGTTTTCTTTGAATAATTGAGATTTTAGAACATCTTAGTATAGGTTTAAGAATTTTGTTAAATAATGATAGGTGGAGGCATTTTGTGTTTATAGTGGCCGGAAATGATGGAAAAATGCATGGGAAACAAATTTATACTTGTTGAACTTAGAAATCAAAACTGGATAGGTTATCTCTCAATTTCTCTACTAAGATTTGAACCCTAAGATGACTGAATTTGAGATAATTTCCCTCATGAAAGATGTAAACATGGATGTTACCTTTCAAATGAAATTTACCTTGCTTAATGTGGAGTGACAAAACACTAAATATGGAAGCAAAACCGAAGATAGGTCAAAACCAAAAATCAGCAGGATAAATTTTTGGGTTTATGAAATTTGTAAATTTAGACATGTAGATGGAAAAACTGGATATATTCATCTTTGCAAACATTGTAGACCCATGTTCTAGTGTTCTAAAGAAACAAACCACGCATAAAACCAAGTTCTATAGTTTCGGTTATACTTAAACTACTAAACAGTGTTTGGAATCTATTATGTTGAACCACCTAAAACTTGTAAATTAGTAACTTTTATTTGGAATTGTTTTTTATTACAAAATGTTGAATTATTAAGGCAATGAATACAGTACGTATATGTGTGTATGTGTGGTTAAGACTCAAAATTTAAATTAGTGCAACTATTGGTACAGGTGAGATTGTGAGAAATAAACAAGAGCAGGGGACGACTAGCAGAGCACAGATTTCAGGTAGGTGTCTGACACTTAGATCTCTAATTTAAAGTCTTTTTTAATTCTTTAGCTTAGCTCATAATAAGATGCAGTTCAAATTTTAGTATTTATATGTAGTGTTTGAATGGGTGAACCAGTTCTTGGTAGGGACTGACACCCAGTGAATGGGCTGATGATTAGACCAGCTTGTTGTGAATGGGTTGATGGTTGGACCAGTGTCCTGGTTTGGAACTGATGTCCTATGAATGGGCTGTTAGTTGGACCCGTATTCTGGAATGGAACTGGTGCCCTAAGAATGGACAACCAATAGAATCAGTTATTATTGGACAAGATTGATGCGTTGACAAGTGAGAAATTATAGAAATTGATGATAGATGAATTAAAAGCAAATTGTTAGTGTAATGAAAAAATGTACTAGATCATTGTCGCACATGACATTGTGACGACCTTAAAAAATTAAAATGACAGATTTCTAGAATCTTGTTCTTTGGTTGGAAAAGATCTTGTTTAAGGAGTCGTCACCTAGCATTATGGGGGGAACAACAACTAGCAGAGTTAAAAGAGATGGTTGCAGAATTTGGTATTAACTCAGGAGGAGAACTATTAGCTCAGCTGATAGTGCGACCAACATATCAGGAACAAATACTATGAGCCCAATCCAACGACATTAAAGGGTCCAAGATTAGGAAGAAAATGGAGGTCGAGATAGAAATTCCATTATGAATAGCAGATGGTGGAACGTAGATGATGGGACAATGTTTGTATGTACTTGATGACGAGATGGTTAAATAAATGATTCTACAAGATGCACATGAATCCAAATTCACCATGTATCATAGCAGCACCAAGATGTACCAGGACCTGAAATTCCACTACTGGTGGCCTAACATAAAGAGAGAAATAACCAAATATATGTCGAAGTGTGGTATATGACAACAAGTTAAAGTTGAACATCAAAGGCCAGCAGGACCATTACAACCACTACAAATCCCAGAATGGAAGTGAGAGATGATCACCATGGATTTTGTGTCGGCATTTCCTAAAAAAAAGAAAGGGAATGATGCAATATGGGTCATTGTGGACCGCTTGACAAAGTCTGTGTTATTCCTGCCAATAAAGATGACTGATTCGGTAGACAAACTTGCCAAGATATACATAAATGAGGTAGTGCGACTCCATAAGATTCTTGTATCTATTGTCTCGGATTGGGATCCTAGGTTCACTTCTTATCTTTGGCCAAGCATACAACACGCCTGAGGGACAAGATTGGATATGAGTATTGTGTTTCACCCCCAGACCAATGGCCAATCAGAAAGAGTCATCTAAGTTTTGGAAGACCTATGAAGGGCGTGCATGTTAGAGTTTAAAGGAAACTGGGAAAAGCACATAACATTAGTGGAGTTCACATACAAAAATAGTCACCAGGCCACAATAAGGATGGCCCCGTAAGAAGCCTTGTTTGGTAGGAAGTGCAGGACTCCTTTATGTTGGGAAGAAATTAGGACAAGAAGTTGTATGGCATGGAATTGGTTCAGGTCACCACGGAGAAAGTGAGAACCATCAAGGATCGAATAAAAGTCGCATAGGACAAACATAATTAGTATACGGATGTGAGGAAGAGACCCCTCGAATTTAGTGTGGGGGATTATGTGTTCTTCAAGGTAGCCTTGTGGAAGAACAATTTGAGGTTTGGATTGAAAGGAAAGGTAGCTCCCCGTTTCATCATACCATTTTAAATTTTGCAGTGAATTAGGCCAATATGCTACAAAGTAAACTTGCCCTCGCAGTTAGCCAAGGTTCATGATGTGTTCCATTTCTCCTTGTTATGAAAGGCCGACATAAATCCCACTCCAGTTCTACCCCAAGTTCATGTACAGGTCAAGGAAGACTTAACACTCAAAGTGAGGCCCACAAGAATTCTAGATTAGGGAGTGAAAGAACTACGTAATAAGAAGATTCTCATTGTTAGAGTCTTATGATGGAGCCCTCAAATAGAAGAGGAGACTTGGGAGAGGGAGTCTGAAATAAGGAAGAAATACCCCAAATTGTTTAAACAACCAGGTATGGGATGTGAAACCTCTATAATTTCGAGGATGAAATTTATATTAAGAGGGAAGAATGTAAAACCTGACAAAACATTTAAGTAAAAGGCCGACATATGCTAAGAAAGAATTAAAAAGAACAAACCGGCCTGCTCTAGGTGGAAAAGGGGGAAGGAAAACCGGCTTATCCTAGGTAAGAGGAATATCACTTCCATGACTGGTTACTACCTCATGATTTCGGGATAAGGAGGGGATGAAACCCCAAAGTAGAAGGCTTAGGGTTCTTGCACTCATGATTTTGGGACAAGGAGGGGATGAAACCCCAAAGTAGAAGGCTTAGGGTTCTTGCACTCATGATTTCGAGAATGATAAAATGTGGAGTTCTAAGTAGAATAATGAATAAAAAAACACAAGGATAAACTCTTACAAAAGAAATATGTGTGTATATGAGTAACTTTGAGTGTGTAAACCTAAGAGGGGGCCCAATCAAATTGAAAGGATGAGTGGAATATGGAATAAAATGACCTCATGTCGAACTACAAGTGTAACATCCCCCATTTCTAGGATAAAACCACAATCTCATGTCAATAGAAAAACAGAGCAGTTAAAAATTATTTTTTTTTTATATATATACATATTCACGGTCTTCGTATTAACATCTACCAGAAATTTCAACGGAGTCCCCCCTATACCGGAAGGTCCCAATTTACCGACATGTAACCTGTTTATACTTCTAACAGTTCGCATCTCATAACTTAATTTCCGACCCAATCAGCCTGGGTTTCAATTCCACAATTATACTCACACCTATCAACCATAATATTTATGATATGCATGATATAACAAAAATATCATTATGGATGGATAATTTAAATAAATATAAATTCATAGACATGAAATATGGTTATATAAACTACAACGTTAAATTCATCCAATCAAGTTTAAACATTTATTATACAAATTAAGTTATACAACCATTTTCATGTTTACAAAATACAAGGGTATACTCCCTAGAACCTAGACTTCAAAAAGGGAACATAAGCTAGGATCTACTCCTGTCGTGCATGCGATGATCCTGAAACAAAATACATATTATTGCAAGGTGAATATTTCCATAAATATAACAATATGAATATCTAATAATTTCAACAGGGCAACATGCATTCATATTTCATTTATTTCTCCCTTCTAGTTTTTTTATTTATTTAAAATCTCTTCCTTATTCAACTATTAATAATCGTTCCCTCTGCCGTTATCAACCTTCATTCCAGACATCAACGTGATTACTTTTGCTTATCCCATTATCGATACCAATTTCACTGGTATCGTCATCACCACCCCATAGGAGTCGATATAAGGCGATCCCTTTACCCGGAATCCTAACATACACTAAATGTATGCTGGCCATTCCATGGTGATCCCCTTACCCGGGATCCTAACATACACTGAATGTATGTTAGCCAATACGTGGAGATCCCCTTACCCGGGATCCTAACATACACTCCCGGGATCCTAACATACACTCAATGTATGCTAGACAATACATGGTGATCCCCTTA
>Ga0307517_10004976_pt1 | contig 20229 bp, 12 predicted proteins | sample 23_EM_MG_FD_194515 | JGI IMG/M metagenome (GOLD analysis project Ga0307517, IMG submission 194515) | Populus trichocarpa ectomycorrhiza microbial communities from riparian zone in the Pacific Northwest, United States - 23_EM | ecosystem: Host-associated > Plants > Roots > Unclassified | place...
CAGGGGATATGTAAACTCGATTAGAGGAATCAAAAGGCTTGTTTTTTTTTGGTTGAAAAATCGAAAGGCTTGTTGACCATGGCAGCTAGTAGTACTTTAGTAGTCATATGTTCAGACCATGATTCTTAGACGCGTGGTGTTGTTATTTGAGAGGTTAAAAAATCAAAGGTTTAGTACTGAGGTATTTTTTCTTTAAAAATATCTTAAAATAATATTTTTTTTATTTTTTAAATTTTATTTTTTACGTTAGCCAATCAAAATAATTTGAAAATATTAAAAAAAAAATTTAAAATAAAAAAATAATTTTTTTTCAATTTTGTTTTTTTAAAAAAACACAGAAACAACACAATTTCATAGCTAGAAATAATCTGTCGATTTTCAATTGTTTATCCTGTTGTCTGTCGTCCTAATCGTCTTAAGCGAGGGTTGTCATTTTACAATCTACATTCACCACCTCTAGTTCGGTGACGTGGATGCTCCAGTTTTAACGGTTGGGTTAATTGTAAATTAAAAGGGTTTTAGTGATTTTACATATCAATAATCTTACTGGATCACTATTCTGTAATACTTGGTCTATGTATTTATTTGTATTGTTTTTATTAGGTGTAAATATAGACAATATCATATGTTATGTTCGAAAAATAATAACCTCAAATTTTAACTCTACTAATACTAGAATAAAAAATGGGCGTCCATATCTATTTATAATGTTTTTATTGTGTTAAATTTATTTTATATATGTTCACACCAAAACACGTGTTCTTGATTAAATATTTATAAAGTTATTTATTGAAAAATTCATAATTTCAAACTTGTATGATTTGATAGATTGATATAAAAATTAATAATTCAAAATTTAATTCAAATTAATTTTGAAATGAAACTAAACAAGGAATTGATTTCAATTAAAATGTTAAAGACCAAGCCTAATAAAAAGTGAAAAAAAAATGACTTATTTCTATGGATTAAGTGCAAGTCTAAATTTAAAGGCCCACATGGTATGACCTTATTTCTATGGGATCAAGTGCACAAGCTTAACCTCTTAGTCTTATTCGGTTAAATTTTTTTTTTTATATAGCTTTTTTGTTAATTTTTTTAAATTTTTTTTTAAGATTTTGATTTAAAAATGCACTCGGTTAAAATAATATTTAAATTATTATTCAATTATGCCATGATTTTTAAATAATATTATAAGTTTTTATGGTAATATTGATAATTATTTTTTTAATTATTATATATCAAATATTCAAAAAAGAAAAAGTTAAGAATGTGTTCATGAATATTTAATGAAAATAATATTTCTTCTTTATGGTTTTAATATATTTTTTACATGATTTTATTAAAACTTGCTTTTAAATCATGATAATGTTTTATTAGAAAAACTATTCATTAAAAAATGTTCTTCTTAAAACAAAAAATGTATCAATTAAAAAATAAATTTTATATTGAAGAAATATATTATTTAACAAATTTCAAATGATTAAAAAAATTTACAATTTTCTATCTTTTTATTAAAAAAACATTTTATTAATATAAAAAAATACGTTTTTATTAAAAAAAAAAACAAATACACGCGCTGATAAATAACAGTTTACACCTGTACGTGCCAAGCTTTCGTCCAATATTACCCTCAAACCTATGCATTATGCATTGAATGTGAATGATTTAAAAATCGACAAACCAATGCCTTTGACCAAATAAGTATGGTTACGGACCCGAAATATGAAAGCATGTTCCGTGGCCGTCCTAAAAAGAGGGAAGGGCTTCTTTCAAAAAGTTAGGTTCAAAGGCAACTTTATAATCGACATTCTCCATCCAAGGCCACACCTGACACGTACTCTTGGTTTAAGTGGGTGAGAAAAACCAGAATACTCCGCTTTATAGTTATTAAAACCGGCTTCGAGTGGACCAGATAAAGGGCTAGATTTCAGGTTACACAGTTACCTTAGATCAACCTGGAAAAAAAAATATAAGGTTTTAATATCTTACATATAAAATTTATTAAATAATTCATGTGAATATATGTTATATATATTGTAAATAATAAAGTTTAAAAAGGTTTTTTATTCTACATTGAAAAGATATTATCTTCTCATTTTAAGTTGAGTATTTAAACAAAAAAATTTCTTATCCCACATAGAAAAAACATAATTTTCTTTATATATATATATATATATAGAGGCTTCCAATCCCATATTAAAAAAATAAAAGTGTTTATATAGTGAATTTTAATATAAAGTAGTAACCAATAAAAAAAAATTAATAGGTTTGCATGCATAATATTAGGCTGAGCAAGAGAAAAATTTCTGATTGCCTTGTGCACGCAAGGCAACGCCTACCTTTTTTCTTCAATTGTAATTTATTTTTTACCCTTAAAATGAAACTACTCCATTTAAGATGCTTTGTTTTGGAGAGCACCCACCAAAAAAAATATGTAAGGCTAGGTGCTACGTGTTTGTACATTAATTTCTTGGTTTGGTTTAACAATCAAATAGGTATTTGAAAACTGATTTTTGGTTTATTAAAAAAAATATCAAGTTGATGTTGAGTTGCAGCAAGTCACGCGAGTCTCCACAGGCCAACTATAATCCCAGTTTTCATCTTCTTCATACCCGGCCAGGACCCCAGGTTAACCCATAGTCGAGTCAACTTGTCGGCCGTGTCTGATAATTATGTTCCACTACAACTTGGGGATTTTTTGAAAAATAACATAATGTTATTTGAGTACCCAAATCTCCAATGGATTGACTTGCAATAACACCTACAACTTCTCTCAATTCCACCAAGTCACTATGAGTAGAACTTCGACAATAACATAATCGACATATCTAGGATGTTGTTTGAAAGTTGATGAATTGACCGACAATTCCAACCCAATATCTTAATTTAGAGTGGCAATGCATTGTAGATCTAAAAAGTATTTAAAAAATAACATAGTTCAAACACAACTGCATTTAAGAATATTATTTTTATACACAACCGCAATTTCAAATAGCGGTTGTTTAGACATGTTTCAAGACATGTTCTTTTTGCAAATTAATTAATCTAAACAAAAGTCAACCCAAAATTTTACGAATACCCAATAATCAAAAGATGTAATTCAAGATCTAATGGCTAAGAAAGAAAGAGAAGATAATGTGATATGACATGAGAGAAAAATAAGGGAAATAAAAAAAAACAAAAGAAAAAATAGGTCACTAGGAACATCTCGGGATTCCATTTTTTACACATTCAATACTGTTAGAATGATATCGATAAAACGATTCTAACTACACATTGAAAAAACATCAAATGAGATCATAAGCAATCCTAAATTAACCTTGAACAAAACTCATAACAAACTACAACCATGTTTGGAGGTCTTTTAAGGTATGGTTAGAGTCGTCTCGTTGAGATTTTTCCAATGAAACTAGGTATGTAAAAAAATGAAGCTCTACTGTGTTCTTGGTAAACCATTTTTTTCTTGATCATTGAATTTTCATAAAATTTTAGATTGATTTTTTATAATATTAATTAAATCTAGAGAGATATGCTTTTGTTGTTCCCAATAGTGATCATGTTCAATTACTATTTTCAACAACAATTATTTTTAAATTGTGTTATTTTTCTAATACTTTTCTATTAGTTGCTTTCTCGAAAATTTTATCTAACCCTATTGGATTATACTGCTTGGCAGTGTGGTTGCGGTTTCTTTTCAAATAACTTTTCGTGCCGAAATGCATGCCAATGATGTTTTTTTATTTTTTTAAAATGTTTTTTGACATCAGCACATCAAAACGATTCAAAATATATTAAATTTTAATAAAAAAAATTCAATTTTTTAAAAACACGGTTTGCACCGCGTTCATCGTAAGTTATTGATGGTCATGACACTACACATCCAGTATGCCCTTGTTTCTCAAAACGTCAACAATGTCATGCCACGCACCAGGGGATCATTCGAAGTGCTAACCTTGTGAAAATGTTTGCATACCCAAATATCCATCCACTATTCTATTTGGCTTACCATGATAAATACACGCTGATTTTTAGGTCAACTCTGGTTTAAAATCACATTTTGTCTGGTACACGTGTGACGAGAACTATTTGTTACAACAATGTCAACGGTCAGAATTTATAGTTCATATTTAAATTTGACGGAAAGTCAACGGTCAGAATTTATAGGCTATAGTGTTATATAACACATGTTTTATACAATAACATATTTAAACTTGAACTATAAATTCTGACCGTTGACATTGTTGTTATAAATAGTTCTCGTCGCACGTGTACCAGACAAAAAAAGTTAGTTTGATGGTCTTCTCATATCAATTATTTATAATTGCTTAAATATTATTTAACTCCGGTCATATATTTTTATAACCAACCGTATCTAAAATAACAAAAATATGTACAAAATTCAAATATAATCATGATGAAAAGAAAATATTCATCAGGCCTTCTTATAAGGGCTTGTGTATAATATTATAATTCTTAAATTCTTAATTAAGGCATTAAACTTTTAATTAAGACATGTTATATTATACAATAATCATATATTTTAAATCATATAACTTGAGTTATAAAATTAGGATACTATGAAAAAAATATTTTTAATGTTCTCCAAAAACTAAAAAATGTTTGATAAAAATAAATATTTTACTATTTTCAAAAAGTTAATAACTCAAAATATATCATTTTCAACTTATTTTATTTTTTTTATACGTCATAAGACCAGAAAATAATTTTCAACTCATTTTTCATTATTTAATTACTTAAAAAATACTTAACAATGCTATATGTCAATAATATTATATTTAAAATATTTATATTATATGTATTGTTATATTTTATAAAATAAACTATATATAAAATATACGATATAATAATTTTTTTCACCATTATATTTTTTATATATTATTATTTTTATTGTAAGTGGTCAAATAACTCTATATATATTTGATAAACTTGAAAAAAATTAAAATATTAATAAGTAATTTTCCATATTACTTTTCATGGCATAGCTAAGTTAAGAAAGTGTTTTCTAACTTTTATATATATATATATATATCAAATATTGAAAAATATATATTTTTTGTCAATCTACTTTCTATGAAAAACCAATTTCCCTCGAACAAATAAAATATAAATATAAATATTGTAATATCACAGCATGAAATGGCATTTTCTTATTCTTCCATACACACCAAATCACTGATACGAAGGTGCAAGACAACATGATATTGTGATTAACGTAATCAAACTTATTAATTAAGATGAGGAGCTCAATCTTAACTTGAGAACGAGGAACCTTAGAGCACAGTCCCCAACCAACCCCGTACCTGGATCCCGTGAAGAACGTGTCCAGTTCCAATTGCCCACTTGCCTAGAAATAACGGGATAACTCAGCCCTTGTCTTTTTTGCCTCCTATATACACACACACACACACACACACACAAGGAAGTGCCAGGGACAGAGCACTAGTATAACCACTGAAATTCGTTGGGCTTTTGCTCTTCATTTTGATTTCTCACCTCCCATGGGAACCAGAAATGTTAAAGATGGTTTAAATTTAAGCCTGCAAATCGATAAAGATTGTCACCAACATGGAGCAGTGACCGAGGAAATTGATGGGCTAATCAAAGTGTACAAAGATGAGCATGTGGAGAGACCAAAGATTGTTCCGTGTGTCACAAGTGATTTACCTCACGAGCTCGGTGTGACTTCACGGGACGTAGTCATTGACAAGTTCACAAACATTTGGGCACGTTTTTATGTCTCAATAAAGTGCCATGGTAAGCTGCCTTTACTTGTATATTTCCATGGAGGTGGGTTCTGTGTAGGCTCAGCTGCTTGGAGTTGCTACCATGACTTCCTAGCAAGGCTAGCTGCTGAGACCAGTTCCATAATCATGTCGGTTAATTATCGTTTAGCGCCTGAAAGTCCTCTCCCAGCAGCTTATGATGATGGAATAAAGGCTCTGATGTGGTTAAAACAGCAAGCTCTAAGTGTTAGTGCTGATAATTGGTGGACTAGTCAGTGCAATTTCTCTAACATCTTTCTAGCTGGAGATAGTGCTGGCGCCAACATAGCCTATAACATCATCACGAGACCTGGTTCCTTTAATGCAGGACAAGCCGCTGCAGCCATGAAGCCATTAAGTCTCAGAGGCATTGTCTTGATACAGCCATTTTTCGGAGGAGAGGCACGCACTAATTCAGAAAAATACCTCGTACAATCACCTCGCTCGGCGCTTAGCTTGGCAGCCTCTGATACATATTGGCGATTAGCTTTGCCTTGTGGATCTAACCGGGACCATCCATGGTGCAACCCTCTAGCCAAGGGGTTAGACGTGGAATTGGAGGATTTGTTGAGATTTCCAATAATGGTGTGCATATCAGAGATGGATATCTTGAAAGACAGGAGCTTGGAGTTTGTTGCTTCTTTGGATAGAGCTGGTAAAATGGTGGAGCATGTCGTTCATAAAGGGGTAGGGCACGCATTTCAGATTCTAAGCAAGTCCCAGCTCTCACGAACTCGAACATTGGAAATGATGTCACAAATCAAGGACTTCATTAGTGGAATATGATCTCCTCTCTCAAGAACTATATATACTCAGAATTTTATTTAGGTAACCAAGGAAATCAATTCTCAATTTTATATGATGCAAAATTCAATGCTTTTAGTGCTGCAAATAGATATTCACGTATAACCCATCTGCTACACATGTTGGACAACGAAGGAGAGAGGAAAAGGAAAGAAATCTTAGGGATGATGGCACATTGTATCTGGGCAAAAATGGAACAGACCATGAGATGGAAAAGAAGCTGTGTTTCTTTTTTATTATTATTATTATTTATAGATGGTTTGATTTGAAAAGTTATTAAATTGATTTTTTTAATGTGTTTTAATGATTTTTAATAGGTTGATGTTAAAAATAAAAATTTATTTTAAGTGGAAATTTATTTTAAAAAAAACTCTGTACTGTATTTTCAAATGAGTGACGTAGAGTGAAAAATGGAAAAGAAGGTTATGAGCTAAATAAATGTCTGGTTACACTTTTAATTTACGATTAGAAAATCTTAGGGAAGTGGCCACTCCAAATCTATAAATAAATAAATAAATCTAAAATCTAAATATGAAAACCAAAGAGAAAAAGTTCATCGGTAAGAGTAAAGAACGAGGCCTGAGTTGGAGAGGTTGCATCAAGTGGCCACTCAAGTCCATTGAACGCATAATCAAAGTTCGGCAGTCAATATGATATGGGCCTGCCTTTATTAACTCCTCGGCCCATTATATATTTAAAATACACTCCTTTTTTTCTAAAGGCTTTTATTTTTTATTTTTTATTTTTCCATTTTTAAATCTAATATTTGTTTTCAATTTTTTTATAAATTCTCAAAATTGTATAATTTATTTTTTTCTAATATTTTTCATTTTTTCCGTTGATATTAATTTCTTATTTTAAAGATTCTGAGTGTAAAATTATATATATATCACCTGTGTCCATATATATTTAATAGAAAACTCGTTGGAACCATATTGATAGAAGGACCTCATTAATGCTTTTCAGTAAAGGGACCCAATCAATTCAAACAAGAATTAAGAAAATGTCAAGAATAGAAGGATGAAATGTATATAATATATATATGTCCCTTTCTAATTCTTAAGTTCCACTAAAAATTAGTGGTTGAGAACTCCAAGTAAAAATTCAATTTTTAACTGCTGAGGTGCATCCCTGGATAGATGCAATGTTGCCAGCAATTACTCGAGTGTAGCAGATATATGTGGAAGAAGATCTCTTTATTGATATTGCTTAGCACACTAGCTATTTATACAGAGTACATTGCAAGATTGTAGCGTTTTCAGGTTTCAGCCCTAAGCTACTTACTCACCTGCTGCCTAGCAGCTCAACATTTTATCCTCAAGGCAGTTTTGTGACAAAGTTAGGAAATTGAAGTAAAGCAGTAACCAAATTGTCCCTTTTTCTTCTTCTTCTTCTTCTTGAATGGACGATAGAGAAACACAATCAATCAACTTGTAGTTAATATAGGAATCCAACTCACGACACAGCCTCCCATGAAGTCTCGAGGTCGAGGCTTCTTTTCAGTGCTCGACCATGGCGTTCCTCGGTAAAATAATAGAGTTATAAATCTTGCTCAAATGAAGATTCCAAAGGAACCTATTTGGTTCTTTCCTGCAAATATATAGACGGCATTCGTAAGAATATATATGATCCATGCACACCGTTACGTACAAGTGAAGTTGAGGTGGAAGATGAATTAATTAAAACCTTGTCGTTTTATATATTTTGATACATTGGAAAAGGTTGTTCCAGATATAGTGCTTAGCGCAGTATTTCTCATTTTCTTGTGCATGCATGTTATGTATCAGTTCTGCCAGTATTAATCAAGTAGAACTGGACGTGCTGCATAACAGAAAACGAAATAAGAGAGTGAATATTATTATTCGTGATCAAAACTTTCACCGACTCGGTGATTTTTAAGCAATTGACCTAATTTATCACTAAGCAGCCTTACAAACCATAGTGATCAAAAGCTAATTAAAACAAAATCATCGGCAAGAACATAACTATATATATATAATTCGACTTAATTACGGGTATATATATACTATGCTTTTTTTTTTGGTTTATCAGTTATAAAACAACAGTAACAACAACAACAATGTATCGGGGTATGTAATTATTTGGCTTTGTTTCAAATTAATACTCATATTTCTTCATGAGTTGCCCTAGCTATATGGGTAACTGCTACAAAAATCGAAATTTTCATGGAGTATAAGTACGTACCTCATTCATAGAGTGCAGGCTGGTTCCTTTATCATCTTCTTCGAGTTTGGCTATTTCCATAAGACAATGTACAAGATGAACTTCCTAAGGGTTAAGATGGAATTGTAAGAAGCTCATGATTTCTTGTCAAATTTGTAGGTTCTATTTATAGGAAAAAATGGCCAGCTGAGACACGAATTACCTATAACGTTTGTTGGTGTCTATGGTAGTTGAAGTTTTCAATTGGGGGCGAGCCACCGGTCGACGAAACAATGCCTCAACCCCCACATCTGCTGACTAGTATTTTTGTATTACGTAGCAGCTTTCCCATCACAAATAGTTTCCATCGAACTTGTAACAAATCTGTTTGTGCTACCATTTTCAACACCTTTTTTTTTCTTTTAATGGTCTGGATTTGTTTTTAGTCAGTTTTAGCATACCGAGATTATCATTCCTCAGTCTAGTATAGTTACAATCAAGTGTATAGTTAATTATAATTGTGTCATTGTAATTTAGTTACATTAATTAATTAGTTCTTATGAATTTCAAAAATTAAATATCTCATTCCTGCATTTTATATATATAAAAAACATTTATGGCTTGTCGAGCATTTATATAAGGGTTTATTAAAAGTATCATACACAACCAAATATAATATTATAAACAACCAAAAGATTAAGGTTATGTTTACTTTAGAAAATATTATTTTTTCTAGTTTCCACCTCTTATTTACTTTAACATTACCTTCATAAAAGATTAGAAAAACATGTTTTCAAAATAGAAAATTGGATTTCGTTTGGCTTGCTTTTAAATAATAAAGAAATTGAGTTAAATTTTTAGAATTTCTCTTACTTTCTAGAAATCTAGAGAAAAAGTAAACATACAAATAAAAAAATCCATATGTTTAATTGATAAATGCATTTGTATAAATTTCTAAAACAATTTAGTAAAAAATAGGAATTGTACGTATTTTACAAATTAGAGATGATGAGGTTAATTAAGACCCTTTAATGAAGATGAAACTAACTCTTCTTCGAGGCTGACGAGGATGAATGTCCTTGGAGTACATGATGACATGATTTTAATGCTTGTAAGAAAGTCTTCTTAGAAGGTCAGGGATCCTAGGCAAGAGATGAAGTAAAGTAGTTCAGGACAATTATCTGATCTATGAGCTTTTTGTCATCCTTTACTAATTGATGGGAAATTATGTTCAAAATGACCAGCAGCTACTATCTCCAACCATAAACCCACATCCTCACCTTCTTCAATTGTGTACGCTAGAACTCTCTTGTGGCACTTTGGTCTCTACCACACCAACACTTATTTTTCTTTAATAAAGTCTGATTATTGAATCATATATTTGTTTTTGAAATTTGGGGTTTTCCATGGCTTTTGAAAAAACATAGCAAATTGTTTTTCAAGAAAAGAGAGAGATTTCAACCAGGCAAGAAGAGAAGAATCAATTAAAAACACTAGATTTTGTTCTTGATTTGGGTTCAAATTGTTATGAAAAGAGAGAGAAAATGATATTTGAAAAGAAAGAAATTGCATATGGTCATTAAACTTCTGATTTTTTTGTTTCAGTTTTTGATATATTATATAGTTCAGCCTTTTCATCCAATTAAAAAATTTGTATTAACTTAAAATATAAATTATAATTTTTCAACTCTCGACAAGAGCACTGCAATTTCAAAGGTAATTTTTCCTTTATAATTAAGAAGGGAAATGGAAGACTCCATACTTCACCAACTGACTTTCAAACGCCAAACAAAACAAAGTTTAATTTCACGTGGTGGTGGGTGCAATTTCTAACTCGGGTTTCTAAATTTAACGCGACATATCCGCACGCACTACAAATTGCCAATAATCTACATGATTTACCATTCAGTCCATGGATAAAAACAATGACATTAATTTTACTGTCACAGAAAGTAAATAATTCCAGTGAAAACAAATTCATGCTCTCACTTTTCTATTGGAAGTTCAAGAAAAAAAACAGGTTTTTGTTTCTACCAAATGAAAACTTGCATTTTTTTTACTGAAACTGATTCCTTCAATTCAGTTGATTCAGGACACTCATAATTCAGTTCATGGGAGCCAAAGGGTGTGCATTTCTTGATCAATACGGATCATATAAAAAGCCGAAGACTTTTCGTTTCTTTTTCCAACTTGCAATATATCCACCCCAACAAGCCAGCAGCAGTGCCAAACTGCCAACAATTTCCTTGGTTGCTTTGGCGACAGCAGAAACAGCTGATTTCATACATAAAAAGAACAAGTTTAAGGAACATAAAGAGACCATGAAGTTGAACTCACTTGAGTCTTCGAGGGAATCCCCTGTTGTGCTCTGTGCAAGCGCGACTGCTACTTGAAGCTTGAATGGTTTGAGATCATGTCCTATATTCAGTTCACTGTATAGGATAAACGCCAATTCTCCACAACTTAAACGGTAGTAGTTTGTTGAAATTATCTTTCTAATGAAAAAAGGATACGAAGAAAGTCCTATTGGAAGACACGGGATACAAACAAAGCAAAAACAACGTTTATCATGAGGAAAAATGAGAGCGCGCATTCGTTCAGGAGCCAGAAAAACGGATTTTTACATGGCGGTCACATCTCACAGTGATACAATTGCCTACCCACTCAAAATGTCGGCAAAGAAGAAACTGGTTTGATTACCAGAAATTATGGCAACTTCAACAGTAGGTCTTCAGTACAACACGGCTCACTACGAGATTCCAATATTAAAGGGGTTGATGACCCGAAATTATGGCAACTTCAACAGAGGGTCTTCAGTACATGGGCTCACAACGAGATTCCAATATTAAAAGGGAGTCTGTCTAGGACATCATGACGCTGGCAATAGTCTGAAGAGCTTGGTTGGCAAAAAAACGGACATCAACATCTGGATCCTCACCTAGCTCAAACAAACAGGGACAGATAGTCTTCTCTACGACCTGCAGATATAATTTATGGCCCATTGAGGTTAAGAAAGTGAAAAGGCACCCATGAACAAAATAAACAATACTTCAATAAGATGACAAGCAGGAAAAAAAGGTAAAAAAAAAAAAAAGGTTTAGTCTTTGCTAAAAACAAGAGCGACTTACAGACTGATCAACTATGGGAATGAGCGATTGCAGCACCTTCGCCGCATTGAACTTGATGTTGGGTACCCTGCTTAGTGAAATCAAATCCAGCATTCAGAAACTGCCGGGTTAGAATGAAACAATTTTACAAACCAGATTGACAATCCACGCATCCAATACCTGTCTTTTGATGCATTGATGACCACTGGCAACAGTTTGGAACATGTAATTTCCGAACCCATCACAGGAGCAAGCAACGAGACAGCACGTAAAATTGTCATCCGATACAAATAATGGGGATTGGTGCTCATCTCCAAAACCTGCAATAAAATGTGACATTTCAATATCCAGTTCTTTAGAAGATAGGAACAGACATAAAATGTGAAAGAAATACGAAAACAATAATCAAGCCAGAAACAGGGGGGGAAGGCTACATAGTTGGCTTGTCAAATTGAAGCAGAAAAAACAATCAACTATTGAAAGAGGCCAAACCATCAATCCAGGGATTTCTTTCTAATAGTTAAGAAGACATAATTTCCTATTGATCCTAAACTATTGTGTTCTATTCAACACATCCAACCCCACCATTGGGAAATTAATAGCAACGAAAAGTCAGAATTATTAGACAGTGGTGAAATTCAAACAAACCAGTGCAACACAAACCTGTGGAATTATGTGTTGCACTGCCCACTCAGGACCGAATTCTTCAGCGAGGCGCTTCAAATTGTTTGCAGCAGCATCACGAATCGAGTAGACCTGAAGAAAATACCCAGACAAGATTGTTCAAAATAAACCAGTTAATCTTCATGACAACGTGATTGGCAGAAAGGAGCTCAGTTCCAAAAGTTAGTAAAGTATTATATAGAAATTCAAAGCTCACTTTTCCATTATTTTTACAAGAAAAAACTTAATAAAATAATGATAGAAAAAACAGCAAAGCCAGTAGTATACAAAGGCTAGCATACTACTTGAATGAATTTCATGTAAAGGTTTGAACACCAATTCCAAGAAGAGCAGAAATCCTCATAAAGACTTGTATTTTCAAGTCCTATGACTCCCAAATCTTTTCTATATCTTCATAAATGAAGACTGAAAATCTTAATCTACTTGAGAAATTTTAATCATTGAACAGAGACACGTCAAACAAGCAAACAGAGAAAAACCGAGATTCAAAAATTTTCAGGTGCGATGCACAAGCAAAAGTGAGCTTTTAACTGCTGGCACACATGATGTGGAAATACAAACCTTATCCTGCAACCACTGCATGCAAAGAGCACCAAGTTTTTCATCAAAGAACCCAACACCCAGTTGACTTGCCAATAAAGGTATGTACTCTATAATTGCAAGCCGAACCCTCCAATGTCTATCCTCTGCGAGCTCAACAATTGCTGGCAATAGTGATTGGGACAGTAGATCGATTCCAATAACCTGCAGTAATGTTTATTCCCATGATATCATAGGCAAGGAGGAAAATATTGCATTTCAGGTACATTTTTATGATGTGCTAAGAGCATGCCGAGTAACATCTCTAAGACCCCACAAAATCAAAAGAAAGGTCAAACTACATCATGTGTTGTGACAGTGATTTTAGCATTAGCCTACTTGTTTATATTAGTGAGCCCAAGTAATTTCTATCAGACAAAATCTCCAAATGAATAATTATTGTGAGGCATATTTTAAGGAATGTTATCACAGTACTCATTTGCTTGGTAAAAATTGCAATATATTAGACTAAACCAAAATGGAGAGATGGTTGAGCTGGCTCCCGGGATACAGAAGACTGAAACCTCTTGAGTTGTCTTAAGTTGTTGCAAACCTGATTCACTTGATCAAGCTTGCTGATTATGTTCAGACGCACATCAGGAAATTCATCCTTCAAGAGGGATAGAAAAATTGGAAGAAGCTGTTCGATTGTGGCATCCTGCATTGACAAACAAAATAAAGTTTAGAAATCCATTTCCAGCAATTCAATTCATGCACTAGGAATTGAAACAGGAAGAACAGTGACCTAGATAAAATAACCAATGATATTTGACAACATCATGAAAAAAAAAAGCACTTCTTAATGAAAGAGAAAACCATGCAGCTAATGAACCATATACATTTACAGAAACGAGAACTTTGAAATGATGACAGGTAATGGCCAATAATATGGCATCTACAAGAACATGTAAAATATATGGGCTAAAGCTAACAAACTTGGCCCCAGAAGGTATTTATCTCTCTATATATCAGAAATTTGCAAATATCATTCAAAAATTGAAGTACATGTGGTTTGAAAGCTTTATATAGTTCAAAGTCAGATCAGGACAGGAGCAATTAAATGAATAGCACATCTTACTGTGCAAGCATTAGACAACCCATACTGTACATTCTCACCTTCCCCAAGACAGGAGCCATTCCCATTATAACTGAAGCCAAAGCAGAGCGGACATGCTGGGAAGAATCTGATGACAGTTCCTGAAAAAAATAAGTGAGAACGCTACAATTAAAAAAAAAGATCAGGCAAAAATCAATTCATGCTCTAACAAGAAACAATAGTCAACTGAAGAATTTTAAAGTTTGAAATGGTTATGCACCTTCACACAGGGGAGAATATGTTGAATAGCAAGTTCTGGACTTAAAATGCGGCAGAATTTAGTTACTTTTCCAGCAGCAGCTATACGTACTTCAGCCTCATTATCACGAAGTAACCGCACATATGCAGGGACCAAGTCCATCCTTAGAAACAATTACCATAAATCAAAAATCTTGATTACAATATGACAGAATCCATCAACAGATCACTATCAAACACAGAATTGGATTGGAACTTAAAACAAGAAAAAGTACATATGCATTTAACCCAGCAGTTTCAAGTTAGATATACACCTGGTAGGCTCAGGTCCCACAGCCTCACAAAGTTCATATAATTGATTTGCAACCATGTAGCGTACACGCCAAGACTTGTCCTGCTCGGAGGCAATAACACTTGATTTAAATATGAAACAAATCGAAAGAAAAAAGCTAAAAGCTTGCAGAATCAGCAAACAAATATCATATTACTGATGCCACCAAGCACCATAAACAATTTTTCTTCCCCTGTGGTATCATATTGGTAACAAAATTTTATCCAGACACTCTTAAAGCTTTCAAAACATTAGACATGATCCAGTATAAAATTCCATTCCTCATCCAGGAAAAATTATACATTATCTTCCAAGTTGTTAATTTCTGCAAGCTTATATCTAGGCCGATAGGTCTCAATCAGTGTTACCAAGAATGTGGAGTGTTCTGGGTTGTGCTGCGACTTTGGAGACATGGTACACACGTTAATTTGTGGTATGAAGGTAGAGTGTTATGTTGTGTGTTTCTGCTTATTTGGGCTGTTCATAAGGGTTGAATCAGTGACAAGGTAAGTTATCAGGTTTATCTATAATTATTTCTCAAGCATAATGCCTAGGACAATAGAACAAGCGTGGTGCCTGTTAAAAAAGCAAGGGAAAAGAAATGCATAGAAAGATGCCATTACATTTTCCCCTTGCCCTAGAACAAAGAATTGGGAAAGTTTGCCAAGTCAGGCTGGAATGCAAATTTACCATGAATCAGGACATGTGATCCGGATCACGGTTCCAGGGAGGTAGCATTATCCTGTAACTCTGTTTAAATCACCTTATCCATAATTTAATAAAACCAAAAGAAGAAAATATCTTTATTTAATATTGATTACTGAAATGGATGTTCTATAACAATCTAATTTAACTCTAGTTAAGCGTTAATGGGTCTAGACCAAACAACAACGAAATACCAAGATAGTGCCAGCAAAATACTCAGAACACAACAAATCATAAAGTAAATTGTTACTTTTGTTGGATTTACGAACTTCATTAGTACCTGAGAGAAATTAACAATAACAGGAAGAATATGTGCAACGCAATTCTGAGGCTCCAATAATTTCCCAAGAGCAGCACAGCCCTCAACAGCCAATAGACGAACAGAATCTTGATCTGAGGTATAAGAAAAACGCACGTGAAGAATTCCAAACATATCAAACTAAAAAAGCAAATTCAAATAACTACAAATTAAGGTATTGCATATATAAGAATATTACATTATAAACCTATAATTTGTGATATCAAATTCATTTCTCATGCATTGTTGACCATTCCACAGTTTCAAGTCAAAACTGTATGAGTTACATGTGCAATCAAACATGTAATAGTAGTTATCTTAACCCATTCCATTTTCAAAATAACTAAATAAAAGCACACTTCTTCTATATATTAAAAGTTCAATTACCATCTTGGGTAAGATCCTCGAAAATTGACATGATGTCAGTCTTCAAATGTGCAGGTTCAACAGTGGCAGCAAATTTCCCCAAATTAGAGGCAGCAGACCTCCTAACCATGGGCATGTCATCTTGACACAGCTGGCTGTATATTGACCGCAATTCTGTCTTCAACGTGTCTGGGGCACTAGGGTAGGCAATATGAAATAGCCCACACGCAGAAACTCGAGCTGTAAACCATTCTCCAGCTGCTAGTCTCTGAAGATAAAATTTAAGCAGGTGCAAGAGAATAAAGTAAATTAGTAGTTAACACAAATATGACACAACCAAAAGTGTGACATGTTTTACTACTCAGGGGTTCGAAAAACATGCAAAACATCTCCCTTTCCCAGACATACATACAAACACAAATAAGTGAAATAGAAGGCCATAACATCTCACACATGAACACATATCTCTAATTCAGTAAGGGATAAATCTTGCACATACAGAGTCCATGCATATTTTTAGTATAAGTTGAATAAATAGAACAGGCATAAGCAACCAAATTAAATACATAACAATCTAGCAAAGAACAACAGCGTTTTTCAAGACATTGAAGAACATAATGAGTCTCCTCAAACAGTACATAAATGAAAAATCATTATTCCAGGCAGGTAGGTGCAGCTAAATCTTCATTTAAATTATAAGGAATTAGCATTATCTAGTAACTCAGATATATATAAACGTTCTCTCACCTTGACAAGAGGAATGAACCATTCAACTAAGTCGGTCTCCCTCATCTGAGATCCAATCCTACACAACGACTCCACAGCTTTATCTCTCACACAGGTTTCCTCGACAGTGCAAAGAGTCTCCAGAGGTGGGAGCAAAACATGAGCATAGTCAACTCCCCCAACAAACGGAATAAACACACCCAATTCCTCCGCCATCGCAAGGAGTACCTCATCATCATCATCATTGTTTTCACTCAGAAATGGAATTAACTCCTTCCGCGTTCGTTCCTCCCCGAGAGCACGTGCTATGGTCGAGAGTCTACGGATTGAGTTTAACCTTAGCTGAATGTCATCATTCTTTAACTCGTCTATTAAAACGGCTATTGGATAGAGCGGTTCTTCCACCGTAGACATTGTATCCAAGATCTGTAACGAACCCTAGAATTCAAATCTAACGATTCATGAACACATTAATAATTAGTAAAAAGAAAGCCAATTTGATATGAGATTAGATTAGATTAGCTAAAAAGGAAACAACCTAATTTTTCAACTTATAATAGCAAGAATGAAACCGTGGAAAAAGAATTCAATTTGTTATGGTTTATGGCAGTTCTTTTTTTAAAATAAATAAATAAATAAATTTGATAGAAGTGTTGTGTGCTCTTACCGATCTGAAATGCGTTCCCGCCGTGCCTCTGATTAGTTGCAGAAGCTTAGAGAGGGATAGAAAGAATTTATGAATCTCTTTTTATTTGATTTTTGTACTATATTTCTTTGCTCTTTTTTTTTTGTACTGTATTTATTTATTGCTATTGTTTATTTGAAGCGATCTTAAAGTCAGGCCCAATTTTGTATGTATATTATGGGCCTGGGCTCTTATTCTTCTTTTAGGCTGGCGAGATATTAAAGAATTATTATTGTTAGCGCTAAAAATTTTAATTCTGTCATTCTACATAAAAAAATATTATTTTACATGTAATACAATTCAAAATCATATAATACAACAATAAAATTATCACATAAATTTGATATATTTTTCTTATTTATAAAGAAATTTGATGAGCTTTAAGCTATAGCTCATGCATTGAGATGCAACTGTTTTCTATTATAAAATCATATCTTCTTGAATTTAAACCTGATATCTTTCAATGTGAATTTTAAAAATTTTAAACTCTTGGTTTAATACACGTGATTATTTCAAAGATAAACAAAACCAAAGATACTAAAAAGAACTACAAACAGTGGTAGCAATTATTGATTAGTGTGATTAGTGATCAGAGGTGAGAAAAAAAACTGAAAAATTGATTAAACCGAGAAAATTGAAAAAAAATAACTGAAAAAACTGAACCGTAAAAAAAACCAATTAAACCGATTAAAATTTTGAAAAAACCGGCCGGTTCGGTTTTATAAGCAAAAAACCAAAAAAACCGAACCCAAACCGAAAAAAACCGAGCCAAAAATCAGAAAAAACCAAGAAAACCGAGCCAAACCAGTTTGAACTGGTTTTTTTCCTAAAAACAAAACCGAAACCAGTCGGTTTGACTCGGTTTCGACTCAGTTTTTTTTTAAAAAAAAATTCAATTTAATTATTTTTTTAAATAAAAACTAAACTGAAAATAATCACTCTAGTGACCATGATGGCCGATGACAAACCAGAATTAATAGGAGTGACAATGATGGCCGATGACAAACAAGAATTAAGACCGCCCACATCTCCAAGTGTTGCCAGATATTGAGCTGCTTTTTCTTTCTTTTTTCTCGTAAGCTATTTCGTAAATCACAAGGTTCTTGTGTTTTGATGGGAAAAGCTGAAAATTGAAATTGATGCGAGAAAGATCAACAAACAAGTTTGAAAACCTGGGCCAGGGAACCCAAATCGGCAAGTGTTGGGAGTTAATGGGCTTCGAAATTCTGGCTTATGAAGTCACCTAGTTGATGCTTCAGCTCAGGAACTTGAGCAAGCTGGAGATTTCATAACGGACTTCTGTCAGCAAGGATTTTCCCTGTGCCTTTCTATGCAAGGAAAACGCAGCTTCGGCCGTCGAGAGCTTCTCACTGTGTATTTTCCCCCACTTTTTAATTCTTCCATTATCATAACACATTCAGGTTTAAGTTTGGATACTCTTGACTTGGCCAAATATACAAGCACAGATAGGTCAGTTTAGGTTGTAGCTTGTAGGGGTGTCTTTTATGAAATATGTCATTCTGGTCTCGGAAAATGTCATAATTCAATATTCTATTAGTCGTGAATTAATTCCCTCTTCAGCACAGATAGATCAATGCCTATTTCTCTGCCTCCATGATAGTTAATAACTATAATTGTAATCTTATTAGTTATTCTTTAGAATAAAATGATTTATTTTTCTATAAAAAAAGAAATAAATACAATAAGAAGAGAAAAATTGAAATCTATTATCCACTAAAAGTGAAAAAAAATATCCATTCAAGATTTCTCTCGTAATTATATTTCTCTAATTTTTTTTTTTTAAAAAAAAATAACCAATAGAACACCATTAAATACTTCCTGAATTAATTATTTATACTCCCTAAATTTATGATTTCTTGTGCTCATATTAAGGCTCACTCGAAATGCACAATAAAGCATCAAGCTGGTGATGTAATGCTACTATTCATCTTCTTGTTGCTAAACTTTTTTTTCATTTGTTTTACAAGAATGATGTTATTATCTCATATCAGTTAGGAGACGAGAGCTCTAATCGTTTATATAATATAATAATTTTTTTTATTTTTAAGAAACATCTTTTTAAAGACAAAACATTACGTGGTTCTGTTTTGTCATTTGAAATAATACTTTTGAGAGGTATATCATATGTGAATATAAACATATATTATCATTGATGTTATTTGTAAAGATTTCAGTTATGTTATGTCATTCAAGCTCCTCGCTTAAAAGATTATGATAATGTCATTATCCCATGTCAATTAATAAAATAAAACTCTTAATCTCTTATACAATATCATAATCTTCTCTTTTCTTATAAGATATCTTTTCAATAACAAGAATCATTACATAACTTCAATCCTTCAATTAGAACAATACCGCAGACAACATACCATATACAAATGTGGAGATGCATCATCAGCTACCACAAATAATATATTCCTTTATAATTATGCTGCGATATTTTGTGTTATCTCAGAGGTCAGAACAAAAATCAATCAACAATTCAAAGGTGGCTCCATTTCTCATCAAAGGTTGGAGACTCCAATCTAGAGAAGCTTTCCGACCTTGGTACTAAATATTTTTTTATGAAAGAAAAAGACACGCAACACACATTCATGACACGTAGCACATAAACGCCACTTTATATTTAGGTTCTAGAACTTTATGGTTGTATGATTAGGTCCTAAACCAACCAAGTATTAAA
>Ga0307517_10004977_pt1 | contig 20229 bp, 7 predicted proteins | sample 23_EM_MG_FD_194515 | JGI IMG/M metagenome (GOLD analysis project Ga0307517, IMG submission 194515) | Populus trichocarpa ectomycorrhiza microbial communities from riparian zone in the Pacific Northwest, United States - 23_EM | ecosystem: Host-associated > Plants > Roots > Unclassified | place...
ATAAACTGAAAAATATTTTCCGGTATTTGATTATGTTATGGAAAATGAACTAGAAAATAATTTATTAATGAATTAAATTTTTTTTTCAAATTTATTTAATATATGAAAATATTAAATATAAATATTTAATCACTTACAATAAAAGAATAAAATCTAAAAAGTGTAATGATGAATTTTTTTTATTATATCCTATATTCATATATAGCTTATTTTATAAAATATAACTATATATTATTTTTTAAAAAAAATCTTATTTTCATTTTATATTTTATATTCTCGTCTCCCTCATATTCATTTATCTTCCATTTGAATAAAATTTTCACTATTCCATTTGTTATTACCAAAGCACTAGGAAATAACAAAGCACTAGAAAATAAAAAAAACAAAGAAAATGAAAGTGAAGGAGACAAACATGTTTTTTGCTTGTCATAAGGAGACGGCACATGTTTTATTTTGTTTAAGCAAATTAAGGAAAGTGTTTTCTTAAGATAAGAGAAGAAAACACTTTCCTGCCATAAATTTTTTTTTTTTAAATTGGAATTCAGTTTCTTGACTAATTTTCTTTATGTTTACCGAAAAAAATATAAAAAAAATAATTTTTTTAAAAATAAATTCATGGAAACAAACAATTCCCTAAGCTTGTTCAAAAATCAGACAAGTCATAATTATTGCCATGTTGGCATCTGAATTTCATGGGTATTTGAGCATCGTTGATGTAAAATTTATCATGGATGCAGTTCATAAATCGTACTTAATTTCTTCATACCTTCTCCTGGTTTCAGTAGTCAGATCGATGGTGGGCCTCGTTGGAAGCTCATCCGGAAAACGCTAATTTTCTAATGCTCTAACAGCATATCGATCGTCTTTGCCGTTTGGTGGAAGCATTCCAATATCAGGATTGCGCATAAAGCTGATTCAACGACGTAACATGTTTTCAGAATCAGTTATCCTAAGTAGGCAAAAACTCGAGTATTTTCCATGAGAAAACATGGATCAGGAGCATGTAAGAATTGGATATGTCTGGAGTGTTCGAAGGAGCAATTTTTAATGATAAAGACGAAACAAAAATTAAACACCACTTGCCCACAAACCATTGCAATGCACAACCATATGATAAAGAAATGCTCGATCCTCTCCAGTCACCTTCTACAAAACCATAAGAACAAACTCATTCTTGACAGTTTATTTTGCATCTCACATGCCTAGATTGCCCCAATAATCACAAGCATTAGAACTAGGATATATAGTTCTTTAAAAACAAGCAGTTAACCAAATTAATATCCTTAAAAAAAGGAGAGAAAAAAAAGGACTACAATAATTGGTTAAATCACAATGTTGTATCAGGCAGCAAAAGCTATATATTGTCAATACCCTGAGAGAATTGAGAAGAAGAAATCATCTCTATCAAATCCATATCCTTCTTTCCATTGAGAGGATGTGTTTGATCCATCTCCATGTCCATGTTCGTGCTACTGTATCCATATTCAGTATAAGACGAACCTGGAGCATTACTTGCTCCATTCAATAGATACGAAAGGTAGAGATCAGAATGGAGGTGGTTATAAGTGGGTGTTTGCTGATCTGTTACTGCTTGGAAACCGTTGGTGCACAGCTTCGGATTCAAAGTAGAAATATCAAAGTCATTGTCACTTAAATCTTTGAGCTGCTGACATCCACTGTTTTGATATAAACCACTGGAATCCAAGGAGTCATTAAAAGAATCCGCATTGAAGTTGTCCACCTCCATTGTTGGATTCTCTGTAGCAACCTTATCGGTTGATGATGGCTCTTTGGATTTGTTGCCAAAGAAATTCTGGATGAACAGAAGTTCATCATCATTACATGATTGTGCAAGTAATGATGGAGAGTCATCCGAGGCGGATTCAGATAATTCAGGGAGAAAATAGTTGAATTGGCTTGACGGGTCTTCAGATATGGAGCTTGATGGGGTGTTAGTGGTTGTGCTTTGTGTAGAGGTAACAGAAGTTGAAGCATTTTTAAGGTTCTTGCTTCTAATATAGTCCTGAAGTATTGAGGGTTGAGGTTTTCCACTTTGGCTTTCTGTTTGCTTGTGCTTTCTCCTTGAATTCTGCCTTCTTTTCGTAGCGTTCCAATGATTTTTTATAGCATTTTCTGTTCTTCCTGGAATAAGCTTTGCAATCTCCGCCCATCGGTTCCCAACTTTAGTATGAGCTTCGACCAATATTATCTCCTCTTCTTCGCTCCAGCTATCTTTCTGCGGCAAAACGTTAAACACAAGAATTGTCATATTCTCTTAATAGTAATTAACTACAAGACAACACAAGATAACAACATTGGCATTATCAAAGGGTTGTTACAGAAAAGGCAATAAAAACTTTTCAAACGAATGATTAAAGTTAATGCCTTTTACGTCAGTGACCACATCACATGATACTGAACACTCAAAGAAAGAGAAACGTCAAGAAGCTGCAAAACAATATCTGAAATATGAATGTTCCTATGATCTGAATCTCATAAAAAATATTAAATAAAATTCCAGACACTTTCCTAAATCATATTCTGATATATATATATCAGAATATGATTTAGGAACAAAAATAGCCACGAAGAGATCGAATGAATTGTGCGAAAGGTGTTTGCATGTAAATATGTAATATTGTGTGGTAATTAACTAAAAGTCATCTGTTTTTTTTTTTTAAAAATAAAAAATTGGTAACCCAAGAAAAGGAGAATAAAAAAAAATTGAAATGAAGAAAAAGATTCAATTGCAGATTCTCAAAATACATAAAAAAAAACGGTAGATCCATTAAATCTTCAACCCATATAATTTATGGAATTTCTTTTTCGCCGGGAACGATGACGACCATCTTCTGTAGAATTCAGAAGAATTAATTAGGATATTTGATTAAAGTGCTCAATTTGATGCTAAAATTACTACTATGAGGTGTCTTCATATTCAGTAGAATCACAAGTCTTTTGGTATTGAAAGGCTGACCTCAGTTGCAGGTGTTGAAGAATTACAGAAGGACTACGATTAACGCCATGCCTATATTGGTGCCTAGTGTTATCTATATTGTCTGTTGCGTTTTCACCCAGAAAAAAAAAAAAAACTTCAATTTGATTTAAATTGTGATGTAAATGAGATTTGTTCCATCATCAAAAACAAAAACAGAAAAAGGATTTAAGTGCACTGTTCTTGGTTATATTTCTTCACGGCAATAAACTGGCTGATCATGGATAGTATTTTTTTTTAAAAAAGAAAACATAGAATATATAGGAAAGAATCCACATCCTTGATATTGTACTTGTAAGACAAATCGGATAAGGCTATCTAGGGTTTGTCTTGTCAAACACTTGGAAATTAATAGCCCAGAAAATGAGAATCTAGCCAATATTTTAGTTATTAGGGAAGTTCCGAAAATTAAGAAGGCAAAATCTCAGAATCTAAGTCCAAGATTGTTCTTAGATACCCCATCACACAGCTTCTCATAAAAAGAAGCCCACAGAAAAGTTTAAAAGATCTAAAACAATATATCTATTAATTAATATAGAAATCACCAACATGAAGAAAGACAAAACTAAATTAAAAAACCCGAGAGGAAGTGAAAGGAGAAGAAACCTTGATATCAGGCCGCAAATGGTTGTGCCACCTCTCACGACACTGCTTCCCAGCTCTACCAGCCACCCTTTCAGCTATTTGAGCCCATTTTCTCACTCCAAATTGCTTCACCAACCTAATTAGTTTCCTTCATTGCAGAAAGAAGAATCCTTAATGTCTCACTCGAACCATCAAACAACATAAAATTAAGAGGAGAAAAGAAATTCTAAAACATTTTAAACAAAGTGTTTTTTTATATATTACCTATCTTCTTCTTCTGTCCATTGCCCCTTGATCAAAGTTGCACAAGATCCTTTCTTGGTTTTCTTTCCCATCCCTTTACAACTCTTCCCTGAAACATTATTCACTTCTCCACTCAAACCCCCATTAGGGTTTCCATCATATGCCCGGTTAAGGCTATCTCCATCAACAAAAAGCCCATCGACAAAACTTGTCTCTGAAAAACTTTGCCAAGGAACAGCACCAATTGCACCACTAGGTGGAGAAAAACCACACAGCCCATTTATTGAAACAAGGGTTTCTTTGCTTTTATCATCGTTTTCAATATTTTGGGGTGTGTAATGGCTTTGACAAAATAAAAACCTATCTGTGGCTGTTAATGGTGGAGTTGGTTGATAGATGGAACGGTTGTTTTGTAAACTTTGATGGCTAAAACGGCCACCACCACCTCCTTCTCCTCCTCCTTCCATCAAATCAAAGAGCTCGAGTTAAGAAGAAAAGGAGAGAAGATTTTAAGCGTAGAAATGAGCTTGATTTATGGAGTTGTTTCGTAGGTTTTTACTTCTTTACTTGTAAGAAAACCCCATGACAAAAGCTGGTCATTTTGCTTGTACCAAGCCTTGTAATGTGCATATAGCCTAATAGCCGTTGATCACCTGGTTGATCTAATGGCTGAGAATTAGAGATGAGTGTAACTCCTGAGCTTCCTCTCTCGGACAAAAGTAGGAAAAGAGGTGGAGAGATTAGTGGGTTCGTTATTAAACTCACAATTAACTAATCATTTCGTAATAAATTCCAAATAATGGACAAAATTGGAAAGTTATCTATGAAGGTTGTGGGCCCTACCAATTACAAAGGCATTTTTCACGCCAACAATACGGAAAAGACAATTTTGCCCGTATGATAAGAACAATTTCATGCAAAGCCCACTGCCATATATAACCGTCAATATTATAATTAAATATATTTAGATGGGGATCCAAATATGGTAAGAACAAGGTGTGCCCATGTAATTTTTGGAAATTAAATCTAGTTAATAGGGTGATGAAATATTGCAGAATTCCAAGCCTCGGAATTTAATTTCCTGGTTGGCTATCTGCCAAATGGCTAGCTATTGATTAATTAATTATTAATTCTCAAGTCATTGGACACCCAGGTACTCATGTAATTACGAGAATTAAATTTTATTTTGCTACGTAGCTGGAATAGTGAGAGTGTTGCTATGCACAAGCATGGTGAGTAAAGTCGGTATCTTGCCAGGTAAAGATGATTCTCTTCTTAGTATTCAAAAACTCTATATCATGAGGGCAAGAATTCAAGGTGATGATGTCTCAAAAAAAAATCTAAGTAGTTTGAAGGTAAGATTAACTTTTTAATTTTGATAATTTAATTTATTTTTTTAATTAAAATGGTTAGTGAACGGTGTCTGATACCTATAAAATATCAATTTTGATGAATTTGGGGACTCTTAAATTTTTAAGTAAATATTATTTTTTAAAGAAAAGACAATGATATTTTAAAAAAAAACTCTGAAAATAAATATGCAGTTGAGAATGAAGATTGAGAGTCTGGAGTTTGTAGAATTCATGCGATTTCATATAACCCAAGAGTCTTGTACTTTTATGGAGATGAGATGCTAGAATGTAATTTTGCATCGATAACATTAATGAGAAATAAATATCATAGTTATTAAACCGGACCGGCTCAGCTGGTCAACCTGAGACCTGGTCAACTCGGTGGTTTGACCGCTCCGGGTAAGGTGAAAGATCGGCAAGAGTAAAAAAAGATCAAACCCGATCAACCTGTCGGGTCGACCTGCGACCTGGGCGACACATTATAGACCTTTTTTTTAAATGAATTTCTTTCTTCTAGCCAGAGACCTATTTTTTTTATATTTTTTAGTTAGTTATTTACCCTTTTCAAAGTTCACTATATAAATACTAGAAGAAAAGTTTATTTTTTCAATGTGGAATTTGAAACCCTTTAGTATATATATTTTATGTTCACAAGAAAAAAGTTATTTTTTCAATATGGAATTTGAAGCCATTTAGTATATATACTCTATGTTCACAAGAAAAAAAGTTATGTTTTTTCAACGTGGGATAAAAAAACCTTTTTGGTTTAAATACTTCAACTTAAAAAGATAACACAATATCTTTTCAATATGGGATAAAAAATCTTTTGAAATAATCTTTTAAACTTCATTATTTACAACATATATAACCTATATTTACATAGATTGTTTCTTAATTTTGTTCATATGAAATATTAAAATTTCAAATATATTTTTTTAATTTTTTTTGTTGATACGGGTCAACCCGTGTAACCCGAGACCCGGCTCCTTCGCTGGATTAACTCTCATGTTGGGTTTAATAACTATGATAAATATTCATTACACAAGCATTAATTAGTGAATATATATATATATATATATATATATATATATATATATGAGCGATAAATATCTCTTACATAAGTATTAATAAGTGAAAATATCTCTTACATAACATTAGTGGAGGATAGATATCCTTTACACAAATATTAATGCGATGGAAATATAGTGGACTATTGGAAAAAAAATTTATACACTATCTCTTACATAACATTAATATATATATATGAGCGATAAATATCTCTTACATAAGTATTAATAAGTGAAAATATCTCTTACATAACATTAGTGGAGGATAGATATCCTTTACACAAATATTAATGCGATGGAAATATAGTGGACTATTGGAAAAAAAATTTATACACTATCTCTTACATAACATTAATGTTGATAGAAATATGGTGAGTTCTTAGAGGATTTTTATACACCCAAGAGTATAAAGAGAGTAGGATCCACAATATAGTTGAGCCCATGAAAACCAGGATCTTTCATTGGTCGAGGCCCGTGAGTGTCAGGCTCTTCCTCAAGGCTGAGCATGTGGCGTTGGGTCATTTCTCAAGGCTGAGCCTATGAGAGCTAGACTATTCCATAAGGTTGAGCCTATGAAGACTAAGTTTTTTCCCAAGATGAAGTCCATTGGGGTTAGGCACATTACCTAAAATCATGAGTTTTTTTTTATTATTATTCTTGAGAGGTTTTTTAAACCTGTTAAATTTGAGTTTATCACGAGGGGAGATGTGAGAAAAAATTATTTATAATTTTGGCATTTCACTTCAAAAATATTATGCCAGTAGAATCCCTTTATCTATAAATTAGTTTTTTTTTTATGATAAAAGATATTTTCTGATTATGAGTTTTTCAATATTATTAGTACATACCAAATAGTTTCTATACATTTTGAAGAAAACAAATTCCTTAATTCTTAAATTTTCTTAATCGTCAAAACAATCCTTTAAATTTATAATTTATGATTGATACTAATTATCAATAGTTATTTAAGAGTGAAAGAGAGATGAATGACATGAGAGGAGTTGCGATGTTGTACCTGGGTCGTATTCCATTCAATCATCCACTAGCGGGTCATTTAAGCAGCCAGGGGAAGGATATTGCATACTAGTAAGCTTTCATATTAGCCCATGAATACAAGATATTCATCTAGCAAAACATTTTACTCTATTTTTCAGAACTCGAGCCCCTATAAGAAGCAACGATTACAATTTACTCTTTTTAATTTTTTGAAAAATAAAATCCTTTTTTTTCTAAAGAAGTCAAACTTATTATGTACCATACATCACATTTAAAAACTTGCTATTTACATTTTTGTTTACTAAAACAACTCTACTAGAAGTTTATTCAATAACAATTTTTAGACAAAATGATGTCATTTATTTTATTTTGAATTTTTGTTAAAAAAATAAAGCAATTCAATTGTATATCTTAAGTTTTTTTATATGTTATAATTATTTTTTTGTAAGGGAGGGGATTTAGAGAATTTCATTTCACTAGTATAATCATTATACTTTCATTTAAAGACTAAATTTGCAAATGACATAAATATTTTCGATGTAATGTCATAATTTTATTAAAAGCTTTTATAAATCATAATAAAAATATATTATACTAAGAAAAATATAACACGATCATAAATTGCAGTACCAATAAAATATTAGATATTCAAGATCATGAAGAAAGATATAATGAGAAACCTAGAAAATAGAAACAGATCCACTTGAATTGAGGATGAAATATAATGCCATTAATAAAAAAAATTCCTTTCTTTACCAGTGGTGCCATTTATGAGAACCTTGCACAAAACCTAGTTCAATTCCTTTCATTTCTACATAGTTTCTAATTTCTTTTCATGAGAACCTTGCACAAAACCTATTCAATTCCTTTCATTTCTACACAGTTTCTAATTTCTTTTCATGATAAATAACAAAAAAACCCAGGATATGGAAAAGTTATAAACTATTCCACTACATGCGTATCATTAGCTTCTCCAAACCTGCAATAACTAGCATAACAAGTGAGAGTCCTCACAAAGACTCGTTTAGCCACACAAGAGTAACTTACAGTCTTTTTTCTTCCTCAACGGATGACTCAATTACTAGCCTCACCACCTAGTACATGTGGAGAACTATAGTTCCATGAAGAGGCAAGTCAAAATGACTTACAGGAGAGTATGAGGAATCTTTTAGAGAGAGGGATCTTCCTTAAATAGATCAGCTTGGGCAAATTTTTTCTCTTTAATTAGCTATTAAATTTGGGAAGGAATAAACCTTATATTTAGCTCCATAGTTGGGGTGGTTGGTGTTGGTTAGGTCACTACAACCTAAAAAAGCTAAGAGAGTTGGAGTGTCATCTAACATAACTAAATCGAGATGAGAAGTTGGGTCCCTCAACACTTCTAGATCCAATAAATGTGAATAAGTCCTCTATTTTATTCTCTTAGGCTTCCTAGTTGCAAGCCTGATGTTGCACTATCAAAATTCACTTGTTCCTACAAAACTTCCTATGCTAAGGTTCAAATACAAGAATGAATCCTTTATATCACACCACACAACATCATTCCCTTAATTTTATTACATAGTCAATCTTATTATGGAAAATCCCTAAAATAAGACTCTTGGTCTGGAGGGAAAAAAATATAGAACCAGGTCAATCCATATCCCCTATTATCATATCCTATTAACTAATATCAGTACTTAAGCACTACTAAAGATAGTTTCTATCCATGTTGCCCCATATATTTCTTAAAAAATTCCATGGTAGACAATCCATTTTGGTGTAATTGTCTTGCACATATGTTATAATGAAAAAACACACTATGTGAAAACAAGTATAAGGGCACTTGTACCTATATTTAAACATGCAAACTGATACAATTATCTTCACCCCCTTGTTTGAGCCCCTTTAAACTATCTACCTATCCTCTTTGCTAAAAAATAGATCCTAACTATATATCCCTTTCCTAACCGAGTACTAATATATATCACTTGTTGCTTTATATTGGTGCTAAGGTAAAAATCCTTTAATCGGTCCTTGTGTCATCTAATAACCTTAAGGAGAGCTCTAATCTCTATAAAAAAGGTCTCTTAACTCTAGATCAAGTGCTTCGTATGACCATCTTATTTGGGGTAACCTCAGATCCACTTGTTGCTCTAAATAAATATATCATACTTAAAAAGTTTTCTAAGTTATAGGAGAGGTGGCTAACCTTAAAATTGAGTTTTTTTGTCAAATCCTAGCAAAACCCAAACTATAAACTCCTTGAATGTTGGTTATAAAACTTGAAAGTGAACCTAAACTCCTCTATGGTGAGTGAAAAGGGAAATGATGGTTGTTCTTTCAACTCCTCAGTGATAGTATCTCTCACATGAATTCTTTTCGTATAAAAGATAGAGAAAGAAAAACAGATGGAGGGAAGGAGCAAAATGGTAGCAATTTAGATTTTCTAAAAAATGACAGTATGTGCAATGGTAAGCCTTTTATATGTTTGTATGCAATAAATGATGACATTTTATCTCTAGTCGCATATTCCACTAACTTAACACGTGAAAAGACCCTATTTGTCAGTTAAAAATATCAAAATTCAAATGTTAAAATCTTTTTATCTCCTTACTACGCGCGCTCACTCGATAACTTTAAGAATTCTCCCAAGTGATTGTATCATGATGATTCAAAGGAAAACAAAGCAACATGGTGGTTGTTTACACTTAAGATTAGCTTAAATACAAATTTAAGTCTTTGTGTTGGTCCCAAACATAAAAACTTAGGGGATATTGATGGGTATAGGATTTATGCCCATAGTTCTGAGCCTAAAAACATAAGATTTGAGATGCACCCCAAGCCTAAAGATAAAAAACATGAGGTATAGCTCGAGCTCAAAACTTTATGGGCTAGAATGAGTACCAAGGATCCTCAAGCTTGAGCACGATACAACTCTCACTTAAGTTTAGTCACATTACATGGTCTATTAGAACACTACACCCAAATGGGATAACATGATTTTATAAAAAGCTCTATATGTATAACATGACTTTTAACTTATCTAACTTGCCCAAAAACCCTATCACTATATAACAAGCTGAAGGTCTCTTTATGGCCTATAAGGTTATGCACTTAAGCATGCATTCCCTAAACCCAAGTGCACTCACTTACTTCTAGAGCTCCTATATCATTCTATCACAACTAGACCTATTCAAGTAGTATTTATCTTGATGTACTTATTTTAAGCTTAGTTATTGGCCACATGACAAGATCTTTACTTTTCAAATAGAACACGACCACTTATTAGAGGGTATATACCAAAATGATTGCTATCTACCTATATGCCATAATTTTTTCCTTATTTTTCCCTTATCACCATAAAAGTGGATGTGGTTCATGAAAATAGATAAATGTCTATAAACCACAAAATATACATGAACATTACCTTTGAATGTTTTGGTATTCACATCTTCATCTTTTTCATAAGCATTAAATACACAGTACATTCTAAAAAGATAATTTCTTTTATATTATGTTTTAATAATTTAAGTATAAAAGAGTTTTCTAAACAACATAAAGGTATTATTTTATAAGTGTTTATGAGCTTTTAGCAATATTCTTTTTCTTTAAAACTATACAACCCAATTAGTTATCATTGAAAACCCAAATAAACTGAAGTTTGCTTCAAACCTTTTCAATAATAAAACTTAGCTCAAGTACTAGCTATTTGACCCACATTCTTTTGTGGGTAAGATAATTTGTTTTCTAACAAAAAAAAATATACAAGCTTTTTCAATACATTTTTTGGCATAAAAAAACATTAAGCGTAAATTAAAAAGCATACACATGAATTTAATTAATTAAATAAATAAAGAACCATTTATGTAAATAAATGAAAAAAAAGAAGGTCATCAATGATAACTCAAGACTAAACTGGAAAAATTAAGAGATACATGTAAATCAAGATATTTGATCTCGCAACATGAGTCATTTTATTACCTTGTTGTGATTAATGACTTTGTTTATTATAATTATTTTTTTATTTAATAAAATGATAATAGAAATAGACATACATATGAAATCACTGAAAGGAAAAAAATATCATGCAAGATTACACGTATTAGGGGAGGAAAAAAGCTATCATTTTATGTAAAAAAACAAACTATATTTAACCAAAGAATAAATTAAAAAGTTAAGAGATAGATGTGAAAGTAGATATTTGATCTTAAAACACAGGCTATAAACTCGATTGTTTTTAATAATGTTTTTTTTATTGGAACCAATGTTTTATTTAATAAGACAATAATAACAAAACATGCATAGGAAAGTAATGTAAGAAAAATAAAGAGAAAAACATAATTAAGTAGGGATACATAGAAAAAATGCCTCCTAAGATCAGAAAAAATATTCTAAAAGCGTATTTGTAAACCAAATAAAATTTAAATCATATTTCACTAAAAAAATCATGAGAGATTATAAAAAAAATCAATAAAAACCCAACACTAAAGGATGTAATTGAAAGGGAAAAAAGGACAAAAAAAACTAATGGACAAAAAAAAAGTGTGGGCAAATAGGCTTGTCATGGGTGGCCTAGCACACCCGAGCTTAAAAAAAGCTTAGATGTATAGGCCATGTAGCCCAAGCCTGCGTGCTTGGACTATTTTTTTTTTCAAGTGGGAGACGACCCTTTATTTTTTTTAATGAAAAAATAAGTAGGCGAATTGCCTAGTTTCATGCAACTAAAAGGTCACTGGAAATTTAGGCTAAGAATATTTCTTGCCAAAAACTCGATTTTCAACCCCTTTTGACCCACAATACCTATAAAACACTTTACACACTTTGACAAACCTATCCATTACATCATATAACTCATAAAATGACCTAAAAACTCAAAATTAACTCGAAACAATAAGCATTTTCAAGCTCAGGTCTATCATCTCAATCAAGGTTAATGGAAAAGAACATCTAGGCTAAACTCCTCTTATCAAATAAACTCATTGACACCAAGATAATCTTTTTTGTGGTTAGAATCGGTGTCAACTGAGACTTTCTCTCTCTAGCACCGATCGAAATCCAACCACTTTCTCTCTACTCTCTCAAACCATGGACTCAAAGATAAGGGAAATAAAATTTTGAACTAAAATTGAATTTTTGAAATATTGAGGTACTGAAAATTTATCATGTGAAAAGTAGGAGGACAAAAGTGAATTTTTTATCCATTTTTTGAAATTGCCACCCAATTTCTCCTTGTTTCAAAATTTGATCCCCATTGTTTCGATTATGACCCTCCTTAATATTTCATAATAAATTGGCAATTAATTTGGGTGTAAAAGGATTCAATTGATGAGAAATAAATTTTAATGACTAAATTGTAAAAAAAATATCACAGTGGATTGTCGTCGTTAAAAAAACCCTTGTGTTTTGGTTTCTTTCTAATAAATAAAAGACTTTTAAAACCATAATGTAGAGTACTTTATTTCTGGGTTAGTAATTGAGGAGATTTTAACAAAATAAAGTAAAACTTAATTAACAAAATTAATAGCTTGAGGATTTGGTTGAATAAGTAAAATAAATCAACGAGTAGAAGTTACAAAATTGGGCGTTTAATATAAAAGAACATTGGGTGTTTTTTGAATGAAATTTTTAAACGGGTTTTCTTCGTGGTTATGTTCCATCAAATGAAACTCTATATATCTAATCTCATAAGATTTTATAAGATTAGAAATGTTTTTAGAAATGTTTTCTTTGTGGTTATGTTCCATCAAATGAAATTCTTCGGGTTATAATTTTTTATATTTCGAGTGTCAATACTTAATCCTTATTAAAGAATATTAGAAATGTTTCGATGGATTGTGTTTATAAATGTGTCTATAGAGAATTTACCTCAGTTCATGTAAATAAATATCAGTTAAAATTTAATTTTTTATATTTTTAAATTGTTTTGATGTGTCATGTAAAAAATAAATTTAAAAAATAAAAATATATATTATTTTAATATATTTTTAAGTAAAAAAATATTTTAAAAAACAACCGCTACTATCACTCTTCTAAACACCGAATATTATCGTGCATTTACCTATAAAACAAAGAAAAAGTTAATCTAAATTATCGAGAAAAACAAATAAAGAATGTCTTTGCCCTGACAAATTCAATGGTATCCGTTCTTAGGCGGAAATGGGTGGGGGAGGTGGCATAGCATGGAGGGTAAATGAGAAGAGACGGGAGGAGCTCAGTACCATCATCACTTCACGTGGAAAGCTGTTACTTTGTGCTTGGTCTAAATCGATCCCAAGAACCCATACCCATAATATACATTGCATTCAACATGTTTGATATTGAAGCTTGTTTAGTTGCTTTTGTTCGGTCCAATTTCCCATTTGATGCGGACACTGGGGCCTTATTTGGTTTTCCCGTGCCCAAAAAAGCTATAAATTGTATAACTAATGACAACAACTTAAAACACCATGTTAATGTTTATTTTTGTGCTTTTAAATTATTATTATTTAATTAAAAAATATTAAATTGATATTTTTTAAGTATTTTAAATTAATTTTGATATGATAATATTAAAAATAAATAATAATAAAATATTTTTTTAAAATACCTTAGGCTATAATAACAAACACTCAATAAATAAGGCACGACAAGAACAACAATACACAACAATACAAATTATCGACAATAATTCGAACAACATTATGTAAACTTTTGCATGTGCATTTATGTATAATTTTTGCCGATTCGTCTTGTTCTTTCTTTCCGGGAATAAATCTTTGGCTGAAAAGAGAGCGAAATAATATAATCATCAAAAGTTCTTAATTTCTTCATATATAAGTTTTTGCCTTCTAAAAAAATACAATAAATATTAAAAAAAAACAAAGAAAAAAAAAACCTCAGATTATTAAATATTAAAAAAAACCACAAAAGCAAAGAAACAACTTTAATCAACCAAGTCACGTTATTCATTTCTATTTAGGAAAAAAAAAAAGCCTAAATCTCAATTATTAAACATTCACTAAATCAAACACAACGAGCACTCCTATCAAAGCTTCGAAAACTAGAGGACAAGAAAGTTCGAGGCCTGTCTCGCTGCATTGCAAATGGAAAAAGAAAGAAGTGCAGCATAAAATATGTATTACAAGCTAAAAATGTAATAATATTTATTTTTTAAAATATATTTTATTTAAAAATATTTTAAATTAATATTTTTTTAAAAAAATTATTTTTAACATAGTACATAAACGATTTTTTTATAAATATTTTTAAAACATAAAAATAAAAATAAACAAGGTGAGATAATTTTTTTTTTTCGAAGATGACTTAATTGTGGTATCAAAATTTAAAATGGCATATATTGACAAACGGAATAATTACACTTTGCCACATGATAATGTCATCCAAAAACAATAGAAAAAGCAAAAAACATACTCTACTGTGCAAAATTAAAAGCCGAAACTACCCCTCCTCTCATTGTCCTCGTGAGCAAAAACACATGTCTAAGCCTAATCAAAAGGCTAATGCTGCCACGTTCAAGTGCATATTACCACTTAATCCTCTCCATGGTCACGTGCATCCCTGCTTCCAAACACCGCCGGCCACAACCCACCCACACCATTCACCTTCTATTCCCCTTCCGAAGATTCCCTCCACCCCTCAAAGGAAGTTTTTTTAAAAAAAATCTCATTTTTTTCTCTTTGTTTCTCGGCAGATATATCATAATTACTGCATTTTTTTTTTGGTCAAGGGGTGGAAAACAAAGGGAATTGTGATAAGGTGTTATGAGAAATAGCCTGAGGGTTTTCATGATTTTTTATTTTCTTTTTCCTCTTTAGCCTATTAGACTTCTTGGGCATTATCTTGGGAGCTAAGAGGGAAACACGTGTCCTCTCCACCAGTGTTCCAAAGAAAATGAGCGTAGTTAGCAGCATAATAAGAGTTTGTAGGGTCAGCAGAAATGGCTTCCAAGAAAGTCTCCTCAGCTGCCCACAAATCCTTTCTCACGTGCCATAGAAAGCTTGCGTACTTGCTATATGCCTCTGCATCCGGTGGCTCCGCCCCTATTGCTCGCTTAAAGTATTCCTCTGCCCTGTTAATTTACACATGAAGAAAAGGGTTAGTTATCAGGCAACCAATTTGCTGATAATAGTGTAAAAGCTCTAGCTTAGCAAAAGATCAAGCCCAGAAATATTATATAAATAAACAACAAGTGATGGTCAACAGGCTAAGCTACACGCAAGTTGAAGATCTTTATGGCCATGCGCGTAAAAGGGTCACGCGCAGAAGATGATAATTTGCCATGAAGGGAAAACTACAACCACACATTCCCTGTCAGGATTCAGAAAGGGAATCGAACAGAAAAATATACAAGACGACAAGCCAAATTTAAGGCAGCGTCCTAGATATGGAAAATGTTGGAGAATAAACCTAGGAGATATTCCGACTCGGTGCTTGACACCCTAACATGAATATATGGACTCAAAAACTTGATCAGTGCCCAACTTGCTAAAATATCATAATACTTGACAAATTGGCTTCTGAGAAAGTCTCCATTGACAATAATGGAGTTACAGTTTGCAATGGAAGGAACTAAGATATGGAAGGCAAAGATGGTGTAAGCTTTTACCTGTCGTAATCGTGGAAGACCATGTTGAGGAATTGAGCGTAATTGGCAAGGAGGAGAGGATTGTTAGGGTCTTGAGACAATCCCATTTGATATTGTAAATCTGTTCTAAAATACTCTGCATAATCATCCGCCTCGATCTTGGCGTTAATAGGTGAAACAAATCTCTGAATGGTCTCATGATCAAGGGATTCATCTCTCAATGGAAAATATTGCATTTTAGAAGCCTCCTCTACGATTGAATTCCATAGACTCAACTCCTCTTCTCTACTCACTTGCTCTGATGCTGACTCGGCCTCCCTTGATGTCCCTAAAGATGACAATTGAGAAGCCCCGTCAGGGACAATTGTTCTAATTTGGTTCGACTGGTCGAACCATCCATCGCCTTCAGTGCCACTGGCGAGCGGCCGGACCTTTCCGCCACCGCCATTATTGCCCCCAATTGAAGTTGTTTTGCCACTTGAAGATGATACCGAAAACATTTTTACTGATGAAGAATCAAACTTTTGATTCTTTTGGTCTGGGGTTTCAACGACAGATATACTCTCTGTTGTAGCTGCATAAGACCCTGAATTTGGTGGAGCTGCAAGTGCAGCGTTATTGGCCATGGAATGTACAGTAAAGTTTGCAAGGAGAATCATCACATACACCATAAGAGTAGGTGTATGTGAAAACACTTGCTGAAACAACCAAACGAAAGAAGCATGCATTTCTTTCTGTACACGAGCAAGAATCCCTTGCAAATCTTCAGTGAAAAGAAACTCTCTCATTTGCAAACTATAAGCGTGAAGTTCTCGAATTATGAACACCATGGAACAAAACGCCTTCTTCACTGAACAATAAGCAGATTCCCCTGCTTCTCTAAACCCTTCTTGCCATTGCATCTTTCTCCTTATCATTCGAAGCGAAAGTGGAAGGTCGACACTATTCGCCTTCCGTTCAATACTTGCTGGAATTATATCATCTCTCCCTGACCAATCTGGTGGCTCTTGCCGGATTTCTGGCCACGGAGGCTCCATTGAATCCAGAGGAAACTGCCTTTGGTCATGCACTAAATTTGACGAATCTTCACGGATAAAGTTACTATAAATGTCCCCGCCATTAATACTGCCAAGGTTGTCTCCAGAATCAGAAAGAATCTCTGATTCGGAATCCACTGCGTCACTGCCATCGTCATCGTCGTCGGAAAGCTGGAATCTGAGAGCCAATTCTTGAATTTTCTTGGAAAATTCTTCATCAGAAAAGGCATCCAAGCTAGCACTGCTAGCTCTTTTTATAGTCTGACCTCTTGATTTCTGAAACTCCAAAGAACGAGCCCTCTGTATCTTTGTTAATGGAGTTCCAAACAGAGTCCGTCGGTCTAGTCTCTGTAAGCATCTACACAGGAGCACACAACCTCCAGTTCCATCGAAACGACGCTGTCGTTTAGACGACGGAGATGAAATTGCAGAGGCTAAAGATTGAGAGGAAGATGGTGAATGATGAGTAATTGGCTGCGACCATTGAAAACAGGTCGTTGTAGCAACTTTCAATCCCATTTTTTCCTTCTTTTTTGTCCGGGAAAAGAAAAAGGAAGCTTATAAAAACAGAATCAAATTCCCTTAGATCTGCTGCAGCTGGTTAAAGACGTTGAGTTCTTTTTCTCTCCTTTTAATTCACACGAGCCTAGGAAATAAACAACAACTATAAAATAAGCCACTATATCAAAAAAAAAAAAAAACTTTGAATCCCGGTAAACAATCATTACTTTCCATGAAAATCGGATCGGAAAAGGAATAGGAAAACGCAGTTAACGGCACGAAAAAAAATGGAAAAAAAGGAAGTGAGATCCAAGAAATGATGCAAAGTTCAAGAGAGACTTTTGCAGGAACTTACGTTAGATTTGATGAACAGTTTTTCGATTGGAAATCCTGAGATGTAATCCGGCGAGAAACTGAGAAGCGAAGTACAAACCGTATCTTCACTTATCAAGAAGAGTGAGGAGAGGCTATCTCTGTCTCTTATATATAAACCCCACTGAGACACCCACGCACGAGGCGAGCTAGCTTTCGTCTTTTTTTTTTAATTATTATTATTAAAAAAATCTCCCAGACTGCAGCCAGTTTTGTTAGAAGCCAGATGCAGTTTAAGTGGTTGTTGAGGACTGTTGCTTATATTGTTTTTTTAAATAGTTTTTTTTTAATATAAAAAAATATTTTATTTTATTTTTAATATCAAAATTATAAGAAAATACTATAAAAAATATTAATTTGAAGTCTTTTCCAGCTAAAAATATTTTTATAAAATATCTAAAAATAAAATTTAACACTCATCAAGCATCTTCTATAATATGCTATTTGTTCAAAAGTGTATTTGACTTAAAAAAATAAATTAGTTTTTTATTATTGTATAATGGTTTTGATATGTTGATGTTATAAATAAAAAAATTTAAAACAAAAAATTTAATATATTTTTAAATTGAAAACCCTTTTAAAAAATAGCTTATAGTATAATATAAAAAACACACTAAGTGCCTTTTCATAAATTACCAAATTAGATGTGGTTTTGGTTTTTAATTGTGTTTGTGGTTTTTAAATGTTTAATAACATTTTAAAATATAATAACATGACCATTTCATATGTTATTTTCAGAATTTATCCATACCTAAAAGCTATAGCTTTTTTTAAATGTTTGTTTAGTATTGTGTTTTTATCTGTATTTTGGTGCATTTTAAAAGTGTATTTATCTTAAAAAAACATTAAATTGATGTTTTTTAGTATTTTTTGATAATTTTCAAGTGCTAATATAAAATTAAAAAAAGTTATTTTTATTTACATCAAGATAAAAAGCATTTTGCACTACAATATCAAATATACATTAAAAAAGTGTTTGAGATTATAGTAGCAGTTACTTTTCAAAGTGTTTTCATTTAAAAATGATTCAAAATAATATTTTTAAAAAAATTATTTTTTACATCAGCACATTAAAACGATCAAAAAACATTAAAAAATAATTTTAAGTAAAACAAATTTAAATTTTTATAAAACGGAGTTTGAAACACAATTCCAACAATTGCATTTACAATTTTAAAGTGTTGATATAAAAAAATATAAAATATATTTTAATTTATTTTTAAATAAAAATATTTTTGTATGAATTATGCACTAAATTAAAAAAAAAAAATGTGTCTTCTGAAGGGTAAACAGGGAATGCGGGTAACCAGTCATTTTATTACTTAAATGGGTGTTTTTGTTTCTGTCAATGTTTGTTTAAATTTGGATCCGGGTCAGCTGCCACCATGTAAGGTGTAAGACGAAGAACCTGATTTTCGAGTTCTGAGCGGCCCGTTTCACGGATGATTTGGATCTCATCTTTGCCGTTCTTAAATTGCGCCACGTGTTCACACCGACCTCTACTGTTTTAAGATCGTGAGTTCACCGGCATGTTTAAGAGGAGGGTGGTAAATATTATTTTTAATTGAAAATAAATTAAATAATATTTTTTTATTTTTTAAATTAGTGTATAAAAAACTAAAAAATATTAATTTAAATTTCTTATAAAAAATAATTTTAAAAAATTAAAAATTACGGTAAGACCGTGAGCTCGCCGACTCTACAAGTTTGCTCCTTTGACAACGTGTCAGTTTTTTTTTTGTTTTTTGTCCTCTCTCGTTGCTGTCTGCAAAATTAATAAATGTAGTTAAAGCACCTAGAAAATAAATAAAGCAAAATTAATTAATGTTATGGTGACTGGAAACTGTACAGACGAGGGGAGTGATGTAATTTTCCACTTTAGTCTTACGTCAAGAAAAGGGATCATCAACTGGCTATCCTTTTTATCAAAAAGTAAAAGTCACCCCCACCCTTCCTTTTTTCTTCCGGCATTTCTCAAAAAAAATAAAATTTAATTCACTTTTCTGCAAAATTGTCTTTGTAAAGGAGAAACTTTGAATTTTATTTAACAAAAGAAATTTTAAAAAAATTACACTTTATATCTTGTAATTTGATATATAAAAAACATTTAATCTTTATAATTTGAAAAATTATATATATTTTTAGTTCATTTAGTCTGATATCTTAATAACACTTTGCTTTTATAATTTGAAAAATCACCTTTTGCAAACAATTTGATATTTAAATAACACTTTATATCTTTTAAAAAAAATAACAAAAATTATTTAAATATTTATAAGATTGTCATTATTTTTTAAAAAATAATTAAAGAGACCCTAAAATAATATATTACTAGAATGTTGTAAGTATACAATGGAATGAAAGTTTTGCATAGTGAAAAAAAAAAAACAGGAGAGATGATATCGTGAGGAGGGATAAAGTGAGTTTTGCTGTATTTTTTAAAATAGTTAGTCTCTGACCAATTTTTGCAAAGGAGATTGGCTGGTAATTAAAAAAAAATGACTTCTGTTTTTTT
>Ga0307517_10004978_pt1 | contig 20226 bp, 24 predicted proteins | sample 23_EM_MG_FD_194515 | JGI IMG/M metagenome (GOLD analysis project Ga0307517, IMG submission 194515) | Populus trichocarpa ectomycorrhiza microbial communities from riparian zone in the Pacific Northwest, United States - 23_EM | ecosystem: Host-associated > Plants > Roots > Unclassified | place...
CGGCGCTTGCTGTACACCGACAAGGTTACCAGTCTACTAAAAACCATGATCCCCCATAAGAAATGGTCGGCGGTCAGTGAACACCGCACCGAAGACTATAATATCGAGGATCCCCTTGATACGAGTCGGCTCGGCCTTCGGGTACTATAGTGCCGGAACGGTTACTGCGTCCGATCCTCGAGTGTCGTGTTTGCGACAGACTCGAACTTGGAAGTAACCTAGCTATATCCTGACTATATCACGACCGGCTGGGGTACTCGAACCCCACAACCCATCACTTTCTTCGTTCTCTTCACCTTCAATCGAAACATGGACGACGACGGATTGAACCAAGCCGAACACGAACAAATCTCTACCTCCCTCGAGGTGGAACGGATTGAAGTAAATTTGTTCCGATCCAAATCTTTGTGGGTGCCGCTGCGGGCTCGAGGAGTTTTCGGAGGGTTAGTCTTAAGTACCCTACGCTTCGCGCTGACTACTGACAACTGGTATAGGCAAGTCATCAGCCAGGCGTTGGTCTCCGCGACAAACTGCGTAGATTCCGGCTTCGCATTACATGTGGGGACATTTATCCAATTCCACAATCTCCAGAACTCACTGGTTCGCCTCTTCACAGTCATTACATGTGTGTCCTTTTCATGGTAACGTAGGATCTCTGCAACAACGCTTACTAAGAGTCGGTAGTGCTATTTCTTAACAAGCGGCTCCCCCTCCACACCGATCGTATACAGCGTCGAACGACTGCGCGATGGGAAGTCCTACGTGACGCGTTCGGTCAAGGCCGTGCAGAATGGGAACATTATATTCATCATGCTCTGCTCGTTCCAGAAGCCAGAGGTATGGCAGCCAACATACCAATGGTCAATGCCGGAGGTCCCTTTACCAGAGCAGTGTGAGAACGAGGAAGTCCGCATTGCACGAGTAATTCAAGACCCCAAATCACACCCAGACCTTGTCAAATTCTTCCAGGAGAGATTAACCGTATGTTAATTGAAGAACGCGCTCCCGATGTGTTCTTAGTATTTGTCTTCCATGCTTTAGGAGCGTGAGCGCAGTCCCATTTCTATTAAACTGGCGAAAGCGCACCATGTCAACAACGATGGCGTAGTTCGGTACATGTACTGGATGAAGGCACGCGATATACCCCATTACGAAGCCCCGTTCCAAAAGGTCGGCATTCCTATGAATCTACGGAGAAACATTGCTCATTCTTGACTTCCAGTGCATTTTGGCTTACATATCTGATTTGCAATTGTACATTCCTCATTCTTGCATCGCTTCTTCGCATTGACGACATCTCCATCTGGTCAGCATTGCAACTGCCTCACGCATTATCGGATTGAAGAGAGGTGGGCACGGCAAGGAATCGCTCGGCATGACAGTAAGTCATGTGTAGAGTAAAGTCGTCCCATTTCTCATCATTCTCTCAATTAGTCCACTCTCGACCATTCTATATGGTTTTACGAGTAAGAATTCGACTGCATTACGTGTAATTTTGGATTTGCTGACTCGTCATCCTTCAGCAACAATTTCGATGCAGGAGACTGGCTGCTTTACGAAGTGCGTTCCATTGCATGCCTTCGTACATTCAGTTGTTGACCGTTTCTTGTCATACAGATGGATTGTCCTCGTGGAGGATCAGGGCGCGGCATTGTCCACGGAAGGGTAAGACCACCCTTTATTTTCTAGGTTTTCGATGGAGCTTCACACAGTTTGAATGCAGATGTTTACACGTAGTGGCACGCTGGTAGCTGTGACCACGCAAGAAGGGGTCGTACGCGCTAACATCAGGGGTCCTGCTCCGTCGAACACACCAGCGAAGCTTTGACAGGGCTAGTGCCTGCTCTACTGGTTGAAACATCAAGAATATACCCAGGCCGCCTTGGATTATTTACTCACCTCCATCTAGCACTTCTGCCTATAATGATTACATCAACTACCTACGTAGACTGTATAGCGATTGTTGGAAGCCTGCAAACTCACTCCGTTCCGGGGATTAATATATCAGTGCAACTTGTCATTGAAGCCACGAAAATGGCTTCGCAGGCCCACATTGAAGTGAAAGATCGGCCCTAGTTGGAGGTCGTAATTTTTATTAGTAGAATTCCAACAGGCTGCAACCAGCTAACCAAAGGAAACAGCTTTAGAACTGCCCAAGGAAAGGACAGGATCTCATGGTCGACTGTATGGTGTCGGGGGACAACTCCTAAACAAATTCAAGAGAAAGGTTAGGACTCAATCACACTGGCCTGTGTATAGGCTAATCGTCTATCTAAGGCCTTCTCGTGTCGAGGGCTTTGAAACCAGGATGCGATGGATGAAAGGCCTAATGAGACAAGGCCTCTCATATTAAAGGGGTGGCTTCTTCTCTTCCTCATCCTCACATGCACATGAAGAATCCTAGCATGAAATTGTATATACATTTATCAAGCTTACTGCCATGAAAAATTTCTTGTTGCTTCTTTCAACCTTTATACATAATACATAGATCTATGAGCTAACGACGACGAGAAAATGTCTACTATCACATTTTACACTACAAATTCTTATTGGAGGAAAACACAAGTCAGAATTCAGGGTTACGCTTTCGAGATCAGGAAGGAGAAGAAAAGGCGTTGGAAGTTGGTGGGGCTAGTTAATTTGCGCAGCTGCAGTCCTGTCTATCTCAGCCCTAAGGTCTGCAATGATTGCACGCCCGCCTTTCTCCAATAGAGACGTGGCTGCTTGTTTCCCCAACTCCAATGCCTCTTCAACAGACATGACAACTCCCGTCGTCTCAACAGTAATCTCCCCCGAACCATCCGGAGACGTCATCACCGACTTGAGTGAGAGCTGGGAACCAGGACTTGGAACCAGCGACTTGGACGCGATGTTGTCACCGCTCCAGGAGCTCCATATTCCAACAGGAACGGCACACCCGCCTTCCAAAACTTCCAGTAGCGCTCTCTCGGCCCTCACGGCCCAGCCATCTTTCCAAACTTCTAATTTTGAAACCATGGCCTTCACTTTCGTGTCGGCGGAGCGGTATTCAGCCCCGAGAAAACCTTGCCCGACGGCTGGATACGATACGGGTGGCGATAAGTACGAGGTGATGCGGTCATGGAGGGAGAGACGAAGGAGCCCAGCCGAAGCGAGAATGAGAGCGGTATAGGGCAGGTCGGGAGAGTCTAACTTTTGAAGGCGTGTGTCACTGAACATATCAAACGGTCAGCAAGTCAATTGAAAGCAGTTGGTACACAAACATATTTCCGCGCTAAAGCAAGGGAAGTAAGGAATTATGCTGGATAATATTGTAAAAAGTGCTCACCACATCCTTAAAGACAAGTAGAGGGAATCTTCGCTTCATTTGTGCGACTCTTCGAACACTGCCCGTGCCTACAACAGAGCCGGGCGGCAGCTCTTCCAAGGTCCGATACGGGAGGCCATTCTTCACCACTAGACAGTCGCGACGATCCTCTCGCTCCAGCACAGGTACAATCTCGCATCCCTCCATCAACTTGGTCGGGACATCCTTGAGACTATGCACAAGTATGTCTAGCTCGCCGTCGAAGAGTGCATCCTCCAGTTCAGTCGTCCACAAAGAGGCGCCACCCCTCTCGGTAATCTGACTCAGGGAGCGGAAGGCGAGAACCTTGTCCCTATCTCCAGCAGGGTAGATCTTTTTGGAGGAAATTTCAAAGCGAGAGGCAGGAAAGAGGGCTTCAAGACGGCTGCACACGAGCTCTGCTTGTATTCTGGCGAGGGCGGAAGGCCTGCATCCAATGCGAATAGGCTTCTGTTCACCGACAGGCGTTGCATCAGCGACAGTTGCAGTGGCCATTTTCAGGGTTGGGTGTTGCTGGCAACTTGCTGCAGCTTTTTAACCAATTCAGGCGTGTGATCGATACGTCGGGTTCCGGGTCAAACGATGAGACCCGAGTGGCCGAGCGAAAAAGCGAGGACTACAGTCTTGGTCTTTTAACCGATTCGGGTGAATCGACACGTTGACAATATGTACATAGTTTGATGTGGAGCCTGGTCAACGACGGGACCCGAGTGGGGCCAGCACCAGCAATCATATTTACTTGTTTGCTTTCCCGCTTTTTATGGGGGCTATGTAGTCAAAAGATTTCAGAAAGCTTTCGCATCAACTAAGTATTTTCGCGCTTTTCGTAAAATTTGCCACCTTTTTTGACATAAGGATTACACCCCTGCTCTACGCAGACAGTTCCTTGAGCCTATAGGGCTTCAATGTTTTCTATCCAAACCGTTCCAACGGGCAACTCTCAAAAAGAGCACAATTCAGAGTAACAAGGAAAGTCGAAGCTGGAAGGTTAGTCTGTCCAAACATGACGTGGAAGCATTGACGCGATGAAAAGTGAAACGCCAACGATGGCAAGAAGAATGTAGTACACAAGGTAACCTCCCAGATATTGCTTATCAATGGACAAGGAAAAGAGGGAACTGGCAGCAGCCGGTCCAATTGCGCGCATGAAGCTCACTGACATCTGCAAGAGAACATAAACATTGCAGTTTGAGAGTAACTCGATGGGTTGGGATAGACGAACCTGACTAAGTCCATTGGTTGCTCCTAGAGATGCACGATTCGGTGACGCTGTGGATATAAAAATGAAGATAGCACCTAATGAAACCCAGAATTTAAGATATTGAATTTAATGTGCACGCACAGCTTACCGGCCGAAAGACTCAAAGCGATAGATATCACAATTTGGAAACCAACTACTGTCCAAACCGCAATACTATAGCCTTGGTGTCGTGCGAGAGCATTGATAATAGGGAATGATGCGAATATAGGTATAGCTGACGCGATTCCAAGTATAAATGTGTTCTTCGATCCCCAACGATCATTAATCCGAGCAAAGAAGAAGAGTTGGAACAATCCGTTCAGGATTCCATAGATCGAGAGTAAGGTTCCTATGGTTGCTGGCGGTAATCCGAGGCCTCCAAGGTGAATTGGGGTGGAAAAGAAAAGTGGCTGGATAGCGCGGAAGGCATTGTCCACTAGAGATAGAGAAGCATAATTCCCTGCAGCGACGATCACTCTTCGGGTAAGGATTGAACGAAGAGGAAGGGGATTCCCTCCTTCTGGTAGGTTAATAATGGTTTGATTATTATTCGCCTTGGATGGAACTGTGTCCACAAAGGACGTATCTTCAGTTTCTTCTACTCCATTCCGCGTGAATGTGATGTTCTCTTTTTTGAACCCAAAATATTGAGCAACAGGCGTTGGTGAACGGACCGTTTCCTCCAGGAATAAGTAAGTGACCACGCAAGTTACTGCCAAGAAGGTAGCAGAAACTGCGCAAGGCAGGAAATATGGATAGTTCTTGAAGAACTCTATATTCCCAAAAACTCGTGGGAATCTTTCCGCCGGTCGTGACAGAGAGCCTCCAATTATAGGACCGAGCTGGAGTGGGAGTGCTGAGGAGGTGAAGTGTCAAGCAAAAGTGGAGATATCTCACTGTTGCAGCAGTAGACCAAGCCATGGTCATATAGACATAAGCCTGAGGGGTATCAACGTCGTACAAGCCCAATTCCCAAAAGTAGATGAGAACTTACCCTCGATATATTCGTTGCATCGGTCAGTTCAGCCATCATGCTAGACGTACGTGGATGGGTGATGAAAATTTCATGTATCATTGCCTGGATTCGATACCGTACCCTTTGATAATGCCAATGTTGCAATCTAAGAAGATCGTCAGCACTGTCGGATGATAACTGTGACCCAAGAATCAATATACCTAATGCGCCGTTCAAACTTCGGCTAGAGGAGAATATTTGTAGGCTGAATTATAGGGGTAGCATGTCGAATACATGGAACAATTTTACCTCAACACAAGGCCCCAAAAGGTTCTTGAGAGTCCAAAGGAACATATCGAAAGGGATATTGCAGATAAACTTGTCAAAATGACTGGTCTTCGCCCGATGTGATCAGAAATCCGACCCCAAACAAAAATCGTGCAAGCCTGAGTCAGATAAAAGGCTGAGTGCTGGAGTCATAAAGAATCAAAAGAGCACGTTAGTAGCTAGCCCTTTACGGGAGAAAAGCTACATACCATAATTCCGACATAATACCCCACTTTACTTTCTTGTCCTCTTGTTATACCCAGATCGCGAATGAGCTACAAGAATTTTCGTGTCATGAAAGGTAGATTTGCGTAAGACGAAATATACCTGCGGTGCAAAGGGATAAATGACCTGCGAAGGCAATGGTTCTGCAAACTTAAGAAGGCTAACTACAGAGAATTGAAAAAAAGGAAGTGGGGTTGGCCGTTTCTTCCCATTCCGTGCTAAAATGGGAGTCTCTTCGCAAATCTGAGAGGTCATTAGAGATGGAGGACTGGACAAGAAATCAAGATAAGCGGGTCACAGAATATGCTGAAAGGACTTACATAAATGTAACGGCGTTTCAGGGAGACTACCGACTACACTTCCCGCCTCTTATTAGTTATCAGCGGGGATCAGAAGAAAGTAATGTTCAACGCTTACGCATGACATGCATGACACACTCCATTGTGTATTTTGCCGGCAAGAGCTAATTGGCCGAGGTGCTAATGGGCACCACGGTCGATGACATGTGGACAGTGGTAGACCCGTTACACCCCGGTTTAGTTTTTTGATAGAAACCGGAACCGGATTACCTTACACGGCAATTTTTGAGCGGCCCGCCTTGATCATGATCACCCGGCGGCAGGCCAACGGCAGGCCTCAGGCTTGACCAAATTTCAAAAGTTAAAATGGGCAACAAAGGAGGCACCGTTATACGTTATGTCAGATGCCGTGTGATTGGAAGTCAACGAACAATTGTGTAAGTATCTGCTAAAAAAACAGTATAAAAGCAAGTGCCATGCAGCCCTTGGGGAGTAGCCACCTACTTCAGCACCCTTAACCATGTCTTTATCCAAGCATATAACCTCCGAACACGCAGTTGCGACGAAAATCAACTTTCTTTCTCCTGATTTTCCAAGGTCACAGAAACCTTCTTATTATACGGTGCGCAGCCTGCCCCAGGGAGTGGCTTCTCCAACTGTTTTTCCGCTCTGGATATCAGGTCGAAATTCGCGATGTTCTCAGAGTTGAGGGCTTTCTTGCGATAGATGAGGATAGATGTCAACGGTTTTGATATCGTTCGACATACCACATCTGTACAATTCGAAAAATTTGTAGATGAATCTGTCATCAGGAATGTTTATTTACCCGAGTGCGAACAGTGCGTCCCCCTCTTTTCTCTAAACAATCCTAGATTAATGACGACTTAATTTATCTATCAAGGCTGATCAAGGTTAAGACGGGCGCATCTCTCGTTGAGCTCTTCGAATATCTAATTCGTCGCAGGGGTGAGTATTTGAACATCTGACCGATTCAAGTTCAGGTCGACTTCCTTATTGTTGTGGCATACTTTAGATACCAGCGAAAATCCCAAATCTCGCCAACCAGCGTATGGCGCTCAAGTGGATCAGAGCACCAAGGGAGTACCGTGACAGACCAGACTTTTTCGTCACCTTGAGCGATATGACCTAGAGCATCTTCCGCGGCACTGCCAAATCATCAATTTATGGAGACCTCTCAAGGGGCCAATCCGCGATTCCCCACTTGCATTTGCAGACTTTCGGACCATTGATAAAGACGACCTTGTTGCTTCAGATCTCGGATATCCAAGCTTCACCCTTCGCTATAATCCGGCACAAGAATGGTATTACCTCCGAGATCAGAGGTTTGGATGTTCAAGACTTTTGACAGCGAAGAAGGCAAGGCAATGTACTCGCCCCACAGCGCATTTTTAGGTCCGAGTTGGGAAGGGAAAGAGCCGTTCAGGCAAAGCATAGAGGTCAGAGCGTGTGACGACGGGGTCACTTGATAACAGAGATAGCAGGTGATAGAGTCGGCACACGGAAAGATGAGGGTAGCGAACAGTAAAGAACAGTATAAGCTCTTGGAATTCACTGAGATAAAAACTACAATCTGGCCTACTATTTATAAGAAGAAACGAGTCATAAAACGAGTCAAGAAGGGAGTCATAAAGAGGAGTCATACTACGAAATGACTACTAAAGAATAATGGGGAACCGAGACGTTACCGAGAAGATACTACCTAAGTCAGAGAGGAGTCTAGGTAAGTCATAAGAACAGAAGACGAGAGAAAACTTGTTTAAGACAAAGATAAGATTAAAAAGACCAGATAAGAAAGATAAGATAGAAAAGACGTCACATCCGTCACAGAGCGTGAGTGTGTTATTTCAACTTATGATTAAACCCAATTTGACCCACTGGCAATTTAAAATATCCATCTTTGCCCACACTGCTGCGCCAGGATGCCGGACTTTTTGACGCCGGACTCCACATGGGAGAAGTCTGGAAAGCTGAATCCCAACTGTATCTATTTAGGTTTCGGGGCAGTGTTGACAACTCATGCCGCCCTTCATAGCGTACTCTAGAACCTTTTTGTTTGAATCGACAATTTGGATAACTTGAAAAGTTACAACTAACAACATAGACAACAGCTTCTGAGCCCAAGGGGATATTGCAACACATATGTGGCGGCTTTGAGGGAAGGGTGATGGAATAGAAAATATGGAAGTGTTCAAAACTTCAACCGTCAAGGATACCGTGAACCCCAGACCAGGAAAAAAGGACCTCTCAAGTATTAGCCAAAAAGTTCCTGGCCATTGCAAGGCCATTGGGCATCCATTAGTTCAGTGGTACAGTTACTTATTCCTCATACTCACAATCCTCCCTTTTGAAAAGGTCTGGCCGTACAGTCAACGGAGGGCATTCTACGATGATTGGGAATACTGGACCCCGGATAAGCGAGCGTCGCCAAAGAGGGGGGAACCCTCATTTATTTTCCGTTGAAAATTCGAAGTCTGTAAGGCTGGTCTCAGTTCAGGCTCACGCCATATGGGAAGTACTTAGGTTGGAAGTAGATCGACTCATCATCAACCGAATATCGGTAGTTTACGAAGTTTGCCTACGGGAGACTAGGAAATAATCAGGAGTCGTCAAAACAACTGAAACGGATTGCCCGCGCGGAAACTAGTCCCTAGTACAAGAATCATCAAGCGAAGGCGTTTATGAGGATCTCGGTGTTATACAATTATAGACAATTATCCCTTGTATAATAATATCAAGATTGAGGAGTAAGCACATACTAGTAAGTAGTCATGGAAGCCAAACAAAAGGCATTTACAAAAGCTGGCAAGTCGACGACAGTATTCCCGCGAGCCCTCGCGGATAGCGGTCTTAATAATTGCGATGGCCGAGAACCTCGACCCCACTCGAGGACAGTAACTTGATGTCCATCAAACAGTACACACCGCAGGGGGGTCACGATGACAGCATCAATATCTATATCAGTAGACAGACAATAAAGATTCCTGAAGGATTCCGTAGGCAATTCGGTTATAGCACAGGAAGATTCCATCAAGACCGCACCGTGCCAGAGACGGTAAAATTGGCAGTGGGGATTAGATGGCCTGGACAGGGAATAAGTAACTTGAGGTGGGTCCGAAGCTCGGAGAATAACGATAGGGAGTTGTAAACGGCCCAACAGGTCAGATAGGAATATCCGAAGCGTTACCAGAGCTACATATGTCATACCACATAATTAAAGAGGAATTTGGACTCCACAAAAGTCAATGCAGACGAGATCTGCCGTATCTGATCGTTAGGGGGTGGCATTTTATGAACAAAGAAAGTGTGGGGAGTTTTACTTCGACCATCGTTATGATGACGCGGATGTTTCCACTATACTAACTTTGTGCAATAGGAAAACAATCCCAATTAATCCGAGGTATGTTGCCACGTACAAACGCTTCCATTCGTTGTTGTTGTTGGGTGTAAGTGCGGCTATTTGATAGTATCCACGGAGTACAAAAGCTTCGCTTCAGCGCTTGTCTCCTCCTTGGCGATCTCATGATGATTCTCTCTTTTGTTCAGTTTGCGGGGCATGCTGCGCCATAACTCTTTGCTAGTTTCAAAATTGTGGATTACCGGAGCCCGAACTGAGGCAGATCGAGTGGAATCTTTCTCCGCATAGTCACACGAGCTTACTTGGAAAGAAAAATAAGGTTGAGGAAGAATTTGCAAATGTGGTCCACTTGAAGTTTAAGTGGCCAACGGTAGTGGCATGGATGTTCAGCCTTATCACACCACGGGTCTGAGAAGCATCACCCAACTAGAAATCAACATTCAAGTTGATAGAAAGAGGGATCGAGGATCTAAACGGCGAGTTGGTGAAACAAAAGGCAAGGAAATAGAGATATGGGAAAGGCCATGCTATGAAAGCGTGCTAATGCGTGTCGAAGCAAAAACAAAGCGTGTGTTGGGCGTGTGCGAGTGGATCGTGGTGCGGAGGCGACATATGTATAGAGTACCTAAGAGAAAGACGAGATATGGCCTCTGACTTAGTTCTTTCTACGGAATGAGGATCCTAGAATAGGTGGAGGTTGAAATGAGAATGAATGAAACAGGCGAGGGATGTGGAGACGTACCCTCTGTCAGCCTTGCCTTTCCGCCAGTGGGTTGGCACAACACGCTTGTGCACGAGGGACAGACAACGACCGTCTGTGCATGCGAGAAGACGGTGGTGATGGCAAAGCAGCCTGTGAAAAACGAGGAAAACATGAGTGCCAAATGCGATCGAAGGTTTGAAGGGCCTCGGATTGTATAGAAGGAAACCGACTTACCAGAGCACTTGACGTCCATGAAATACGAGTTTGGTGATTGTACAAGACGCTTGAGCTTATGCTTCCTGGCTTCGGCGTCAGAGGAGGGGTTGAGGAGATCGATTGCGAGGGTCTTGCAAGCTGTCAGCTAAGGTGTGGGTGAGCAGACGGCGATATGACGCACCATGGTGGTCTTGTGTTATTTTTGAGAGGTTGGTGGGCGAGAGACCTTTTTTGAGGAGTTGGCTTGACGCTGTGAGCTACGAGGGCGGGCGGCAAGTTGTGTGGATGAGACAAACAAGGTTTGGCTTTTCTCGCGGTTCTTGAATACTTTAATGTCCGCAGACGGAAGTGACTTTTAGTGACTCAGACGGTCACACAGGGTCACACAACCAGCCGTTTTTCGTTTTTCTGGATTATACTAATAGAGGTACTAATGATAGTGTCAAATCCTGAACTTGTGACTTGGATCGAGGAGTCTGGATCTTGGTAACATTGAGATCGGAAAAGAAGATGGATAACAAAAGGCAAGTGTCAAATGGACAATAAGGAGAATACAAGGGCTGGCGGGATGATGTCGGGAGGGCAGAACAAGGTCGTGAGAGTCGGTGGTATTATAGAGTGTTATTGTATGACTGCACGTTCCTGCCTCGCCTGTGTTATAAGGGCAAAGAACGAGAACGAAAAGGACCAGGACCCGGTTTCCTTTCCCCAGATCAGGTTAGCATCATCCCCTCTTTTCTATTTGCGATCCAACTGACCCCTATCCAATAGCCACTCTATAAACGCCCGTTCTCCCTAGACCACGCTCTCTTGTGCTACACACGACGCCTGCATCCACTCTCGCAGTATCCTATTCACGACACATCGCATCTTCGTTATCCCTTTCATCGCCGGTCGATACCCATTTTTCCAAATGTCTCTCTCAATCGCTGTCGCCGAAGCCACCCGCTTCCTCATCAAGCCTCTCCAGGCTTCCTACCCCAAAGCTGCCCTCTCCAAGCTCGAAATTGCCCTTGAAACCAACCTGACTGCGCACTACTCCCCCTCTTGGGTCCCCAATGAGCCTGTCCGAGGCTCAGGTCGTCGCTGCATGTCCCTTTCATCTGCTTGTCTCCCTCCCCGCCCTATTTGGGACGCCTGCAGCCAGTGTAACGTTCAATGGTTTGAGTGGATCGCCCTTTTCCGCTACGACGAATTCGACCTCTTCGTTGACCCCGGATGTGTCGCCGTCCGTTACCAGAACCAGATCTTCACTATCTGGAAGGCTGCCCCTTCACGCAAGACCTTCGCACAGCAGGTTCTCGAGGAGGACAAAGAGGATGAGGAAATTTTCGACAGGCTTAGAGATGCAATTGCCGCCCCGACCTGGACCACCCCTATCGTCACCCAGTTCCCGGTCATCCCTGACCGCTCCACATCGCCTTTGTCCAGCATCTCTGAACAATCCCGCTGCAGCTCGCGTTCTTCCAACTCCAGCTCCTCCACCTTCTCATTCGCGTCCGCCGACACTGGCTCATCCCGCTCCTCTTTGGGTTCTTCCAAGAGTAACGGCGAGAGCAAGCAGTCGCGCCGCGAACGATCACGCCAGGCCCGTGTCTTTGTCGACACAACCAAGACTGAAGTGACTCCTTACGATGGAGGCAAGACCACCGTCCTCACAGGCGGTGTTATGCTTGGCGGCGGTCCCAAGACCGCACCCAAGCCAAAGGCAACACTAAATGCTGCCTCTATGAACGCAGCCAGCTGGCGCTCTGTCCGGGCTTAAATGTCTGGCGGTTTCTTTTGCACGATTTCGACCCATGACAGTTATTTTTCCACTATGACCGACCTCTGGAAGATACTTTGCTTTGTTTTGCTTTGTTCTTACATCCACGACCCCTTTGCCACGAAACGATCCGACCCATGCATGTCTTCAAGTCTTTTCCTATTTTTGTTCGACGCCACCTTTCACGAAAAAACATGCAACGACACCCTCGATATCGGACACCTGCCTTCCTGCCACCACTTTCATTCTTTGCCCTTTGCTTTTACCGTATATTATATCATTTGCTTCTTACACAACCTATTCTCTCTTTTATGATCTGCATCCAACTTCTCTTTCATCTGCTTGCCCAACCATCTTCATTTATCCATACCCCCCATCCAGCATCGTGATCCAACCACACTCTGTGTAGCACAAGTACTTCCCGGCGTCTCTCTCATTTCATCACCTCTCGCAGTCATCCTGATGGCCACCATCCGAACGGACTCTATCCCGATCTTGACGAATCATGGGCTATGTTATATCTCCTATTTAATTATCTATTATTTACATCCTGGACGCACCCTTTCAGGGTCGATCCAGTAATATCTATTCAACCCCTTGCTTTTTTGCTCTTTATGCCCCTTGTTCGTTTTCTGTTCGTTGTCGCTTTGCCGTGCTCGCGCGGCCGCTACCGATGATACCACCACCCCTGTCGGCTCCGAGTGTTGATCTCTCCTGAGTCAACCTCGAATTCTTCTCCACAAACGCTGTAGTGATAAATGTATATTTTGTACCGTGTGCGAATCACCCCTTGCTTGTGGTGCTATAGCATTGTATCACTTTGTGGATTTGGTTACTACCAGTTGAGGTCTACAGGAAACGACTTGAATTTGTATGGTTGCTTGATAACCTCACCCAGGCCTTTTCGTTTCTCATTCTGAGTGCCCTATCCGTAATTCTTAATCGGGAAGGTGACCTGCTGTTCTGGTTCGCCCCCTACTAGGAGCCATACACTTTGAAGGACTCGACCGCCAAAATTATATCGTTCAAGGTTTTGACGTTTCTGGGACTTCCAGCGTCGAGGCCGGTAGACTCAGCCTCCCTGGCGCTTTTTTGAGGGAATGTCAACGGTACGGTTTACTTACTAATGCCAGGCATACTTACTCATATATCAATTATGACGCGTTGACGGGGGAGCCAATTTCTCTAATTTCTCGAACACCATTCGACACTGGACTCTCCATTTCCTGCAGGCTTGTCTGGCGGCTTGGATATCAAGAACTCGGAATTCTGGAATCAAGCTTTGAAAGTTGACCCGGACGTCCTAGTCTCGGTCGCACGTATTTCCCAGTATGTACTCTAGAGTTTGGGGGATGTAATGACCATCTGGATTAGTTATGTATTTTTTGATTTCCAGTTTATGGGCTACTTTAATGAAATGTAGACATTGTAAGAACTGGCGGAAAAATCAAGAATCCCTCAGCAATCAGAATCAGAGGGTGCCAAACGGCCCGCCTGGAGGATAGAGGTGAACTGGAGATTTGTGGAGATAGTTGAGACTTCTTCGAAGGGCACTGTCGTTCCTACTTGATGAGGCCAAAATCGTCAGTGGGTACGTCCAACTAGATCGCCGCCAGGAGCAAGGAGACTCTTCTCGGTTATTAAGACGCAACAACCGATCAACAAAATGTATGCCTTCTCTACCCTGTCGTCAGCGGACTCCATAAAGTCGCGCTAGATTCAGAAAGTAGAATAGAGAAAGGAAATCATTTTCCTGACGAACTACCAGCCGTGGAGTCCCCAACTCCACTGCCATTGCACCAGAGTTCGAAAGGTGGAGAAAAAAATCCACCTACTTGGCAACTCCAACTGCTTTCTAATACTTCTGTGCAGAATACTTATTTCGCCTTGATGTAATTTCAAGAATAAAACACTGTCAGACAGCAGGATTTTGAGAGGCTTACCTTTCATCGGACTCATTCGCGGTTAGAATAACAGAAGCGCTTTTGTCATACTCACACACAGGGTCTAGAATCTAAGTTCTGCTCCATTACCGCTTCGGAGGAGGAGCCATTGTGCTCACCCTCGTTATTCTGATGACAGAATATAGGACCGAGTTTGGAGAGGCTAGTCTCCAAGCTTAAGTTGAACCGCGGTCCGCCATACAGCAATCTGGATGTGTCCATTTCCCTGGAGCGCGGGCAGAAATTAAGTTTAACTGCAGAATGTTGATGATAGGTGACATACTTGGCAAAGGTGTGGAGGATTTAAAGGCCCGAAGGGGGCGCGACGGATGACGTGCGCGATGGTAGTTTTGGCCGACGTCATTGGCAAATGGAATATGATTTACAGCTTTTACGGGACTAGTGGAGCTTTGCTTTTGCCACTTGCTCCTCTGGAAAAAAACTATATAAGACACCTTTCCTAGAGTTTTTAAATCTTTTGCGCCAACGCCTTTATGCACTATTCATCCATGACGGCGTCTTCGGAACAACAAAAGCACCATTATTCCAAGCAACTCGCCGCCCATACTCTCCGACAGTTGAACCTCGTGCGCCAGCTCGCTGAAGACAGATCTAGAAACGAGATACCTTCAAGTTCAGCTGACTCACAGAAGGAGGAAGGCGAGAATCAGGGCGTCGCCCTCCGAGACCGCGAGAATTTGCCCAACGGCGGAACAACACCAGGAGGCAAGCAAAAGAGCGTTGGCAACAAGAGTATCAAATCCCGTTAATCATCATGCAGGTGTGGCCACTGAACAACCCGCAAGAATTCACGTCATTGACTTTGGCCTTCGTTGACATCCACCTAAAAACTGTGGGAGCCAAAGACCGACTTGATAACAACGCATTTCGGGGTGATACACAAATGTGGGTGAGAAGGTGTTTTTTCATTACATCGTTTTCACTTGTCAATGATACTCTGTCGTTGGATGTTTAGGCAACTTGCTATTCACGAATTTCAACAACACATACCTCCACTGTCTAATACTATCCAACATATCTTCGCCGATGGAACGCCCCCCGACTTAATTGCCAATTCTGGCGTTCGCGCTTCACAGCTTGAAGTTTTTCCCAATGTACTACCACCAACCAAGGCTGCAGGCAGCTAACTTGTGGTGCGAGTGGCAGAAGTGCATAGCTACCCAATACCACCCGTACTTCATTCGTCTTGTAATTGATTGTCCAGAGAAAGAAATCCAGGTGCTTTCTAGCAAGTACCCCAGGAAGTATTCGGAAACCTAAGATGCGTCGCCGAGACGAAGAATTAATCACGGGGATCCATAATCCAGGGTTTCATGCAATGCTCGCACAGTCCAGACAAGTTGCGTATATGGTGGCCTTGGCTTTGAAATGAAGGGACGAGATTTTCACGACTGTGCAGAAGTTCAACAGAGAAACGAGCGTCGGGGTCCGGGGACCTCCAATGTTGTTCCAATGAAGAATGGAGTACGGTCACGTGACAGTACCTGGGTCTCTTGGTACCTTGCAGGAGATTTCCCCTTGTCTCTCGTAGACAGTCTTCGATATATGTAATGTGCCCTACGGATCACGATAGAAGAAGTTTGTTTTTTGCCGCGCTAGAAAATGTTTATGTAATGTTCGGAGTACGGTTTTGGGGGCGCGGTAAAAACAGGACTACAACTTGTACAAGAAACCATTTTTATTCTTCCCCACTTCTGCCAGCACGCCGACCCCTTCCCTTGGGTTTATCTCTTGTTACCATGTTTAGGACCCTTCCTTACCGCCATGTTCAGCTATCCAGAGCACTCGCGACTCATGCGATAGGTACCCCGAGCCGGACAGCAAACCCGGTCACCCGGCATGACTGGAAGAAGGTGGAAATCCAGGAAATATATGATACCCCTTTGCTGGACCTTGTATTCCAGTCTGCGTCAGTGCACAGGCAACACCATGACCCAAGTAAAATCCAACTCTGCACGCTCATGAACATCAAGAGTGCGTTATATCCGCGTTATCTCCCTCTTTTCTCTTTTAATCTGTCTCTTTTCAGCTGGGGGATGCACCGAAGATTGTCAGCGTTTTTTGTGTCAGAATCAATAGAGACAATAACGTTTTGTCAGGTTCTTATTGCTCCCAATCGTCGAGGTATTCAACACCTACAAAGGCATCAAAGCTCGTGGAGATCGAACCTGTGCTTGAGGCGGCTCGCAAGGCAAAGGAAAATGGAAGTACCCGGTTCTGTATGGGTGCTGCCTGGAGGGATCTCGCAGGTAGGAAGCGAGGATTCGAGAGAATTTTGGAGATGGTCCGCGAGGTCCGCGGAATGGGCATGGAAGTCTGCACCACCCTCGGAATGCTTTCTCCCGAACAGGCTAGGCAGTTAAAGGAGGCGTATGTGATTTATTCTCTTCATCTTAAACGCTTACATATCGTGACACGGTAGTGGCTTAACTGCATATAATCACAATCTCGACACATCTAGAGAATTCTATCCTACTGTTAGCCATGTTTCTTGACTGCTATTCCTATTTTAATCAAATTTCGTCAAGGTTATCACCACTCGATCGTTCGACGAACGATTGGATACAATTGCGGCGGTCCGAAATGCTGGCATCAGTGTCTGCTCTGGAGGTATCTTGGGATTGGGCGAGTCGGACTCTGACCGAGTGGGGTTAATTTACGAGGTCTCCAAGTGAGCATTGAATTACGATATTCTCTCCATGATATTTATGCACGTTCCTCTCTCCCGTAGCATGCCAGAACACCCCGAATCCTTCCCTGTTAACGCTCTTGTGCCTATCGCCGGCACCCCTCTTGAGAAAAATGACGTGAGGACCCAATGATTTATTTATTCTAACCCACTATCTAACTCGAGAATCAGCCCGTATCGGTCCATATCCTCATCCGTACCATTGCTACAGCACGCATCGTCATGCCTACTACGATCATTAGGCTTGCAGCTGGAAGAAACACTTTGTCCGAATCCGAACAGGCAATGTGTTTTATGGCCGGTGCAAACGCCGTCTTCACGGGCGAACAAATGCTTACAACACCATGTGAGTGAGAGAGATGTAAACACCGCACAGTCGCTTATGGACCAAACCTTTTAGGCTCTCCATGGGACGAGGTTTGGATTCTCGCATTCATTTTTGAGAATGTATTGAGCTGACTGTGACTACCTCCACGTTCCAGGACAAAGCCATGATGGGTCGATGGGGCCTGGATGGAATGCGTAGCTTCGAGCAAGTTAGTGTTGCGAAGAAAGAAGCTGCCAGACTAGAACAGTCGACCGTCGCACCCACTTCCTCGGCCCAATCATCTCCAGCAATACTGTGAATTAGGTATTGATGATTGCTTTTATATCGATGGATAGGAAAGGCTGGGAGGTGGCCCTTCTAGTTAACGTTCAGGAGTTCTAAATCGCCTACTTTGGAGCAGATGAGTTCAGCCATAACAATACGAGTGTAAGGTTTAAGAACTAAATTTATAGATAGTTTATAGATAGACAGACACCGTCGAATGCACCCAGTTATGCCAGACACATATTGGACTCACTTTGGGTTTGACGGTTCTTTGCTGAAAATGGGTACAATTGACGAACCAAGAATTTCAATTTTGTCCAGCCGTTTATCTTTAATCGTGATTTCCATCCTTGCTTCTGTCACTCATTCCGCCTGCGGATAGTGTCAATGTCTTCATGGCCTACTGCCACAAGTGCGATACACGAGGCCTGTTCGCAACTCTTGAAGGATAGCCTCGTGTTTTGGAAAAAATAATCGATGGCGGAAAGTGAATTCTGAAGAATCACTGCTTTTTTGAATCGATCAGGTCTTCCATCAACTCTATGGATTCCATCTTGAAGATTTGCACGTCGATAGCCGTCCGAGGCTGACCTGCCTTCCTTTCCCGGTGCTTCATTTTGATGTCGAGGTTCCTGAATATAACCATGAAGGTCTACGATGCTGCGTGGTCAAGTAGGTAATTCATGGCGGGTTCTTGAAGGTCAGACGTACCTGCGTCAACGTAGACCAATGTGACTGCTTCTGGGTTTCTCAACCAAGGATGTGATTTGATTTGATATGGGTTTGTCGGTGAGGAATCCCTAAGGATATATAGACGATGGGTTAATTTTATAACAGGCCAGCTTGGCCATTTCGATGAATCAAGGCGGTTGCCAGCTTATCAACGGAGATTTCAGTGTCCGTTTTGGCGGCTACCACACCGCCTTGCCCTCGTACTTGACGTTCCAACAGCCGCAGATATCATTTGCCCCCGTGGCTCCGGAGGTACCTGCCATAGGATTTGGAGTTCAATATCGCAAATATTTTCATCCGACCCAGTGAGTCAGGCTTTATTGTCAATGATTTGAAGAGCTTTAATCCTCTGGAATTTCAGATATATTGGGGTCAGCGTTGTAAACGTATGGATAGGAAGAGTCCAATACCTTACCAAGTGCAAAAAGATCCCAATGGTAGCGTGAGTCTCTGATATTTTCTTCGTTCATCGAAAACGAGGAACGTGAAGCCCTAGTCGCGTGTCGTTGGTGGATTATCGAGGCCACACCATCCTCGACACCTATGTATATCCAACGTGAGTATTTTATTTACAACAATTTGACGGCAACATACTGAGTTGATGCAATTTCTCGAGTCACCCCATTGAGGATTATCGAACATCAGAAACAGGCTTGAACTATCTGAAATTGTGCAACGGTCAGTAATCTCCCCCCGGGACATGTCATCTTTCTGACGCGTTAAAAGCCCCACGTTTTGCGGATGTACAAGAGAGAGTCGCCGCTCTCATTCACAATAAAATCCTGGTCGGGCACCGGATATGGAACTTCCTATCGGTAGGCATGCGTTCTCGTCCACAAAGGTGTAGCGGTGTCATCTAACACAAAATATATAGGTGCTGGGACTTTCGCACCCTGCATTGAGCACACGCGATTTGGCGTTGTTCAGGCCGCTCCGGAAGAGGTTGAAAAGTCGCTCCGTGGTTGAACTGACAGGACTTGTCCAGCTTTTCATGGAGCGAAATGTGGGATTAGACTACGAGGATTCGGTGCGTCCTGACGCCCTCCATGGGCAAACAGAGTTCTGACGGCCAATTAGCTAGAGTTTGCGCGTGCGGCTATGGATTTGTTCCGGTCTTGTGAAGAGGTTTTTGAGGGTGTTGTTGAAACTGGCGAATGGCCTTGTGATCTACCACCGTCGGCATTCGCAGAGTATTTTTCTTGACATTTGTTATAAATAGAGAACAAATTACGGGTCTGCGTGCGGCAAATGCCGGCCCTCCTTTATGGGTGTAAGTAATAGACAAAAAAACCGGGATTGTCTCTTTCTCATGTTAGCGTATCCTGAAGCTATGGATCCAAGCCACTCGGGCTCCCGTCCTTCCACAAGTCAGCATATACCGACGCACATCAATGGCCATAAAAGACGTCCCACCATGGAATTTCCAAAGTCAGTGCTTCTTTCTTAGAACCTGTCCTGTTGCTGACACTCAACATCTGCAGTGGCGACCTCCTTCCCCTGAGCGATCGAAATGCTTGGTACTACCCGTCCCTTGGACACGACTCTGACGAAGAAGAACTTGGTGTCGGATTGCCTGAAGGAAACTGGGGACACAAAAACACCAAAGGTGCTCGTTGGGTCCGCCGAGGCAAGATCACACCGTGGGGGCCAGAGATGGAGGATTGGGAGGTATGCCATTCCAGCTCATGCATTTGATTACACTTTAATTCATGCACTTCAATAGGCAGAAGAACGAGCCCGGAAGAGGATCAAGCTCCTATTGCCGCAAGAACGCCGGTCACCTTCCCCCCCTACCCTGCCTCATCTGGCACGGACGCC
>Ga0307517_10004979_pt1 | contig 20223 bp, 17 predicted proteins | sample 23_EM_MG_FD_194515 | JGI IMG/M metagenome (GOLD analysis project Ga0307517, IMG submission 194515) | Populus trichocarpa ectomycorrhiza microbial communities from riparian zone in the Pacific Northwest, United States - 23_EM | ecosystem: Host-associated > Plants > Roots > Unclassified | place...
AACCATCCCGAGTACCACCTCCAGAGCTGGTACTAGTACTGCGGTTCATTTTTCCAGTTCATGGTTCGTGAACTACAAACCACCTCTTTGAACCGTGGTGAATCGGCGGTCTGAGACCCCCTAATGGGTGCGCAGGGTTTTCGAGCCGAAATATATAGGTGTGTGTAACCCCATTTTGCATACAAAGCAGATGGATCGACAAGAAACTTGGCACTCGAGAAACGCTCCTTCAACCCTGGGGCTAAATGCCTCTAAAGGCGGCTTCTGTCCTTTTCAAAAAGGTGTAAAAAGACCGGCTATCTGGCACAACAGGTATCAACCTTCCCTTGCAAAACTGTGGCAGGAAGAATATTCGTTGAAAATGTTTCATAGGGCAACATTTGGTTGGACAGCTAGCGACAACCGTTTCAGATCAAACCGTTTCGCATTGGAACGGTCGCTATATACTCGAGCACTTCTTCTATTTTGCCAAACGGGCCCTTAGATAGTCGAGGGAGCAGTGAACCAGTCCGCCAATCTTCCATGTTCGGCTGAGCCTAGAGCATATTGTGATCGCACTTTTGTTCTTTCCCTCTTTGGTGCCCTATTTAGGCTTGGTCTTAGGGTACGAAAGCCTAGTCCTCAAGTCTTTGACCTAACAGGCCGCTAGTCACCGCAAGTCCGTCGCTTAAAATCCGTATTCTATCAGGAACCATAACTCATTATCCCTTCCCGCAGTATGAGCGGCTGCGCCGAAGGACATCGTTACCGGGCACCAAATCCCTGACTACAGTGCGAGATACTTCCCCTGACACTGCACCATACGGCTGTCAATTTACCATCTAGTATTGTATCGGCTTGTTATCCCTTAAACCGTTTTCAAGCACTCGCTCTAAGTGCGGATACACCTGGTTGTGGAAGCGATCGGTGGTGAACTAACTGAAGAGAGCAAAGTTAGGAATAATTGTGACAGCTATGATGTAAGTATTATGATGGACGTAAAGGATGCTAAGATAATTCAGCCCCTTTTAAACACTAGCCTATTTGGATAATTGTGATATGAAAAACTGTGTGGTGTAGGGCTCAGAATAGTGCTAAATGAGTACTGCTCAGCATGGCCATGATGGAAAGCAGGTTGCCTGCGTAGATTTGCTCCCAACTATGGTACATGTCTAAGTACTTTTAATTTATCATGGGGTGTTGTCTATCATTACTTTTCCTGTATCAAGCGTCCTATTAGTGCCACGCTAAAGCTGAGTGAACGATCGTACAGGTTAAGGGATGCCCGGTTTGAGCATGGGAGGAGATTCCGCTAGAAGGAAAAGGTTCCGGCGCAGTTAATGTCCATGTTAGAAAGCCAACTTTTATATTAATTTTGCTTTGCGAGGACTAAACGGCGTCGGTAGCACAGCTTAACCTGCCTTCAAGTTCACGCCTAGGGAACAGAATCATCTAAACGAGATCCGGTTTAAGCGCGCCCATTATGGGTTCCAATCGGCATTTTACCATACGTAACATTAGGATCTGAGATGAGATGTACGAGTGACATATGGTGAGGGTGTACCAACACGATTAGAGTGCCCAGGCACAAGCATACTAGTACACTGGAGGTGGAGAAAGAACTCGGGGAATACCGGGTACACTGACATCTTGAGAATTAGAGCGCTATCAGAGAATGCGGGGGGATTCGCCCTACGGTGTTACTAGCTATTAATAGAAGGTTTTAGACCTCCGTGAGCTTAGTTCAAGGATTACAGGTTTAATGAATACCGCAGATTTTGGGTAAACTCGACCCGTCGCCATACTTCTTAAGGTAGCCACTATTCCTCTTGAGGACTAACCCCGTGGCGAATTCGCCCTTCTCGGGATAGTAACTGCCATACATGTAGTAGTGGCGGGTCGAGTTTGGCCAGAATTTACGGTATCTTGTATCTTAGGGGAGGTGGAAGCCGTGGCCTTCCGAGTGGTTTGTGAGGCGGGGTCCATCCGTGTCAAAGGGCCTAAACCGACATGTAAAAAGTCCAATCGCAGAGCCGTATAAATGCCTTTCCTATTCTTGCAATCTGTAGGAAGGCAACTCGATGTTACTGAAGCGCTTCGATATGAGATTGGTGATGATTAATATTATCAGATTCTGTATGAGGAAACCAGAACCTGCGCTAAGGTTGCCAATTCCACTGCCCTGTAGGGTTAGTGTTGGAGGAGTATTCACGCTCGCAATACGGAGGCATGATACATGTACTAGGGGGTAGACAAAAGTTGGGCCCACCCCTATTACGAGGCGCGGAATTTGTATGGGGACTACGCCGGATTAGGGAATTCGAGTGATAGCCTGTGAGGATTTTTAGGTGGTGGCAAAAAGTCGGGACCGGTGACACAAGCACTTAATACGCTGCGCGAGTGTGTTTGTGTTACCGGGCCCCGAGTAGAGTACTGGGGTGGCTGAAGCGCTAGTCCTGCCCTAGCCACAGGCGTGATACTAGTTTCACATAGTTCAGGAAGCATGATTGGGCCAGGTGTTTATTGCCTAAGCTGGGCGATGGGGATAACCCCCGCTTTTTCCCCATGCTCTGGAGTTCTACCGCTTAACCCCACAGAACCTCATCAACTTATCTTCTATCATACAACATTCCTCAGCTCAAGGAACAGAAAAACGTCTCAAGATCAGGCCACCATTACCCGTAATATGAATTCTTTTAATACCACCGGCTCCCAAAACCACAACACTAACTCTCTTAATAATAACACCCACTCTTTCAATACAAATAATACCAACATTACAGTCACCGATGATAGGGCTGAAATCCTGACATGGTTGTCACCTCTCGAGCCCCGCAAACGCCATTATGACCTTCAAGAACGCCGAGTCGCAAATGTGGGCCACTGGGTTATGCAGACTGAGGAATTTTGCAGTTGGATGAGCCGCGATGATCAAGGTGGGTTGCAAAATGCGACCATATTTTGCTCGGGAAATCCGGGGGTGGGCAAGACTTACATTAGGTAAGAGACGTGAGATTGGGGAGGAGGCGCAAAGATGGATACTATTTCTGACGATCGGAAATTTTAGTTCGTTGGTAATAGATACCTTGGGCAATGAGGGGGGTGGGGCAGAGGGGGATATTTCCGTGGCCTGTTTCTATTGCGACTTCGCCGCCCAAAAGGAACAGTCTGCGGCAAGTGTCTTAGGTGGTCTTCTGAAGCAGGTTGTTCGTGGCTTCAGGCCAATCCCGAGAGAAATAATCGATGCTTTTCAAAAGTATGAAAAGGTTATTGGCGGTCAGAGGCTGCAACTTCCTGAGATCATAAATCTGCTAGGGAGCCTCTCATCTATGCGGCGCACGTTCTTCTACCTGGACGCCCTTGACGAATGTGCTACACCAGATCGAGCCAAGATCCTTCTCTCACTCAGAGAAATTATCAAAATGTCCCCGACCGCTCGAGTGTTCTTAACCGGGAGACAGCATGTCGCTGGTGAAGTGGCAAGGCATCTTGGGGGGGGAGTAGCCCTTGTATCGATTAGCCCCCGAAAAGATGACATTATTCGATACGTCCAGTCAAAGCTTGTGGAAGACACAACTCCGGATGAGATGGATGAGAGATTGGAGGCGGAAATTGTAAAGAAGATTCCGGAAACTGTGTCGGAGATGTGAGTATCATCAGCTAAATGTGAAATCCTACCCAAGATATCCGTTGACAAATATATATCTAGGTTTCTATTAGTCTCTTTGAATCTCGATGCAATTCTAGAGGAGACTACCATCCATCGGCGGCAAGAAAGACTTCGGATAATGACGGATGGCTTGGGCCTAGAAGATGCTTATGGCGCAACATTAGAACGGATCAAGGCTCAGGGTGGTCAGAAGTGTAAACTCGGAATGAGGGCTTTGATGTGGATATGTCATGCGGAACGACCAATGGGAGCGGAGGAGTTATGTCGGGCCTTGGCCTTGGAAATAGGATTGGTACACTGCAATGATGACAACGTTCCATCAATGCGGGCAGTGTTAAGCTGCTGCCAAGGGCTTGTTGTGGTGGATAAGGAGGGATCGGTTGTCCGACTAATCCACTACACGCTACAAGAGTATTTGACCGGTAATCGTAACCTTTTCGAGAGCCCCCATTCAACAATTGCGGAGACATGCTTGACATATCTAAATTCACACCAGGTAATGGCCCTTTCGGGCTCCCACGTTCAGAACACTCAATGCCCGCCCTTCCTGGAATACTCATCTCTATACTGGGGAGCCCACATGAAGAAGGAACTCTCGGATAGTGGGAAAACGCTTGCGCTGAAACGCTTCAGCAACTACCAATGTCATATATCAATTAGGCTACTCTTGGAACACACCCTCGGCTGGTATTATATCTACTCTATTAGAGACTTTTACAAGTTTACGGGACTTCACTATGCGTCCATATTTGGGCTTGTTGAGGTTGTGAAGGCTCTGACAATCATGGATGGTGTTGATATAAACGGAGTGGATGAAATAGGAGTTATGCCGCTCTTATGGGCCGCCAAGAATGGACATGAGGCGGTGGTGAAACTGCTATTAGGACGCCAAGATGTCAACCCCGATAAGCCAGACAACGACGGCCAAACACCAATATCGTGGGCTGCCGGGAATGGACATGAGGCAGTGGTGAAGCTGTTAGTGGGACGCCAAGATGTCAACCCTGATAAGCCAGACAATGGCGGCCGAACACCAATATCGTGGGCTGCCTCGAATGGACATGAGGCAGTGGTGAAGCTGTTATTGGGACGCCAAGATGTCAACCCTGATACGCCAGACAACGACGGCCAAACACCAATATTGCGGGCTGCTAGGTATGGACACGAGGCAGTCGTGAAGCTGTTATTGGGACGCCAAGATGTCAACCCTGATACGCCAGACAACGACGGCCAAACACCAATATTGCGGGCTGCTAGGTATGGACACGAGGCAGTGGTGAAGCTGTTATTGGGACGCCAAGATGTCAACCCCGATAAGCCAGACAACCGCAGCCGAACACCAATATCGTGGGCCGCCGAGAATGGACATGAGGCAGTGGTGAAGCTGTTATTGGGACGCCAAGATGTCAACCCTGATAAGCCAGACAATGGCGGCCGAACACCAATATCGTGGGCTGCCTCGAATGGACATGAGGCAGTGGTGAAGCTGTTATTGGGACGCCAAGATGTCAACCCTGATAAGCCGGACCATGGCGGCCGAACACCAATATCGTGGGCTGTGGAGAATGGACATGGGGCAGTGGTGAAGCTGTTATTAGGGCGCCAAGATGTCAACCCCGATAAGCCAGACAACCGCAGCCGAACACCAATATCGTGGGCTGCCTCGAATGGACATGAGGCAGTGGTGAAGCAGTTATTGGGACGCCAAGATGTCAACCCTGATAAGCCAGACAATGGCGACCAAACACCAATATCGTGGGCTGCCTCGAATGGACATGAGGCAGTGGTGAAGCTGTTATTGGGATGCGAAGGCGTTAACCCCGATAAGCCAGACAACGACGGCCGAACACCAATATTAAGGGCTGCCGAGTATGGACATGAGGCAGTTGTGAAGCTGTTATTGGGACGCCAAGATGTCAACCCCGATGTGCCAGACATATGGGGCGACACACCTATCCAGCTGGCTGCCATGTTTGGACACAAAGGAGTGATTAAGCTGATAAGGGGACAGTAAGACATCAACACCGATATGCTTGACATATGAGGCCTACCCCACTCTCGTACCTCGTTAACAAGAGTGGCTAAGGTACCAGAGTTATAGCAGACATCCGGGCCCCGCATGCCGGCCAATCGCAAAGATATCTAATTATTTTTTCCGATCTTCTATGCCTAAGCCCCTGCAGCCTTCCCAGAGTTAACGATCATCCCTTCTGGTCACCTCCCCATCCTCCTTTTCTTTTGTTCAACTCCCTAGCATCCAGTATCGTCCTACTTATTTTGCCTCTTGTTCCCCCTTCTCTCTCGATAGCTGTGCAACTACAATCTTTCTAGATGATTTTTTGCACTATGCCCCTTGCCTATTTATCCGTATGTCTCCTACATAAGGCTCTTCACTGTCACCGCCGTATTGGAATAATATTCCCTGCTCTCCTCCTTCTATTTCCAAACCCGGTATAATCTTAGTCGAAGTAGGGTATCGCCGTCTGGGGTCCTGGTTGCCGCATGAATATTCAGCTCTCCTTTTTATGGTATCTCATTCAATCCAGGTTCCCGGTTTTTAATAGATTTTCCTTTCCGCGTGTTTTTACTGATTTTTACTGATTTTTACTTTCTTCTCTCTCAACACTGTTATTTTCTTTCCCCTTCTCGTTTCTCCTGTCATTAGATAATAGGCCATTTAGACAATGTATACTGTACCTTAGCTAGCACTGCAGACTAGCAGCTACCTTCTATGCCACTTTTCACGGATGTCGGGAATACTTATGCATGATTACTTCTTTCTCTATGTCTATGCGGCCGTCAGGTCCATACTTGAGAGCGGGGGAGAGGGAAATAACTATAGAAGAAAAAAATGAACCACAAAGGCAGAAAGAGGACACACACCCAGAAGGGAGTTGAAAATGGGGATACGAAGGGAGTCCCGAGTCACACCGGCTCATATCAATACAACAGAAATATCCCCTGCCTGACCAGACTTTTGGTTACACTGACTCGACTTATAAGAGAATCGATACAGAAGTTTGGGCGGTATATGATTTCAAAGAGTAGGTAATAAATCGCGCAATGATCGGAACCTGGAACTAGAATATGGCTGGACTATACTATTACTCGCCCGTTTTGTGGGGTAGGAATATAGCAGATCTGATTTAACACCACTTTATTAGAATTGTCTTACATGCGACACCCCCCCCCCCACCTAATACCGGAATCACATCTTTAATTCTTTTACCTAACCGTCATCTAATCACGCCTAAACTCTCTTGGGATGAGATAACTTCACTAATCAGGGCTTTCTACCAGAGGAACTCCAATGGAAAAACGCTCTATTATCCGTCATTCAATACTCGTGCGCAATAGATCATTCCCCGGTATTGCGCCATAGCGAGAATTTGCGGTAGAGCATAGTCTCATTGGAACGGTAATGCCCGGAGGGTGGCAGTGCTTCCTTTGTCGGGCTGGGGGAGAGTTCGTGATGACCGGAATGAGCATCGACCACAATGCTCCTGTAGAAAAAGGTCGCTGTGGATAAACGGCTGGAATGCCTTCCCTACCTCTCTTGCAACACGGCATCCAATAGCGTTGTGAGCTGCGCGATCGCTCTTGACAAGCCGGGGCAGGATACCGGTGCCGAGGGAATGGGAGCTGATTTCAGAGTCAAAAGTCCTCTTAGTACGCACCTCATCCCAAAAGTAGCATCCAAGAATAATCCCCGTTAAACCATGTGACGGTAGAATCTGATCGCCATCGCACTTGACTTAACTAGCACTTAAGATACATCTCTTCCCTCGGGTTCCGGAAATACTCGCACTTTATATTATCTCTATATATAAACTGCACTCAGGTGTACAACTTAAAAGGGTGGAAGGAAACGGAAATTAAGAAACTCTAGAAAATCGTAGACGGACGGGGAATGGGAAATAGGATTGACAGCCAAAAAACAACAGGAAAAGTGGTGTAGATAAGATGAGAATAGGGTAGAATGGAAATTTCAAGCTATACCGGCCCATGTTAATATAATAGAAATAATCCCCGATAGACGCTAAACTCTTAGCTACACAAGCCTAACCAAGGGGGGAAATCCGTAGAGAAGTTGGCGCGGTATTGACAGACGTGGGCATTCCCATCGAATTCCCCCTCCTTCAAACAAAAAGAAATATTTAAGTTGAGTTTCTGTGGCAGGCTTACCTCAGACAGAAAGGAGCTGCGGTAATTACGACTGGGTGGAATTCTGCACAATGGGTTGAAGTTGAACGGGAAGGAGAAAAGCGAGGAAATGGCGGAGGCAGAGGCGATTCTAGAATTAGTGTGGTTTCGGGGCATGGTTGGTGGGCCGTCTGTATCCGGAGACGGTAAGGAGGCTGATGCTTTCCCAGCCTTGGGTTGGTGCTGGGGGCCGCGGCAGCGCCAGCACTCCCGCATGACGATGTCTAACAACCCCGCCGGAGGAGTGGTTAGCCACGGTTATCTGGTTCGCTGGGGTCGACGCCGCCACGTCCTAGCGGAACTTTCACCACTCCCTCGTGCCCGGCCGTAGGAGCATGCCGGAGTATGGGTTTGCCGTCGCCACTTAGTTCGTTGGGGTTGACATCGCTCCCTCCGACCAGTATTTCCACCACTCCCTCGTACGGTACCCATTCCCGGTAGCCTAATGCAGTGGCTTTAGACTACCCAAAGCCCGTGAGTTGGGATTAATGTCGCTCCGCCCCAGCAGGACTCTCACTACTCCCTCATGCCCATTCCCGAGAGCACATCAGGGTGGTGTCAGGCCATGATCACTCGGTTTGTCGGGGTTGACATCACCCTGCTCGAGGAGCACTCCACCGCTTCCTGATGGCTGCGACCGGCGGCCCATGCGAGAGGTGTATCACGGGTATCCATACAGGTCCCTTGGCAGATATCACAGCCTTCCACCTCCACCTCACCAAAGACAATCTCGACTATTTCAAGAATGGGTGCCCAGTGTAGACCACCAGATGGGCAAAATTTGTCTCGGTCAAGAGTGTACCAGTCGTTCTTCTGCTTTCCGAACAGTCAAATAGCCTTGGAGCAAGGCATTTTTTGCGATCCGAACCTTCTCGCTTCGCGTGGGCCCTCGAATATAAGCAGGGATATCCGAGAGAAAGAATCTGGTTTGGGGATTAGGAGAGGGACCAGTTGAGTGGGCCTTGATCAGCTGCGAATTCAGATTATTTAAACAGATTCCGGTGATCGTTGAGTGAGTTGTAGTAAGTGGTTGGGGAACGATCATGGTATTCGCCGGCACTTTGCTTGCGCATCCAGAGAAACAAACCTAACCTTCCGCAGTAGTCTCGGAATAAGTGCCCGACTCCTTATCTCAAAGACGTACTGAATGAGAGGATAAAGGACTAAGTCCCGGAATGAGGCTCAGTATTTTTATAAGCAAAAAGGGGAATAAGATGCTCACAATTGAGATGCGCGGGCAAGGTTGTTGCTTGGCGCCACCTCGACCGAGTACTCGCTCAATGCAGCTAGCGGAGACAACTGAATGGAAGAATTCTCGTGGGGTATAGGAAAGTGGTCAATGGAGGGAAAGGGAAAGTGGGAAAGGGATGGAGTTAAAGCCGAGGGAGGAAGGAGGAGGGGGCTACTTGGGGGAAAGATCGCAGGAGAGGAGGTTGAAATTAAAGAGTTTTGGCTAGGGAAATGATGCGGAAGAGCAGAGGAAAGCTTGGGACCCAATGCGGGTGCTACACAGGGGAGGAGAATTTCTCAATTCATGAGAGAGGGAAGAGGGAAAGGAAGAGAAATAGTGTGGAAGAGAATAGAGAGCTGAAAATTTGATGGAAAATAAAAAAACACTCAATGTAACTTTTGGGCAAAGGATAACTTTATGGCTTATGATATCATACCATGGTTACTTTGCGGCTCAACAAAAACTTTGTGTCACATCCTAGTCAGTTTGGATGCAACGGTTCCATTCCCTTGGCACATACAAAGGACAGTTTCCTCCCCTCTCAAAAGGTGTGAACAGAATGGCACAAGAGGTATCATATCAACCTTTCCAATTCAAAACGGTGGCAGGAATAATTTCCATCGAAAATCTGTCACGGGGCGACAAACAATTGACAACTGACAACAACTGTTTCGCAACTAAACGGTCGCCACTTCTTCAATTTTTGCGAAACAGGCCCTTAGACAGTAGAGAGCGAAGCGAGCTAGTGCGCCAATCTTCCATGTTGCGCTGGGCCTGGAACCGATGTGATCCTACTTTTGTTCTTTCTTTCTCTGGTGCTTTATTTCGCCTCAATCATAGGCTACGAAAACCTGGTCCACTACTCTTCCGAACAAGCCCCTAATCATCAAAAGTCCGCCACTTAAAATCAGTATTCTATTAGGAAACATAACTCGTTATCACTTTCCACGGCGTGAGCTCCCGCCGTAAAAACAATCGTTACCCGGCATCAAATTCCTGAGAACAGAACAAGATACTGCCCACACCCTACGACTGCCAATTTCCCGCCCAGTATTGTATCGCCTGAACGCTAACACCCAGAGTATGACAAAGTCCTGACGATCTAGCTGGGGTGATTTATTGTATTGGTTTGTGATGTCCCGTTTGAGCATCAGACGAGATGCCCCTTGAAAGGGAAGGTTGCGGCGCTGCTGATTTGACTAATGTGAGAGATAAAGCGGCCCCTAGTAAATTAAATTTTCTTCGCAAGGGCTAAAAAGTGTCGACAGCATAAATTCACCTGCCTTCAGAGTCACGTGCCGAGAACAGAACCATCTAAGCGCGACCCCCGCTAAACTAGGTTCATAGTAGATTCAAATCGCCCATATACTGTACTTCATATGCGAAGATCCAAGAGGAGATAAACGAGTGATATCTTATGACGGCGTGCCGACTAGAGTGCCCATTAGGATACAAGTGCACTGCGGGAGAAGAAAGAACTAGGCGTATATCGGGTATGATGGCTCCCTTAAAGTTAGGGAGGTAACCTACCATATTGGGAATTAAGTTTGCAGTATTGCCAACTTGTTAAGGAAAGGCTTAGATAGCCGGGTCGGACTTGGATCAATTGATTGTAGGCTGGCATCACATGGTTACTCCTAGGATTGAATGATTTAGAAATATGAAGACTCTTGGGGGGGGGGGTGGAAAGAGTTGCCGGCAGGGTGGTTTGTGCGGTGGGGTCTACCGTAAAAACCCAGGTAATAAAACCGAGTGCTCCCCGACCGAGGATTCCCTGCTTTGGAATGGGAGCGGAGGACGTCGGAGAGAGACGATCTCCCTAACCCCTATGAAGACCATAAAGAAACAAAAAAACCCAGACCTTACGAGAGGAGGAAACTCAAACGACATAGCGCACGGTTCGATTAATTGAGTTTTTACGGTATCAGGGTGAAAGAGACTAAACCGATGTCTAAGGGGTACTGGTACAATTGGAGAGGCCGATAAATACCTTCTTTATCCTTACGATCAAAAGGAAGGCAACTTGATATTACAGAACTTCAAATTGTGATTAGTGATGATTAATTTTATCAGATTCTGTATGATGAATGTATAGTCCACGCAAAGGTTGCCCATTCCACAGCCCCGCGGGGTCCGCATTGGAGGGGTTTTCACGCACGCAATAAAATGCTCACACCTACTAAGTTACTGGGAGTCGTGGAGTGGCTGATGCTATGACCCGGCCTGCCCTAGCCACAGGCGTGATATTGGTTTCACAAAGCTGAGGAGGAATGATGATTGGACCAAGTATTCATCGCCTAGGCAGGGCAATCGCAATAGACCCCGCTTTTCTCCCATTCTCTGCAATTCTACCCCCTAACACCACAGTACCTTATCAACTTATCTTCTACAACATTTCGAAGCTCAACGAACAGAAAAATGTCTCAAGATCAGGGCCCCAGTACCGGTAATACAAATTCTTTTAATACCACCGGCTTCCTAAATCACAACACCAACTTTCTTAACCACAACAACCACTCTTTCAATACCACCATTACTGTCGCCGATGATAGGGGTGAAATCCTGACATGGTTGTCGCCTCTCGAGCCCCGCTTGCGCCACTCCGACCTTGAATCACGCCGGGTTATAAACGTGGGCGACTGGGTTCTACAGACAGAGGAATTTCGAACCTGGAGGAGCCGTAGTGACCAAGGTGGATCGCAAAAGGCGACCTTATTTTGCTCGGGCAATCCGGGGGTCGGCAAGACTTACATCAGGTAAGAGTAGTGGTATCTGCCAGGGGGGGTACAATTCAAGCAATTCTTTCTGACAAACTACAATTATAGTTCACTTGTAATAGATACCTTGTGCGATGAGGCCGGCGAGGCCGGAGAGGATATATCCGTGGCGTGTTTTTATTTTGACTTCGCGGCCCAAAATGAGCATTCAGCGGGGGGTATGTTGGGTGCTTTACTGAAGCAGGTGGTCGGCGGTTTTAAGCAGATTCCCAAAGAAATCCGGGATGCGTTTGAGAAGCATAAGAGAGTCATCGGTGGTCGGGGGCTACAACTGCATGAGATTGTGAAGCTGTTGGGGAGCCTTTTGCTGATACGTCCCACGTTTTTCTGCCTGGATGCCTTGGACGAATGCCCAGTACTGCATCGAACCAAGATCCTTATTTCACTTAAGGACATCATCAAAATTTCTCCGGCCACCCGGCTGTTCCTAACCGGGAGACCACATGTTGGTGGTGAAGTGGGAAAGCACCTGCCTGGTGGGGTAGCCATTTTATCGATAATTCCGAGGAGGAATGATATTGCACAATACATTCAGACAAAACTTGCCGAAGACACAACCTTGGATGAGATGGATGAGAGATTGGAAGCTGAAATTGTAAAGAAGATTCCGGAAACTGTGTCGGAGATGTGAGTATGATCGGCTAAATGAAAAATCATATCCGAGATATCCGTTAACAGATATGTATCCAGGTTTCTACTAGTCTCTCTGAATCTTGATGCAATTCTGCTGGAGACTACCATCCATCAGCGACGAGAAAGGCTTCGCATAATGACGGATGGCTTGGGCTTAGAAGATGCTTACGGCGCGACATTAGAACGGATCAAGGCTCAGGGTGGTCAGAAATGTAGACTCGGAATGATGGCCTTGATGTGGATATGTCACTCGGAACGACCAATGGGAGCGGAGGAGTTATGTCAGGCCTTGGGCGTGAAAATAGGGTTGGCACATTGCAACGATGACAACGTTCCCTCGATGCGAACAGTGTTAAGCTGCTGCCAAGGGTTTGTTGTAGTGGATAAGGAGGGATCAACTGTTCGACTCATCCACTACACGCTACAAGAGTATTTGACCAGTCATCGCCATCTTTTCGAGAGCCCTCATTCGACAATTGCGGAGACCTGTTTGACATACCTAAGTTCGCACCAGGTAATGGCCCTTTCGGGGTCCCGCATTCTGAAGGCTCAATGCCCGCCCTTCCTGGAATATTCATCCCTATACTGGGGAGTCCACCTGAAAAGGGAACTCTCGAATAGGGGGAAAACGCTTGCGCTGAAACTCTTCAGCCACTACCAATGCCATATATCGATTTGGCTACTTTTAGAACACGCCCTCCCCTGGTATTATATCCACTCTAATAGAGACTTTTACGGGTTCACGGGACTTCACTATGCTTCTATGTTTGGGCTTGTTGAGGTTGCGAGGGCTCTGATAATCATGGATGGTGTCGATATAAATGGCGTGGATGAAACTGGTACTACGCCGCTCTCTTGGGCTGTTAGGAGTGAATCTGAGGCAGCGGTAAAATTCCTACTCAGGCTGGAAGGCGTTGACCCCAATAAGCCAGACAACTTAGGCCGAACACCAATATCATGGACTGCTGGGAAAGGACATGAGGCAGCAGTGAAGCTGTTATTAGGATGCCAAGATGTCAACCCTGATAAGCCAGATTACTTCGACCAAACACCAATATTGTGGGCTGCCTCGAATGGACATGAGGCAGTGGTGAAGCTGTTATTGGGACGCCAAGATGTCAACCCTGATAATCCAGACGACGACGGCCGAACACCAATATGGTGGGCTGCCTCGAATGGACATGAGGCAGTGGTGAAGCTGTTATTGGGACGCCAAGATGTCAACCCTGATAAGCGAGACAACCGCGGCCAAACACCAATATCGTGGGCTGCCTCGAATGGACATGAGGCAGTGGTGAAGCTGTTATTGGGACGCCAAGATGTCAACCCTGATAAGCCAGACAACTTCGGCCAAACACCAATATCGTGGGCTGCCTCGAATGGACATGGGGCGGTGGTGAAGCTGTTATTGGGACGCCAAGATGTCAACCCTGATAAGCCAGACAACGGCGGCCAAACACCAATATCGTGGGCTGCGGAGAATGGACATGAGGCAGTGGTGAAGCTGTTATTGGGACGCCAAGATGTCAACCCTGATAAGCCAGACAACGGCGGCCAAACACCAATATTGTGGGCTGCCGAGAATGGACATGAAGCAGTGGCGAAGCTGCTAAGGGAGCGGGAAGACACCAACGCCAATAGGCTTAACATATGAGACCTACCATATTCTCGGATCCTATTAACAAGAGTGATCGAGGTGTCGGAGCTGATACCAGACTACCGAACCTTACCCTCATGCCGGCTAATCGTAATGATACCGAATATATGATAAGACTTTCTCCTATCCTCCGGCCCCAACCCCCACAGCCTTCCTAGAGTACAATCACGGATCTACCCCTTGTCCCCTTCCGACTGCCTCTCCATCTCCTTAAGATTTTGTCCAACCCCCTAGCATCCAGTCTCTTCCTATCCATTTTTTCTCTCGTTTCCCCCTTTTCTCACTTGACAACTATGCAACTGCCATCTTTCGGGGTGATTTTTCACACTAAGCCCCTCGCCTATCTATTTGCATGTCTCTTATAGACGGCCCCCCACTATCATCCTGGTAGTGGGGTAGTGACCTTTGCTCCCCTCTCTCTATTTTCGGACCCGGGATCATCTTAGTTGAAGTGGGTTATTGTAGCCCAGGATCATGGTTGCAGCATGAAGATTCTGCCCCCTTTTTTTTATGATATCCCATCATTCTATCCCGGTTCTCGGTTTACAATATATTTTTTTTCCGTGTACTTTAGCTTTGTTTTTTCTACACTCTTGTTTTCCTTTACCTTTTCGTTTCTCATGTGAATATAGATGTATACCAAGTGATTTAGGGACTGTACGCTATACTTCAGCCCTCATAACAACTAGCTTTTACGTCGCTTTTCACGGATGTCGGGAATACTTGTACTTGATCACTTCTCTATATCTATACACCCCTCATTTTCACACTTCAGAAGGGGAGAGAAAGAAGGAAACAATAGAAAAAACAAATGAACAACGAAAGTAGAGAGAGTACACATACCAAGAAGGCAGTTGAAAATGGGAATACGAGGAAAATCCCCAGATACACGGGCTCATATAAATACAATAGAAATTGCCCCCGTAACGCAAGACTCTTGATCACAATGACCAGACTTATAAGAAAATCAATCGCGAAGTTTGGACAGTAACTTATGTGATGTCAGTGGATAACTCAAGAGAGCCCGCCCACTGCCTGTGCCTCTACGTACATTTCCGAAATATGGTCAGGAACCCTCCTCAGGATGCCTGCCTCTAGACTGATTTTCATCGCACCCGTGATTGCGCCCCCATCTAGCTTACTATGGAGATAACTGGTGATATCGTCTCGCCTAGGAGTGGTGGGTACACTTGTTACTCGCCCCGCAAGACGCTTTCCGATTTCAGCCCGAATGTGTGATCTACCAGTCACGAATATTCGGGTGCTGGGCACCTTTGCACGATTTGGTTCAGTGAACCAAGAAGCTTGACGTGATGTCCTGCTACACATTCGTCTAGAGCGTCAATGCCAATGAATGTTTGTTTTTCGGAAGAAGTAGTCTGCAGCATCCTCACAACATCAGAAAGTCGCCGTCCCCGTCCACCAATGGCCTTTTTCTGATCCCCGCAGGCTCGCGCTATTTCTCCCGGAACCCCATTTAATCCATACAATCTGCTTGAGTATGGCCCCTAACACACTCGTGGATGACAGCTCCTTCCGGAGGCCGAAGTCGAAATAATCTTTAGTCCAACCACCACTTGAGAAGACCTAAATTCACAGCCTCTGAAATCCCGGTTTCCACCCCACTTCCTAACACATTAAAACAAAAATATATCAATAGATAGCGCAGGATCCAGCAAACCGGATATCCGGATATCTAGAACTAATTACATTTCCCACCCGGTAGTGCTCGGCATTTAGCATAGCCTGTCCTAAAACCTGTGTTAATGACCAATAATTTGCACAAGTAGTGCAAAAATGATCGCAAGCTATTACATTTGCTAGGGCACTGTCGTATTATAATCCAGAGAGCTTCTGGGTGGGTCGATGAATCACCTTCCATCATATAAGTTACCCCTGCATATACAGTTAGTTTAGAGAGGAGATGATAGCTAGGGAACGCGGTTGCAACCAATTCACCCCCTTTGGGTCCATTATTCACGGTATTTGGTTCGATGCACCAAGCTAAACTCAGCTCCCCCGGGTGCCGTGTTGAATATACATATGAAATATACAAAAGAATTTCAACACTTCCCCACATTATCTACAGTCCAATAAAGTAACCATTCACTGATGCGCAGGTTTTGCCAAGATTTTGGTGCATATATCAGCAAGATTGTTAACTGATTCAACCTTAAGGAGAACGAACAAGTTGGCTTCAGGAGCTTTGCGCGTGATGAAGAAGTCGACGGCGATATGCTTTGTTCGAACGTTGATCTGAGTGTTGACAGCCAAGAAATTTGCACCGGTATTATCAGTGTGCATAGCGATTGGAACATGAAGGCGAAGGTCGGTGAGGCCTTTCAGCAGCCATCGAATATGGCTGGTACCATAGAACATGGCAATGAATTCTGCTTCGGTAGTTGATTTGCCGACAGAGGCTTGTTTCTTTGAGAGCCAGGATACACAACAGTTATTGAATAGAACAATGTAACCGGAGGTGGATCTTCTGGTATCGTGACAGCCAGCAAAGTCAGCGTCAACATCAACATCGATAGCGTTCGTTGTTGTGTACAGGTAAAATAGGCCAAGGTTTCGCGTTCCGTTAACATATCTAAAGACGTGTTTAGCAGCCTTTATATGTTCGTCGGTAGGGCAAGAAGAAAATTGTGCTAGAAATGAAATCGTATACGCTAGATCGCGTCTTGTACCCGTAACGAGGTACATGAGGGAACCTATCATTGATTGGTATGTGGTAACTTGCTCTTTTGGTTGTTCCGTAATCCCTTTCGTAAGTGTAATGCCTTTTGGTAAGGGGATGGATACCGTGTTCGAGTTTTCCATTCCAAATCGAGAGAGGATAGTACCGATGTATCATTCCTGCTAAGAGCAATACCGTCTGATGTATACGTGATATGTAGGCCGAGTAGAAATGAGGCTTCCCCGAGGTCCGAGATCTCAAATGCCGTTTTCAGGTCTTTGATGAGAGTGGTCAGGTGGGGGGTATCAGCCGAATATATTGCAATGTCGTCCACCTAAAGCGATATGTAGCATTCGAACTTGTTGTAGATAAACATGCAGGGGTCTTGATGTGATGCGGTAAAATCTTTCGAGATCATGAATTTAGCGAAGAGAGCATACCATTCGTTCGCAGATTGCTTAAGTCCATATATGCATCAGTTAAGTTTCCATACTTTGTCTCCGTTACGGAACGCTGGTAGCGGTCGCATGTAAACTTCTTCCTTCAATTTACCGTGAAGGAAGGCAGATATGACGTCGAACTGTCGCGGTCGCCATTTGTTTCTGGCGCATATCGCAATCAGTAGTCTGAGTGATTCGTACCGAATAACTGGGGCAAAGGTGTCTTCGAAGTTGAAGCCAGGTGATTGAGAAAATCCTTGCGCAACGGGTCTTGCTCGAAATCTTTCTAAGGTACCGTCAGCATTCTTTTTGGTTTTGAATACCCACTTACTTCCGACAATGTTCCATCCTATTGGTTTATTGACAACATCAAAGGTTTTATTCTTCTTTAGTGCAATAATCTCATTGTTCATGGCAGATGTCTATTCTCCCTTAAGCAAGCTATTTACAGCTTGGCGATAGGTAGTAGGGTCTTCGTCCGGTATCTCACTAGTAGCATGTTGTACTCGGTGTCCCAGTTGCTTTTTGTAGCTGATTGACGGTTGTGTTGAGATTTTTTCATATCAGCAAAAAGGTGGCCTGCGTCAGATCCAGTAGTGTTGCGTCCTGACTCTCCCAGCCTGGACCCTGCGTCCTGTGCGTCCTGTGCGTCCTGTACCAATACGCCACATCTTGTTGCGTCAGGTGCGTCCAGAGACCCTTGCCTGCACTGGGTTCCGTCTGGACACATCCAACCAAGCAACCCTACCTCCTGACTTAAACCTCAACACCATCACACATCAGGATTCACCACTACCCCTGATTCTCCTTTCAGCCTTCTTTTTCTTCTTGCCCAGATGTGAGCACAGAGTATTTCTTGGCAAAGAAAATATGGTTAGTTCTGGCGCCTGGTGAGAAACCCATCATACCCTTAATCTTAAATATGCGCTAAAAACCCCAAGTCACACTGGTACTCAGAGTTCTATTTTCAGAACATCCTCTTTGAATGAGCAAAAATGCCAGCTCACTCCAGTCTGAAAGCGAGTGATACCTATAACACTGCCTGGTGGTTTCTCGGCACTTAGCCTCAAACTAGACGCGACGTGACACACTCTTTTCATCACAACACTTAACATCCACACTCCGGGGCCACAGCTGCAATACTCCACCACAGCCAGACAATCAATCCTCAATCCGACACCAGGAGGTTCCTGGGCTCGATGCCAGCTATCCAGCGGTATAAGATTCATCCCCAGAGGGATATTATTCATGAAGTTACAGGGCTGAATGGGGTGGGTAGCTGGCGATCCCAGAACTCGATGGCAGATTCCTCCACAACCACGGCTCCGATCCTGAATCTGATTGCGGGAGATTGTTGGGCTCGACGCCAGCTATGCAGCGGTATAAAGGACGTCTCTGTGGCATCAAAACCCAGAAGGTCGCTGACCCTTGTGAGTGTTGTCTTTATAGATACCCTGGCGATCCCAGAACCCGATGGCAGATTACTCCACAACCACTGCTCCGATCCTGAATCTGATTGCGGGAGATTGTTGGGCTCGACGCCAGCTACGCAGCGATATAAAGGACGTCTCTGTGGCATCAGAACTCAGAAGGTCGCTGACCCTTGTGAGTGTTGTCTTTATAGATACCCTGGCGCTCCCAGAGCTTGATGTCAGATTCCTCCACAACCACTGCTCCGATCCTGAATCCGATTGCGGGAGATCGTTGCGCTCGACGCCAGCTACGCAGCGGTATAAAGGACGTCTCTGTCGCATCAGAACTCAGGAAGTCGCTGACCCTTGTGAGAGTTGTCTTTATAGATACTCTGGCGATCTTTTACTCGATGGTGGATTACTCCACAACCGCTGGACGGATCTTGTTTCTGTTTGCGAGGGATTGTTGGGCTCGACGCCAGCTTCCCAACGGTATAAGGTACGTCCCTGTCACATCAAAGCCCATGAAGTCGCTGTCTTCTGTGCAGGGTGTATCAGGTATCAAGCTGGGGATATTTTACTCGATGGCAGATTACTCTACGACCGCTTGACGGATTTTGCTGATTTTTGCCGGAGGTTGTTGGACTCGACGCCAGCTACGCGGCGGTATAAGGTACGTCTCCGTCGCATCAATACTCAGGAAATCGCTGACTCTTGTGGGGGTTGTCTTTATAGATACTCTGGTGATCCCAGAGCTCGATGGCTGATTCCTCCACAACCACTGCTCCGATCCTGAATCCGATTGCGGGAGATCGTTGGGCTCGACGCCAGCTACGCAGTGGTATAAAGGACGTCTCTGTCGCATCAGACCTCAGGAAATCGCTGACCCTTGTGAGAGTTGTCTTTATAGATACCCTGGCGCTCCCAGAGCTCGATGCCAGATTCCTCCACGACCAATGGGCCGATTCTGGATCTGATTGCGGGAGATTGTTGGGCTCGACGCCAGCTTCCTAATGGTGTACAGTCCATCCCTCCGCGATTTTTATTCATGAAGTTACAGTACTGAATGGTGTGCTGGCGATCCCAGAACTCGATGGCTGATTCCTCCATAACCGCTGGGCCAATTCTGGATCTGATTGCGGAGGGTTGTTGGGCTCGACGCCAGCTACGCGGCGGTATAAGGTACGTCTCGGTCGCATCAAAGCTCATGAATCCGCCAACCCTTCTGAGAGTGGTCTTTCTACAGGTCCCTGAACTCGATGGCAGATTCCTCAACAACCACAGGGCCGATTCTGGATCTGATTGCGGGAAATTGTTGGGCTCAATGCCAGCTACATGATGGTATAGGTTCCTTCCTGTGCCCCCCGGAATTTTATTCATGAACTTGAAGTTACAGTGCTAAATGGTACTAAGGGGGGGAATCGGGTGAGGGGGGGAGGGTTGGCAAGGGGTCAGAAGGGTTCTTATGACTGAGTTTTCAAGTTTTTCTATGAATTGGCCTGTATATTAGAACAATAGAAGACTACTAGTAGTAAATTTAA
>Ga0307517_10004980_pt1 | contig 20223 bp, 13 predicted proteins | sample 23_EM_MG_FD_194515 | JGI IMG/M metagenome (GOLD analysis project Ga0307517, IMG submission 194515) | Populus trichocarpa ectomycorrhiza microbial communities from riparian zone in the Pacific Northwest, United States - 23_EM | ecosystem: Host-associated > Plants > Roots > Unclassified | place...
GGCCATGGATTCACTAAAGCACAACTGAAAAATAAGTAGGATAGGATGAAAAAGGATTGGAGGATATGGAAAAAGTTGATTTTCAAAACAGGAGTGGGCTAGAGTTCAGAGTTGGGAACTATTTCTACCACTGAAGAGTGGTGAAAATCTAAAATTCAAGTATGATATTATTGAATCAATGTCCAAATTTTATTATAATTCTCTATTTTTTCCTTTACAGTCCTTCATATTCATTTGAAGTAATGTTTTCTTTTATTTATGGAAAATACGTGGAGCTAAGAAATTTAAGCATTCTGATATCAAGCCAACTCTTTGTGGTAAATATGATATCATGTTTACAAATCTTATGGCTACCGATAAGTTTGCTTGCGCACCTTCTCAATGAATGATTTTGGGTGATGTTAGGGTGATGGGACCAAAAATACATCTAATGAAGATGTTAACCTAGAGGAGGGTAGTGGAGATTTCGAGGAAGGTAGTATACAAAACTTTATTGACGATGCCAGCAACATGGTTGTTGGTGTCAATGTTAATATTAGTACTAGTAACCCTAGTAGTAGTGGTAAGAGCAAAGTCGCTCAAATTTGTTTCGATAAGAGTATTAAAAATAAGAGAGGTTTTGGGATGAGAGTGCAACTTTTTTTCATGTTTAGGTAGTGGTAAGAGCAAAGCCGCTCAAAATTGTTTCGATAAGAGTATTAAAAATAAGAGAGGTTTTGGGATGAGAGTGCAACTTTTTTTCACGTTTAGATAAATTGGTTGATAGTGTCTCTTCAAGAAGTGACTGCACATCTGATTTTATAGATAGGAAAGCGTGCAACATTCAAAAAGTGATGGCGAAGTTTCACTCCATATATGAAGTTATTTTTTGGAGTGAATCTTATTATTTCGCTACTGAATATTTCATGGTTAGAAGTAGGAAGGAAATGTGGACAACATTAGAACTATATAAAGAAAACTTCAATGGCTAAAATAATATTGTAGAGGAGATCAAACCCCAAACCATAAGGTACATCTCAATTTTTAAAGGGCATTTTAATTATAGATCACTTCATATTAATATGAAACCCAAAATATATCATATATATTTTAGACAACTAACATTGCAATTGATGCTTATAATTCAAAACTATTTTGACTGTTAAGAGCACTAAAAATTTTAAATTCAATGTTGAGGTTATTAATTTCAAATAGATTGTATATCCGGACCTAACATTCTGTTCATTTTGTGCCTTTCCTATGAAACTGATGTCCAGTGCGTGAACCTTTATTTTTGCAATACGATTGCTTTGTGTTTCTGTTAAATGTTTGTGAGAGACTGATTGACACATAACTTTAATTGCAGATGTTGGACTATTTATGCTAGTGTCTTATATGTTGTTGTTGCCTTTAAATTGTTAAAGTGTTGCTAATGTGGAGCTTTGTCTGTGCTGCTTACTGCCAATTTTTAATTGTTGTCTTCGGGAGGACATACCATGTTTTTTTCATTTGTTTTATGTGTTTGTTATGTTGCTGATAAAGACTTGTAGTTATGTACTCTATAACCAATATTTTCTTCATTTTTTTCGGTAAGTATGCTTTTATATTGTTATTCATTATAGCATGTTGACCATAAGACTTTTAGCAGAAAAATTTAGGTTGGAATGTCTAGTAGAGTGTGCTTGTATTGTATGTTCACGAGTCACTTTTTTCCACTCTATATAATTCACCATTTCAATAAAGTTGAACACATCACTTTCAAAAATATTTATGGAATGATTAATCTGCTTTGACTCTCTTAAGGCATTTTCATTAAAGTATATCAATTTGCATCTCATAAAATAGTAAGTTGTCTTTCTTTCATTGTATATTCATGCTTTATGTTAGACCAAATTTATTAATAACATTGTTGTTACTTTCAACACAAACAATATATGTATTAATATGACCAATTACATATTACTTGTAAGACATATATTAATTGTTTAATATATTTTAGGATGAGATGACTTTTATTGTAAACAAAAGAGTATAATAAATTAATAAAATTGAATGGAATAATGTATGAAGTGTTTTATTTTTCTTTAAAAAAAATAAATGGATTAATATGATAATAAAAATTATATTTTCTATAAAAGTAATGTGATTTATTAAGGTTTACACGTAAAGCTTGCAATACATCTACATTAATAAAAACAATTAATATGATGTTCCTTGCTCATAATTATTTAATTAAAATTATAGATAAGGATGCAAATTGGTTTAATGATCTTTTTGAAGGAGAATGTTGCCCAATATGTTTCACATGGCTACGCTGGTAGGAATAGTGGTAGTCATCTCGATTATAGTAGTGGTGCTACTAATGATAGCAATGTAAATAATGATGGTTACAATGATGACAGTAACGGAGATGATGACGACTATGCGGGAGATTCATTTTGGCATAAAAAATTTGATTGTCGTAAACTATTATTATTCACAGCAGGCGCACTTGTGTTGTATTACAATAACTACATCTATAAGCAACCCTGTATGATTTTATACAACACAGAAATGCAGTGGTTGAATGAAATTTTAAATGGGCATTAGATATGTTGTGTAAATATATTTAGGATGGATACAACGACGTTTTAGACTCTTTGTTTTGATTTGGAAACACAATATGGATTAAAACTATCAAGGAGGATCAATGTTATAGAGAAAGTCGGCATGTTTCTTTATACTTTAACATTGGGTGCTTCTAATAGGGAGGTCTAAAAGAGATTCCAACATTTCAGTGAAACAGTGAGTAGGTATTTTAACGAGGTTCTAAAAGTTGTGTATTTGCTATCAATTAACATAATAAAATCAGTTGATCCAGATTTTCTGACAACACCACAAGAAATCACTATGAACTCGAGATATATGCCACATTTTAAGGTAATATGTAAGATTATAAAAAGTGAATATATGTATCTTTCCACTTTCATTATATAATCTAATTGGTAATTCATTTACAATTAATGTTTTTAAAATTTTGTTTTTAGAATTGTGTAGGAGCAATCGATGGAACACATGTGTGTGCTTGTATATCCCAAGAAAATCAAATATTATTAAAGGAAAGGATTACCAACGCAGAATATTATAGCAGAATGTAGTTTTGACCTGCAATTTATTTTTGTTTAGGCTGGATGAGAAGGTAACGCACATAACTCAAGAATTTTTCATGAGGCCATCTATAACCCAAATATCAAATTTTCAAAGCCACCAGAAGTTATTTTAAATAGAACAATAAGGCTTCTTTTAGAATTTTCATTTATTTAATTTTTGGTCGCGCAGTACAAAATATTTTTTGTTTTAAATGTCTTGGGTGAATACAGGAAAAGTATTACGATGTTAACTCCGGTTATCTAAGTGAATATGGATTTCTGAGTCCATATAAAGGTGAAAGATATCATCTTTTGAAATTTCATCGTTGAGGCCAGCTACAAAGTCAAGTGGAGTTATTCAATTAGGTTCATTTCTCGGTTTGATGTGTAATTGAGCGAACTTTTGGGGTATGGAAAAAAATATGGAGAATTTTGCAGAACACGCCGGTGTTTTTGTATAAGACACATGTGTAAATTGTTGTCGCATCAATTGCTCTTCATAACTACATAAGAAGAAAGTTTGTACAAGATGTTGCTTTTAATGAGTTTGAATGTCATCCTGATTTCGTGCCTCAGGATTTTTTACGTAATGTTATTCCACAATCACAAACATATAGAGGCAACAAGACTTTGCATATGGATTATGTTTGAGATGGAATTGCTTCAAGTTTGATGGGAGAACCGTAGGATTTTTAACTTTACAAGTAGTTAATCATAAATATATATTAATTGTTCAATGTCATGTATTGAAAAAATTAATGTTCTATTTGGTCATTTTATATTCAACCACAATTTTAACTAAATACTAATGACATGCTTTCGATGAAGCAACAATTTCAACCATAATTTTAACCAAACACATAATTTAAATAAAACTACCACATAAAAAAGTAATTTTAAAAAAAATATTTTTCTCAAACCACAACCACAATATCAAACATATTGTAATAAGATCAGCAACTACGTTTTCAACTCGAGTTTTCTTTTTCTTCAGTTTTAAGGTCAATGTCAAGCTTAGCTTTTTCTTTACTTTATGATAGGGAGGTCAATGTCAAGCTATGAACAGCTATTGGGCTGTAAAATTCAGAACTTAAAGGGCAAGACTTTGAATTGCAACTTAAATTGATACACTTTTAAGCAACTTGTACATTCCAAAAACATTATTCTCTTACCATAGACAGGGGCGAAACCACACTGGGGCATAAAAAGGCAACTGCCCCCTTAACTTTTTTTAAAAAAATAATTTTTACATTAAAATATTAATATAATAGCTAAAGTCATATTTTGTAAAAGGTAAAGAGTCAAGAGACAATATACTAATGTGCTCTACTGCGATTGTCTGCATTCTTTCCTTACAAAGCCCATACTAAAAACTTTTATCTTTGAATCCATTGAAAAATACTTCTAGTGTTTGAATTATAAGTTGGTTGTCTCAAATCTTTCTTTTATTTATGTTTAAAAGATAGAGAAGTAAAGGGATATGTGATGATTTTATTCTATGGAAAAATAAAAACTAATCAACGCATATAAAAAAAGAAACTGGAAATATTCAGAGTGTCAGAGAGAACTTTTTATTGCTGCTTATATGGCTTGTGATTATACCATCAAAACTTTCTATGTTTGATACTTTGATTCATTAGCTCCTTTGTGATATCAAAGTTTCATGGGCATTCAAGGCGAAAATCTCAAGGAATTACAAACATATACCATTTCTGTTATGAATTGTTTAATAATATCATTAACATACACCTTAATGAATTGGATGATCGTTTTACTGAGACGAGTACAGAGTTACTTCTTTGTGTGGCATGTTTAAACCCAAGTGATTCTTTCTCTACTTTCAACAAAAAAAAACTTATTCGCCTTGCTCTTTTTTATCCCAATAAATTCTCTATAATGGACCTTATGGTGCTTGGTGACATGAAGGTTTACGTGCTGTCAACAACACCATACTATAATTTTTTTCATTTTAAAAATATTTTTAAATTAATTTTATTTGATATGAGTTAGTACATATATTTCAAATTGATTTCTCTATATAATGCATGTTTACATAATACATAATATCAAGTATTTATTAGTAATTTTTAAATTAATTTCTCTATATATGGGATGAAAAAGGACCGATGCATGGGAGGTTGAGAGCTCCCTGTCTAAATAGGGCAATGCTGCAATCAGCTGAAATGCAAACAGTTTTAGTACACCCTCTGAGGAACATAGAAATTTCAAAACTGAAAAAAAGGGAGAGAGGGAGGGGGGAGACTTATATATACCTCCCAAGTTGACAAGTCACTTCCACGAGTAGGGTAAGGTCAATCAAGCTGCAGCTCAATAAGGAAAGTGCAAGCTTCAAGATCTCGGAGCTGCATGTAAAATTTGCATTGTTAACTTTATAACAGAAACGTAGTGATGGTGAAAAGAAAGCACAATAAGGCTTGGGATCAATTACATATTGCTCACCTGTTCTTGTTGTTAAAGTAAGGAGGTGCTGATGCAGTCCCACTCAGGGTAGAATTGAAAGGTAATGGAAGAAGACCTCGGAATCCATCATCAATCCACCAAACTGCACTGATGTATTCAGGAACAAAAAATCATGGAGGAAGCCGATGCCATTCACTTCCGACACAAAGAGTAGAACCTGCAATATCCAGGAAACCCAAGAGGCAGAGCAACAATTTCACAAATCTTCTAATTAGAACTCGTTCTTTTTCCATCCTGAAGCTACTACCATAAATTTTGCTACATTTACAAGTATTCTCGAGTACAGATGACTTGCTAAATATTCACAATTTACTTTCTCCATCACCAAAACAAGCCACAACAAAAAAGTTCTAAAAAATTAACAATTGACACTATAATATAGACTTCTTGCATTCATTAAAAGTTAGAAGGTCTAGGACAGCAGATGACTTTTTTCCAACACAACATGTTGCAAGAGCAGTAGCACCGCCCAATAAATAAAATCAGTGAGAACGTTCTTACAGTGTATTACTCCAAAATATAGATTATACCTTTCCCTACATCATCATGGTGCTCCAAAATTTTGTAAGCCTCAATAGCCATAACCATTAATCAATGAAAACGTGTGAGCTTGGGATGCAGATAATATCAGGCCAAGAACTACAGGCCTAACAAATTTAGCTATCTGCATGAAAATGCTACATAAGTTTAAAGCTCATAAAATAGACACAGAAATATAGAAGAATAGATAAGAAGCCTACCAAAACCAGCCAAGAACTGTCCTGGGGATTATACTTGTCTTGGAAAAGATCAGGAAAGCTTCCAATGACAGCTGAAGCAGCAACACAGACAAAGGGGTTTATTGGATAAAGGAACCTGCTGGTTAGAAATGTATCAGTCATCATAACATTTGACCATTTCTTGTCTACTTAGATTGGCACTGTACACAGGATTGAGCATCTATTTATCTATAAAACATAGATTAATCGACCAAAAGGACATTTTTTATGCAAAGCAAATAACTTAGAATGACAGCACATTTGCAGCTACATCAAACAAAAGATTAGAAAAAAGTGAGATGATAATCCAGATCTTGATAAAATAGTTATATTACACATGTTTCCAGCATAAAGTTTGTGTAAATTGTGTCATGATGTAAACTCTCTATCAACATCTTCTATGAATTTGTGATCGGACAAGAAAAGGTAGGATTCACCATTGTCAGGGAAGTTTTAATGGTGCAGTTGTGTGCTTTACATGTGAGGAGGAAAAAAACAAAATTATTTATAAAATTTCAAGAGACTTTCTTCCATGCCCACAATATGTTGCAGTAGAAGCATTCAAATGAAGGAAACACTTCCCCTACTGATGTAATATGAATGAACAAAAACCATATTAAGTACTGCTTAGAGGAAGAGTCTATGACACGCCAGACTGCATGACATGATTCTTATACATGCCTTTACTCATGCAAGCTCACTCCAATGCATATCTTATAGTAGCGACTTGGATTCTTCTTAGAGAGCAAATTAAGACCATCAGGGTCAAACAGACATTTCTAGATTAAAGTTTAGTTGATTTTGCCAAAGAGCTTTGGAGAAAACAAAGTTCGTAGTTCATATTCATGACAAGACCTTTCCTTTTTGTTCTCCAATTTCAAGTTACATTCCAATAAATAGAAAATTAAGAACATCAATTGTAACTCATGAACTTCCACTCAATTCAACTAGAATTACCCTATTAGATGCTTCGTATCGAGTCTAAACTTTCAACACCCTTTCTTGCTGTTCTTGAACTAGGCAATATCCTCCTAAACTCTGATTTTAAATAAATTTAAGTGACGTAGAATATGAAATCTGAATAACAAATGATCATTTCAAATTATTCATCCAGACAACTATAACCCCAAAAGCTGCTTGATAGTAATCATTCTGATGATTTGTAGGGAAATTTAGCAACACAAAAAGGATGCAATTACCACTAACTTGAGGCGGGTTCATTCTGCACTAGAGTTTATGGTAGCCAAAAGTATACCATAAACTAGGGACACAACTGCACACTAAGTAGACAGCAACCTCGACCTTATCATGAGACCAAACTTGTGTCTAAAACTGGGACAGAGTATCTTCAACAAGTTGCAAGTTGAAAGAAAATAATCTCGTGCCAATTTGTGCTACAAAAAAGTCAGCCTTGAGAGAGAACTCTATAGGCAACGTAAGATGTCACTGACCCTCAAATATAAGAAATTTACCGAGCCACAATTCACTAGAATTTCATTCGTAGTTAAGATTGGAGGTTCTAAATGGCAAGAAAATGAACATAGCTAACTATAGAACAATAAATTTAATTAGTGGAATGAAAAATGCCAAGAAACAAAAATATGGAATGATTTGCAGAAACATTCAAATCCATATCAAAACTTTGTACAGGAAGATATGCACAAGTGAATGCAAAAACCTAGGAACCTAGACTTTTAAGGCAATAGTGAAAAACAAACCTTTCTTCTTTGTGTGGTTGCAAAGACATAAACCCCAGCCAACAATGGACTTACAAAAAGAACAACAGAGGCGACAGCGCCAGCCGAAAAAGTTGGCTTGAATCTTCTACCCAAAGAGTAAAGTGTAATGGGCAAGAAAGCCAAAATTGAGAAGGGCCAGCCAGGAATTACTCCAATTGCTGCAACAGCAACAATTGGAGTTTGATTAGAATTATCTATGTTAGATTATATCTTGAATTAAAATTATTTTTATTAGAATTTTAGTTAAATCATAATATCAAGCTATGAATAATTAAGGTATGTAAGCTTTCATTAGGTAATAAACAATAATAATAAAAAAAAAATATTGAATCCTTTGAGAAAACTTTGCTAAAATACTCTCCCCCTTCTTCAGCATCCATCATTGTTTCACATTTTTTTTTTCTTTTCAACTTTTACTTTTTGCTATGATATACTGTTCAAAATTCAAACCAGCAAGAAGGGCCCATTTTAACAATAATAGCCCATTTCAAGGCTGCGCTTGGCCCATTTTAACGGCAAACCACCGCTAAGAATGCACGTGATGAATGAAACCCTTCCTAAAAAACAACTAAATTAATCACTCGTACTTAAGAATCACAAAAAAAAAAGAGTAAATTACAATTTAGTCCTTTTATTCCTAAGGAACTAATAAATTAATACCTTTTATTTTATTTTAAAATTCATTCGTTGATTTCTCGAAAAAAAAGAAAAGAAAAAAAATGGCAAGCGTTGATTTGTTGACCAATTTTGACCGTCAAATTATTTATACGTGTTGCATTTTTAATTAATACTCAAGAAACGTGGTGATGAATAACTAATAGAAATACGGTAATAAAAGAATATGAAAAGTGTAGAGATTAAATATGGAGTTTTCAAGTTTTTTTTTTTTTTTTTGTGAAACTTAGTTTCTTAAAAGTTAACCTAAACAATAATTTTATAATGATAATCATATCACAACATAACAACCAAATCCTCAAGAAATTTTAGTTTTTGAGGTCTTTTAAAAATTTGTTCGGAACGATTTTCTCAAAAATTTTGTTTAAAATTATTTTTTATATTTTTTTATCGTTTTGATGTGCTAATGTTAAAAATAATTTTTTAAAAACAAAAAAAATTATATTTTGATATATTTTTTAGCGAAAAACACTTTAAAAAACAATCATTATCATACTCTCAAATACTCCTTTATAAAAAAGATGTACACAGAGGAAAGATAAATAGATGAGAAAAAATAAAAATATTTTTTTTTCAAAATGAAATAAATAAATATATATAATTTTAATCCTAAATGACAATATTTTTATTGTTTTTGGTAAATCCAAGTATGATTTTCTCTATATCATCTATCTTTTTTTCAAGATGACCTATTGAGGAAGTACTCTATAATTTTCCAAAAGAGAGTCTTAAACTTATTAATTTCTTAATTGCAAGACCACTTTATAGTTTAGTATTTACCATAAAATACAGAAGTTTTTTTTTTCGGTATTTGTGGAGTAACAGAGGGGCGCAAGCCTGTGAAGAAACATGTTTACACTTCATATGTAAGAAGGAAAAATCTGTCTCTGTCTCGGCGTGTATAGGGAAGAGAATTCGTCCATTCTTCTTCTTTTTTTCCCTCATCACGAGAACTGTTTTTCTGCATTAAGCCTTTAACAAAAGTAAGATCGTGCATAGGGCATGAATGGAGATGGTGTAAACCCAACTTTTTATCCCTTTCCCATGCGTCTATTCATGTGAAAGAAGATTAATTTAAGGATTGACAGGGGAAATAATAGATCAAAAGTTGAGTTTAATCACAACATGACCAAAAACTCACCATATCATCGTTCGTATTGTATCAAGGCACAAGACAACAGGCAGTCATATAGCATATATACTCTATTTTGCATTAAAAACACAAGCCGTTAAGAGTTTATCTTCTGGTGTGGCCAAAACAAAGACCATTGGCCTCAAAAGAGTATTCAAGCACAGCAAAATGATCATACAGTTGGCAATATAGCCCCAAAGTTTAGACCACAAGGCCGATAATTTTGACAGCATCCCTGTCGATAGCATTAGCTTATTGTATTTTGGGCAAAACCCATATATAGAAAAGGAAAGGAAAGGATAACAGCCCGTAACCACCTCCTAGGTTCTTAACCAGTGTTCTGCATGCCAGCAGCAATACCCTTCATGGTCAAGATAAGAGTGTCCTCCAAACCAGGTCCATACTCACTAGTAGGGTTCAGTTTCACCAGTTCATCAGCTGGATTGCTTGATTCCATTATTTCCTTTGATATGTGTGGTCGTGTTGTTACGTTGTAGTTTGGATCACGGATCCGTTTCAGTGTGTAGGCCTGGCAGACATTGAGGGTTGTGATGTATGAATCACGCAGCCGCAGTCTTTGTTTCAAGTAAGGGTCTCCTTCAAGAAGATCCTTGTGTCCAGCAATCTGAAAAGGAAATGTATTAGTTTTCCAACTTTTTTAAATCAACTGCTAGTTACCTATTTTGATCATTAGGACAAGATTTGTAATTGGGGGCAGGGCATCGAATTTTGGTAGAGACTTAACATTGAAAAGATTCTGACTTTCTGTCGTTTAGATATTAGCAAAAAGTAGAAAAGGATGGATAGAAGTCTGGTATTTTCCAATTCTAAATACCCCTTTTAATCTGTAACACGCTGAAAAGATTAAGAGGAATTCTATCCTAGTGAATTTACCTGGAGAAGGAGGCCCTTGGTTTCCTCATAGTCGGCCCTCAACTTCTCGCCAAATGCCCATAGATCCTCAGAAACAAGGAGTTTGTCATTCAAGGCAGCGATTCCAGGGTCTCCCTTGGCGAACACCATTTCAACCAAATCAATGGTGACCCTAAAGAAAGGCCATGCATTGTACATCTCTTGCAGCATATGGAGATTTCTAATGTCCTTCTGAATGATATGTTTGAATGCTGCTCCAAAGCCTAGCCATACAGGAAGATGGAATCTTGTTTGTGTCCAGGCAAAGATCCATGGTATCGCACGTAGAGATTCAATTCCCCCACTAGGCTTTCTCTTAGATGGACGACTTCCAATGTTCATCCTACCATACTCCATCTCTGGTGTGGCCTACAATCACGAGAAAAACAAGCATTATTTACAGGCTTCTAATAACTCAAATGGCATCAGTAACAACATAGTACATGTTTTACTTACAAGACGGAAATACTCCACAAATCGTGGTTCTTTGAAAACTATAGAACGATACTCCTCTGTCGCAACAACTGCCATTTCGTCCATCAGGGCTCGCCATTCTGGTTTTGGTGAGACTGGGGGATGCATACCATGCTCAAGAGTGGCAGCTGTAAAACGCTGAAGCGTTCTAAAGCACAAGTGCTCCTCTCCGAAACATTTCTCAATAACTTCGCCTTGAACAGTGACACGAAGAGAACCATGAATAGTGTCCGGTGGCTGAGACAATATAGCAAGATGAGTGGGACCACCTCCTCTTCCAACAGTCCCACCTCGGCCATGGAACATTGTTAGCTTCACACCATATTGCTTAGCTACCTTTATAAGTTCCTCTTGAGCCTTGTATAACTGCCAGGCTGCAGAAAATCTTCCAGCATCCTTGCCAGAATCAGAGTATCCAATCATGACTTCTTGTATTCCATTGATACGGTTTCTATACCAATCTATTGAGAAAAGCCGAACCAAAGCAGCAGGAGCTGCCTCCAGATCTGCAAGCTTCTCAAATAGGGGAACAACTCTTAATGGTTGTTTTACATGGCATTCACGCTGAAGGAGCTCAACTGCAAGCACATCTGATGGGGCAGTTGCCATAGAGATGATGTATGCTCCAAAGTTATCTGCTGGCAGTTCAGCTATGACATGAAACGTGTCCAACACATCAGAAATTTCTTCTGTTTTTGGAAGATCAGGACCAAACAGTGGGCGCTTGCCTCTGAGCTCTGATAAAAGCCATTCCTGCCTTCGTTCTTCTGACCACTCTCGGTAGGAACCGATTTCCAAGTGCTTGGTAATGGCATCTAAGACATCAGTGTGACGATCAGACTCTTGTCTAATGTCAAGTCTCACCAATGAAAGTCCGAAGGTGGAGACTTGCCTCAAGAAATCGAGAAGGCTTCCATCAGCAATTGTTCGGTCACCACAAGAGCACAGTGATCTATAACAGAGTTCCAAAGGTTCCAAGAACTACATGAAATTATAAACCCAATCATTACCATGTCTATTTACATATAACTAAACACAACATGAATATATACTTGCAATTAAAAAAAAAATAGGAGGGGGAGGTGAACAAAGATATGATACCTGCTCAACATTTATGAAAGTTGCTTCCTCTGGAATTTCAGAGATCCCATGGGATAGCAATTGACGAGACCGTTCACGTGTCTGATACAGCTTATCCCTCAGCTCACCAAGAATCACACGATAGGGTTCATTTGGAGGTATTTGTTTCCAAAACTCTGCAACAAGAATAATGTGTATGATCATCACATCAGTAAGATAACTAATTTATGGTAAGAGACTGTCATTGATTAAGAATGAAATTTACAGAAATAAGAGGAAGCTATATTTAATAAACAGAAGGTTATATAGCTTAGGAAATTTTAGTAGGGTTTCCTACTTTGAGGATACAAAATGCCTTTTACCCCAAGTAGGGTTAGCAAGGGATAACTATAAGCGCACCACTATAACAAAATACTGTGACCACATTTTGTTAATCATGTCTCTTCAAAAGCATTGGTTGGGTTGGGAAGTTTTATGGGATGGGGGCAGCTATGCCTTGTGGAACCCATAGCCTAGTGGTCTCCTAATTAACTGAAGAAAAGGAAGTAAAAAACATATTTTGCTGATAAAAAATAAACCATCATGACACGGTGTTTATATGAATTGTTTTTTCTCAGTGTTCCGTAACAAAACAGGAACAGCTCACTAAAAAGACATCTATGAACAAACAGTGTATTGTTACGTGAAATGGAAATAAGAAATTAACAAAATAACATTCCGGATTTTACCTATGTAGTGTTTTGCATCTCTCTTAGAGGATCTGTGGAGTTCATCTGCGCGAAGACGAAGCTCATCACTACAGCGCCACATGGACAACTGCCAGGGAAAAACAAGAGAGGAAATTAGCACAACGACAATGAAAAGGTAATATGTTAGAAAAGGTCTCTCTATAAATAACGAAGCTCCAACAAAATACTAGCAGAGAGGGACTGAAAACCTCAAACATCAGATCCTCTATTTGGGAATAATACAAGTTAGCAGCCATCATTCTTGCCAACAAGCAAACATCCCTCGTGACCTCAGGAGTTACCCTTGGATTACCTACATTTTCATATCAAGCAAATATTGGCTATGAGCAAGAGAGAGTCACAGACTTAAATTTATACAAGAAATTCAAATATTCCCATGCCTAAGTGGAAACATTTTCATAGAAGGAAAAGATCATACCATCACGATCGCCACCCATCCAAGACGAGAATTGAATAAGAGGGGCATTGTAAGGAACTCGTTCATTAATACCAATGTTTTTCAAAGCGGTATCAACACGGCGCAAGAACTTTGGGACACCCTTCCAGATTGTCTCATGGAAGTAGCTCATTCCAGCCCTCATCTCATCTTGGGGAGTCGGAGGGGTTCTTCGAATCTCATCTGTACGGAAAGCAGCTTGGATCTACACGGAAAACAAATATACACAGAAAGGGGAAGGAACATTAGCAATTCTTTTGGTTCTATGAAGTAAAACATAACTGATCTGTATATGTTTTTAGTACGAGGGCATCTGCTGGAACATGCTGCAAACTAATTCTTAGTTCTGATGGAATATTTACAAACAACAATCCCATTCAAGTTGTATTACCCAAAAAGCCACTTTCTAAAGTCAAAACTTATACTTTGCAGTGTAACGGATGAGAAGCCAAATAACCAGAAGAAGAAGAAAAACGCGTCATAAAGTCGAGTCTGTAGTTTGTCTAGGAATTTGACAAATTGTTGGGCAGTTTATATACTCACTCAAAGACATAAAACAAATAGGAAGGCTTTGCAAAAGAGGAATTATCATAGATCCTCTTTCTCAGAAAAATCATTTGTTCAGCGACCAATGCGTCCTTTCATCAAAATTTCTGTACTAGAAAACCAATCTATCACCCTCACTTCAATTATCCAGGTAGCTTATGCATTTAGAATATAACATATTCTACTCGATTGAAGTTATTAACAGTTAATCAAGCTAATAATCTTTAGACATAGGAGATGTTCTTTCAAATTGCAGAGAAATTTACATTTCTATATTTCTTGCAGGGTAAAGGGGATTGCTACAAAGTTATAAACTTGCATGCAATATAATGTTGGCACTCGTATTCATTTAAATATATGCAAGAGATTTCTAATAAAATAAATGCAGAGTGACCTGTGGAATCAAAGGTTTAAGAAATAACATGAACACAAAGGTTGGTTTACAAATGTACAGAATAAACTATACTTTGTATAACTCAAAACAGAGTTTAAGCAAATAGATACCTCTCGCTGCAAAGCCTCATCAAGCTCCTGCTTATCATCAGGAGTGATATCTTTGGCATACAACTGAGCCAAGCAATTCCGTATCCTGGACAACAAGAGTAAGTAAAACAGGATGCCATCAAAATCAATCCTCAATGGGAAACGACAAGAGCTGAAATCTCAAAACAGAACTGTAGGGTTAGAAAACAAACCTTGCATGCTTTTGAAGCAAAGATCTTCGGACTGATTGCGTAGGATGAGCAGTAAAGACAAGCTCTACAGTCTGATTCTTCAAAGCATCAAAAACTTCTTCAGGAGACTTCTTCATTTCACTAACAAGTCTCTTGAGAGTTTCTTCAATATCTGATTCTGTAGTAGCATTGTTCTCATCAGCAAAGTCTCCCTTCTTTAACTTGTTCCGTCGACGATAAGCAATTTGAACTTCTTCGGCCAAATTGGCCAGGTTAAGCATGTGGGAGAAAGACTTCGCAATAACAATGGAGTCCCCAGGATCCAAACTAGTCAGGACACTTCCAAGCTCCTCCAATTTCTTGGGATCATGCTTCCCTTCATACTCAGCAGAAAGCTCATAGCACTCTTGGACCTAAGCAGAATGCATTAAGAGTTTCGTAAATTAATATACCTCAATACATAAACATTATTCATCATGTCCCAAAGCAAGGCCCAAAAAGTTCAAGGATGTATATTTCAATGTAAAACTTTTGATCAAACTAAGTAAGACCGTACACAATATGGTCTTTGATGCCTCTAAATCATCCAAAATCCCAGCAAAACCCCAAAAAAAAAAAAACCATAAAGATCTCAAATTTGCAGCATATCCAAAAGAACAATTCAGCAATCAGGTAATATTTGAGTGTTTTGCGCCTTGGAGAAATCGAAGTTGAGAACATATTTGTTCTCTTAATGATAAAAAAATAAAAACAAAAGTGAGATCAAGTTCAATAATGTTCACCGTTTCCTTGAGATCCTCTCCATGCAAATCTTGAAGAATGTCAAGAAACCGATCCAAAAGCAGAGCATCATACTCAATCAATTTGTCATCTTCACTCACTTTTCCAGGAGCCAAAAGCCTAAGCTGTGCATCAATCGATGCCATCTTCTCTAGATTCCTAGCATGACTGTGAGCCATGACTCAACTCCTCTCTGTTTCAATCAAACACAGAAAAAAAAGACCATTAAAATTTAAACAAACACGCAAAAAAAAAGACAAAAATCACAAAAATCTGATCGCAACCCAATAGAATTAAGCCTGTAAAACCAAGATTTCAATATGACAAAATCCTCGTGTAAAGAACAAGAAAAAAAAGAGTAGGTTTGATAGAACCAATGAGTTGCATGTAAGAACAGAGGAAACAGAGTATATGATGTCAAAAAGTTGTGGTTTTGTTGAGGCCCAGATGGAAATTATTGAATACCTGAATCTGGAAGAGTGAGATTTGACAAGGAAGAGAGAAGGAAGTAGGGAGAAGGGGAGGGAGAGGAAGAGGGGGAGGATGAGATCGAGGGACAGAACAAGTAGCCTATATATAGAATAAAAGAAACAGAGGAAGGGGAAAAAAATTATTTATCTCTCTTTTTTTTCGTTGAAAACAATGTCAACTAGTGTAGTGGAACTGTATATCATTACTCGTTATTGAGATCCAACTCTACTTTTAAAAAAATTATCTCTCTTTTTTTTTCTCTGAAAACAATGTCAACTAGTGTAGTGGAGCTGTGGCATTACAGTGATGTTCGTTGTTAAGTTGCAACTCAATTTTTTTAAAAAAAATAAATAAATAAATAAAAATTTATTTTTAAATTAAATTTTTAATATTATTAATTCATTTTAATAGATTAATATCAAAAATAAATTTTAAAAAATAAAAATAAATATTATTTTAATATATTTTTAAATAAAAAAACACTTTGAATATCTACTAGATATAATAATTATTTTTTAAGTATTTTTCATTTGAAAATGTATTAAAATAATATTTGTTTTATTTTAAAAAAATTATTTTAATATTAGTATATTAAATAAATAAATAAATAAAATATTTAAAAAAAAACTTTTTCACGGATAATGCTGCTTCTGGAAAAGAAAACAGGCGAAACTTTTGCTATAACTGACGTAATACACTCTCTCTCTCTCTCTCTAAATATTTAAACTTTTTAATGAGAGAGAGATAGCTTTCTTCTTTTGTTTTTTGTACCTTTGTGCTTGTCTTTTCAGACTTAGGTAGGTTAGTGGTTACTAACAGAATATGCTTTCGGAAATGCTGTTTTTATTGATTTCTTTTTACTTTTTTTACCATCGATGATGGGATTTGGGATATTTTATTCTTTTTAAATATCTAATAGCTTTTTAAATTTCAAGAGGAAACGGAAAAGGAAAGATAGAGAGAGAATAGAAATTGCTTTAATGATTTCTATATAATATATATATATATATATATATATTATAGAAATCATATATATATAAAAGATCTGTTGTGGGATATAAGGACCGACCGTGTTTTTATTAGATTTTATCACTTTTTTTATTTGATTTAATTGAAAACAATGGGAAACAGAAAGATTATTGTAGTGTTGTTTTTCATTTACTCACATTAGCCTATTGAATATTGTACTTAATTTTTACTTCTTGATATCCTTGAAATCTCTACTACTTCACAAATTGGTCATTGTACTTAATTTATTTTCACTTTTATCCTTCTAAGGTCTTATTTCATGGTTTGATGTATAGATTTATATTTATATTTATATTCGTTAAAAATAATAGAGCGAACAATGCCTTAGAAAAAAAATAATTTGGTGTGCCTGGGCTTTTTTCCTTATTGACTAGATATTAGGTCTAACAGCGTCTAACCTTTTTTTATATATTTTTTTTAATTTAGTTTTAAATTAATTCTCTTTTTTTCTAATTTTTTGAGCTTTTTTTATATTAATTGATATTTTGAATTGTTTATATGATTTCATAATCCTTTAAAGATTATTTTAATTTATTTTTGAATTTTTTTCATCTCAAATTTTAGATATATAAATTGAATTTACAATGTTCACTTATAAGAAAGAAAATCATATGTCCTTAGAGAGTATAATTAATCTCAAAGATAAATAAAATTAAATAAAAACATTTAAAATAAAAAGGATATTTCAACACACACACATATATATTTCAAGGATACCAACTAACGTTATTTCAACAGACATATTTCGTTGATGATTTAGTCGGAAAAATTGTTACTGAAGAAATGACAATCTTATACCGACGAATAATATCCGTCAATAAAATTATTAAATGTTGTAGTGTTAATCATAATTAGAGACCTTTATTTGATGGGTTTTTCTAATTTTCAATTCATTTTATTAATCACAACCATTATGTTTACACTCTCCAAATAAAAAGTTATATGATACTAGAACATGTGTTCATAACTTGTTTAAAATTAACTTCTTTTTTTTTTTTTTTTTATTTAAGTGGGGTGTACGGGCCAGCTTACGCGCACCACGACTATTCACCACGGCCCACTGGACATCCTGCAAGCCCAGGAGCAGGTAAGGCACCGCGGGGGTGACAGGCGTGCACATAGAGGGTCGAACCCGGGACGGGGGCGGAACAAGTCACACGGTTGACCACACTTTAAATCCACGCAATGGTGTAAAGACTAACAAATTAGTGACATATTTGATAAAATCATTTGATGCTAACGCTAAAGACATGATGCAATGCTTGATTCGTCAACTAAATGATTATAAAATCAAAATATGCATCACAAGCTATTCACACTTGTACTATATTTTGGAAGAAAAAACAAGTAAATTCATATTAGTTGATGACTTATATAAATATATACTTTTGTTAATTCTCTCATTATATTTCGTTTTTATTTTTCTTCTTTCAATGAGCTCTCTTTTTATTTATTTTTTAGATAAGATTTGTACTTGTAAATTATACAATTCAATGTGATTAAATCAATCTATCAAAATGCGATATTTTTAATAAAAAATAATAGTCTAGTTTTCTTTATAAATAATGATTTAATCTCTAAAATAGTTCATGATTTAACAAGCTCGACAGTAGAGATGATTATTTTCGGTTCAGTTTAGTTTTTATATAAAAAATTTAACCAAACCAAATTTAAAAAAAAAACCGAAACTGGTTCAAACCAACCAGTTTCGGTTCGGTTTTTTATGACAAAAACCGGTTCAAACTAGTTTGGCTCGGTTTTTCCGGTTTGGCTCGGGTTTTTTCCGGTTTTTTTTCGGTTTAGGTTCGGTTCGTTTTTTCAGTTTCAAGCTTATAAAACCGAACTGGTCGGTTTTTTTAAAATTTTAATCAGTTTTTTTTCACGGTTCAGTTTTTTCGGTTATTTTTTTCCGGTTTTCTCGGTTTTTTTGTTTTTTTCTCACCCCTACTCGATAGTTTAAACTTTTTTTTTGTGCTAATTATATGTTGAGATATATTCTACTATTTCTTAAAAAAAAATTTTGTTTTTATATTTCTAAATATAAATAATATATATATGGCATCATTTGGATCTTTTAATTGAAAGTAAAAGACTTGATCATATTAAATTATTTTAACAAGTTTCTAATATTTTATCAAATTTTAAAAATTTAGGAATTGAGAAAAAAAATTGCTAATTGATTCGTGATTAAAATTTCGAAAGAACCATTAATAAAATTGAAACCTCATGAAAGAAACCGAATCAAACCCCAAACCTTGGGGTGATTTGAAATTAACCCACATTATTATTTTCAATAAATAATGCACCCCATGTTTTTATTTTCCTTTATATGTTCTTTTTATTATTAAAATAATGATTATATATATTAAATCAGAATAAAGGGATTTCATTTTTTTATTATTCTTTTTTCCTTTTCAATTACTTATGGAATTAAGAGGTTCGAACGTAAGGCATAAAATTAATTCCTTGGTGTCGTTTTTGAATTTTTCTTTCAAGAGATGAATGTAACATTATTAATTAGTTGATATAATTGAAACTATAAATTATATCATTGGAATAATTTTAATTTTAAACACACGAAAATGCGTTGAAGATTTTTAATTTGAAAATCTACCATATTAATTACCTTAAATATGAGAATATTTCTTAATTGATTTTTTAAAATTTTTCTAGAAACTCTTGAATAAAAACTAATTTTCCTTGCATATAAATAAATTTCCATACAAGAAGGATTTGACCATATATATTTTTAGTTAATTTCGTTTAACTGCCAAGTATTTATATTGGTAACGTTTTGGATTTTAAGTATGATATCAGATAGCTTATTCTCAGACAAATATCGACGAACGCTTTTAAGATCTGTTAAATAAATAAATAACTTTATTTACATAAATAGGATTTTTTGTCCTCCTAACAATCATCGACAATAGACTGCTCATGAACCACACCAAGAGAAAAAAGCATAGTTATTAAACCCGGTTCGGGGATTGACTCGGGCAAGGGGCTGAGTCTCGGATTTCATGGGTCAACCCGGGTCAACTCGGGTCAACCCGGAAAAATTAAAAAAAATTAAAATTTTAATATTTCATATGAAAAAATCCATTTAAATATAAATTATACATATTATGAAGTTTAAAAGAATATTTTAAAAAGTTTTTTATCTCACATTAAAAAGATATT
>Ga0307517_10004981_pt1 | contig 20222 bp, 10 predicted proteins | sample 23_EM_MG_FD_194515 | JGI IMG/M metagenome (GOLD analysis project Ga0307517, IMG submission 194515) | Populus trichocarpa ectomycorrhiza microbial communities from riparian zone in the Pacific Northwest, United States - 23_EM | ecosystem: Host-associated > Plants > Roots > Unclassified | place...
AAACATAATTCTCAAATAAAAGCAACATTGATATGGACTGTAAATGATCTTCTTGCTTATGAGATGGTGTCGGGTTGGAGCATACATAGAAAATTATCTTGTCTATATTACATGCATCATAATAAGGTCTTTATCTTATTCAATAGTGTAAAACTATTTTCTTATTGCTACCAGAGGTTTTTGCCAAGTAATTATCAATTTAGAAATAATAAAAAAAGACTTCTTGAAAGGTAAACTTGAAAAAGATATTGCATCGTTGGTATTATTGAGTGAATAATTGTATGATGAAGTTTCAAAGTATGAAAGCATTGTTTTTAGTTTTAATTCAAAAAGAAAAAGTTCCATGATTCTGGTGTGACCCATAATTGGATTAAGCAAAATATTTTTTTGGAAGCTTTTTTATTAAAAGGCTAGTGTCATCCGTCATAGATTGGATGTCATAGACATCGAGAATAATGTGTTTTAAAATATTTTTAACACAGTCATGAACATAAAATAAAAAACAAAGGACAATATAAAATGAGGTTATATTTACCTTTGTATTGTAAATGTGAGAATATAGAGTTGATTAATGATGAGTTTCATGTAGCAAACTTGAAATGATCTTTCTTTCTTTTTTCTGTGACTTAATGAAGAATTTACCCATACATTTAATATACGAGGTAAAAGTAGGAGGTCATATGCAATGTAGATGGATGTATCCTTTCGAAGGGTAAGGGATGGCATCCTAAGTAATTTTCCATTATTTTTTCAACATTTAATTATTCATTTTTAATTACTTTCATGTAGATACTTGTTTAATCTTAAAACAAAGATTGAAAAAAAGTTTAAGGTGAGACTTGAATATTTGAGGCTTATATTGCTAAAGATATTTCAATATTTACCTCGTATTATTTTGAACCTCACTTGAGAATATGAATAAATCAAATTCTCAAAAATGATGTTAGTGGTGAACTATATATTCAAGTGAGAATTTATTAATATTTTGCCATATTGGATGACCATTATCGAAAAACTCAGTGAGGGAAAGATATTTGATTGACACTGAATTTAGACAAGTATATAATTATGTGCTATTTAACTGTGATGAATTGAGACCAATAAATTAATTTTTCAATTATATAGAATTTTCATTAATTATATTTAATTATAAAATTGATAATTATACTAAACTCAGTAACTTTTTTTAGGCAACATTATCTATTGTTGTTATACCAAAACCCAAATGTTAGTGAAACGCAATTATTTTAATTATAAGATATATATATATATATATATATAAGTGTTTAATAATTGGTAACTCTAAGGTTTTGAATAAGTGTTGTTTTTTCTTCTATTGTTAATGGTTGTTAAATCTAAAGCAGATATTCAATGAGGGTGCAAACACTCTGATGAAATAAATAAAAAAAAAAAATTCCATCGACATTTTTGTCATAAATTCTACTAGAATATTTGTACTCATTCTGAAACTTTTGGTAAAACTTACAGAATGTGTAAGAGCTTTTTGATGGAATTGCTGACATAATATTTTGTTAAAAAAATAAACAGTGATGAAATTATTGATAGAAAATGGACAATAAAAGCTGATTTTTAAGCGTGAATATTTTGTTGACGATTCTGTTGATATTGAAAATTACCAATGGAATAAAAACCCTGAAGAGTTAGTTTTTTATGATAGTGTTTCATTGTCGTTTCTATCAATAATTTTTAATATAGATAAATTTTTTTTTTATATACTGATAAAATTTTATATTTCATCTATATTTTTTAATTTTGTAGTAGTGTAATGATAACACCCTGATTGGAATCTTTGTTTGAATTCAATCAATGTTGGGTAAGTTTTCTTGCGAAGGCACCCTAAACATTATGCCTTGGTGCATAATGTTTAAGTAGCCCTACAGGCCACCAATTTTAGTCCTTGCTTTCACTTTTTTCTTGTAAAACCCGGATTGATAAAGGATATGACTTGATAAACTTATCCTATATATATATATATATGGGTGTGTGTGTGTGTGTGTGTGTGTGTGTAAGGTAAAATAAACTCCATGAACTTGAAGACAAGAGAACCTCGAAGAAAATGATGTTTTACCGTTTTAAGATTTTTCAATTGTTAGGATTATGAGTAAAATTAAGAAGTGGCCAACTACGGTGGAATGTCTCCAAGACAGGAAATCCAAAAATCTTGGAGAAAGATGACAATGGGGATTACATTCATTGCTCTATGCATTTTTGCTTGTCTATGCCACAAATCAGGCAGACATCTAATTTGGACAGTAGCACATTTGTCTTACTTTCATGGTTTCATATGAAAATATGCTTTGGCCTAGTTGTTTACGAACAAGAATACCGCAGCCGCTCGCCTATGTATTTTGCCCTCGTTTTGTGAAGGTTCTTTCAGAGCTTCACTCATATATCTTTAGTGACAGAGAAGCGTGTAACCGCGCGCGCGCGTGTGTGAGGGAGAGAGAGAAGGAGATATGGCTCATAGTTTCTTGTCAAGGGAGTTCAATGATGAAACCTTAAGTGAAACGAGTGGTCTTGATCTCAGTCTTGCAGCTATGGCTTGCTATCCGTACCCTTATTTGCCCATATTTGAGAGCAATGTTGTTTCCAGGATGCTTCCTTTTTCGGATGAAACCAGAGATGTTAAGAGGATCAAACAGTCCTCAAGCATGGTTGAATCCATAAGAAGTAATGGTAGCAGTCTTTATAGTGGTGGAAGCAGTATTTGCCGCAGTAGTAGCACTAATAGCTTGAATAACATTCCAAAACTTCATTTCAGAGATCATATATGGACTTACACGCAAAGATATCTTGCGGCTGAGGCTGTTGAAGAGGCAGCAGCAGCCATGATCAATGCCGAGGAAGGTGGAAATGAAGAAGAAGGGAATTCTGATGGAATGAGGTTGGTTCAGCTTCTAATTGCTTGCGCTGAAGCCGTGGCTTGTCGTGACAAGTCACATGCCTCGGCCTTATTATCTGAGCTCCGATCTAATGCTTTGGTCTTTGGCTCTGCTTTCCAACGCGTGGCATCTTGCTTCGTGCAAGGACTGATCGACAGGCTCTCTCTGGTTCAACCACTAGGGGCGGTTGGTTTTGTTGCACCCACGATGAACATAATAGACATTGCCTCAGACAAGAAGGAAGAAGCTTTACGCCTTGTTTACGAAATTTGCCCACATATTCGGTTTGGTCACTTTGTTGCCAATAATTCTATTTTGGAAGCCTTTGAGGGAGAGAGTTCAGTTCATGTGGTGGACCTAGGAATGACACTTGGATTACCACACGGTCACCAATGGCGCCTGCTTATCCAAAGCCTCGCCGAACGAGCTGGAAAGCCACCTAGTCGCCTTCGAATAACTGGTGTTGGCCTTTGCGTTGACAGATTCCGAATCATCGGTGATGAACTCGAGGAATATGCAAAAGATATGGGAATTAATCTGGAGTTCTCAGTGGTGAAAAGCAGCCTGGAAAACTTGAGGCCTGAAGACATCAAAACCAGTGAAGATGAAGTTCTTGTTGTCAACAGCATTCTTCAACTCCATTGCGTGGTTAAGGAAAGTAGGGGAGCTCTGAATTCTGTCTTGCAGATTATTCTTGAGCTCTCACCAAAGGTTCTTGTTCTAGTTGAACAAGATTCAAGCCACAATGGTCCATTCTTTCTAGGAAGATTCATGGAGGCACTGCATTACTATTCCGCAATCTTTGACTCCTTGGATACCATGCTGCCCAAATACGACACTAGGCGTGCCAAGATGGAGCAGTTTTACTTCGCAGAAGAGATAAAGAACATTGTGAGCTGTGAGGGGCCGGCAAGAGTTGAACGGCATGAGAGGGTGGATCAGTGGCGCAGGAGGATGAGCCGTGCAGGATTTCAGGTTGCCCCCATTAAGATGATGGCCCAGGCTAAGCAATGGCTGGAGCAGAGTAAGGTTTGTGACGGTTACACAGTTGTTGAAGAGAAGGGGTGCTTGGTGCTTGGCTGGAAATCAAAGCCTATAATTGCAGCTTCTTGCTGGAAATGCTAAAAAAGTGGCAGCCAATAATTTTGCAATTCTTGAATAAAATTGGTCCAGGTTTCATGAGGGCATTGGTTGCTGTGTAATTTGCCTAGTATGGTTGATCACCTGCTACAATTTCCAAGTAGTAATGTCTAGCATCGGTAAAGTGCAAGCACAGACTCTGCACTGAAAATAAGCACTGACTTTCAGTTTGGATTCGGAACTGCTCAGGTGACTGAGCTGAGCAGATGAAATAAAGAAAATGTATTGCTGGTTTGGTGCGCCTACGTGCTGCATCAAAATGTACATATCAAAATTCCTTGATTCTTTCCTGACTGTAACTATGAACCATTAATGTTCTGATGATTGGTAATTTGTAAGACAGGAGATGTGGGGTTTGCATATTTAATGTTTCCAACGATTCTTCATCACCATTGCTCCCTTCAAAAAGCTAGAATTTCGTAACCCAGATGACAATCTTGACTTGGTGATTCTATAGTTGCTACTGAAGGAAGTTAATTCCGACGACGGCGTTGTGGCCTTGTCTAGCCCATCTGTTCAGGCAAGGCAAGGTTGCTGTGAGTTCTGCACAGCAACTTAACATATTATTCATAAAAGCCAACCTAAATCAACCACCAAGGCAATCGCAATGTCTCCTGTCAGAATAGATAGTTTATTCGTGAAGCCCAGATCTATCTTGTTCTATGTTTGGATTTAACAAAGCTATCGTATTATATTCGTTTAAATTCACATAAAATTCACCAAGGCTGTGCTTTTATTTTATGTTAATTTTAGTCATTTTTCTTTTAATTTTTCAACAATAACATAAAATTCTATTTTGTGAAATCGAGTTTTCATTTAAAGTCAAAATATTCTCTCATATCTTGCACACGTGAAAACATTCAAATAAAAAAAAATTCCAAAAATATAAAACCATGACAACATATCTTACTAGGATTAAATTAATTAAAAAAATAAAATTCAATGACCAAAGTGAAAGAACAAAAAACATGAGGGATCTAGAAGAAAAAATATCCAATACACGGTGCTATAAATAATGACTTGACTGTACATGAATAGTAAACACTAGTTTTTTTACTTGTGGTACGCTGTGAGTTATAATTTTTTTTTAACCTTAAAAAATTTGTAAAGATGTTAGGAAATAAAAAATTCATTGCATATTCGCCAAAACACTTTTAAGACACTTAAATGGTGACACATTGAACAACATATTTTTCTAAAAAAATATTGAGACAACTATATATTGAATTGACCAAGATCAACTATAGTTAACCTACAAAACCCGTGATTTAGGATATGGTATCGTGATAAGATAAAACCATAAAACTCATACCAAAATAAATTAGGAATCCCAATTATAATAAACCAATTATTAAAGGCTGAAAGCAAAAACAAATGTAAATTAAAAAAAGTGATTCGAGTAAACCTATATTAACGACGGGTACATCGGCGTGGGCCGGGGCAAACTTTTATGGATTTGAAAAGAAAAATGTTAAGGTGACATTAGGATTTTTAAATAAGTTAAAGATAAGTTTTTTAATTTAATAATATAAAAAAGAAAACCCTAATTTAATTACATGAAAAACAAAGCAAACTTGGGTGAGTGTCCTAAACTTGAGAATATTCCAAAATCATTACTCGTGAAATCTCAGAGCTGGACTTAGTCAATAAGGCTAATTCCCAACCAAATTAATTTTGAAGGATAAAAAAAAAATCAATCTAAAAAACTTGTAAAAACATAAAATTAACAATTAAAAGATTAAGGATTAAACCTGATAGAAAAACAAATCGATGGTGGAAAATTGAATGATGAAATTTAAAATAATTTTCAATTTGAAATAATTTTTTCAAATAAAAAATTGCAATGAAGAGAACAAAGACTAAATTTTAAAGGAAAAGAAATTGAAAGGTTGTTGTGATTTTTTCCAGAGACAACACGCAAATCGAGAAGAAAAGAGAAAAGAAAAAAAAGAAAAAGAAAAGAAAAGTTAACATTCGCTAAACCGGATTGAATCGCCATCCACATGCCACCTAGAAAAGAAGAGAATGCCGAGAAGAATCAAATGATGTTGTGGAAGCATGACTATTATCACCAGAGTCAGCCACATGAGTCGCCTGAAGGTGAAGGTACGGCTCACGCACTAAAGCACATCAAATTTTTCCTTATTTTATTTTGAAAAAGACAAAAATGCCTCTAGAAGTAAATGTTAACAACGAAAAACCATTATGAAATTACTATTAAACCCCTAAAGTCAAGGCTATACACTTTTAATGTTAAGGACAATTAAGTCATTACAATGTTTATAGTAAAATGAAATTCATATAAAGCTCCTAGATGGAAAGTCAATTTTTTTTAAAAAAACTTTTTAAGGTAATATAATAATTTAACTGTTATAAGAAATTGGAAAAGGCAATGTTACCCCTGCACTAATAAAGAATGACAAATTAGCCTCGTGAAAAGACCCCTTTTCCTCTCATTTGATTTTTTTTTGTTAAGGGTAAGATCATCATTTTACCATCGCAATCTACAATAAATCATGACATACATACAATGATTTTCTCACATGTTTTAGGTTTTTACTAGTTATTTGACATGTGCTCCGTCGTAGGCTGAATATTTTTTTCCAATAAAAAAATTAAATATGTAGGCTTTTTTGGCTTGTTTTTTTATATAAAAAATATCTCAAAAATTTTATGCACGCATCTAATTGAATACTTCAAGAACCATTTGTGTTAACAAATAAAAAAAAAATCATTAACAATAACTAAAGACATATCTAGAAAAGTTGAGAGGAGGATGTAAATCAAAATACTTGATCTCACAACATAATTTACTTACTTGATTAATCTTTTTTTTATTTAATCAAAAAACAGTAGAAATAGACACACATATAAAATTGATTGAATAAAATTAAAGTGAAAAAAATATCTCGCAAGGTTGCACTTACTAGAAATATTATCCAAAAATAAAAATAAAAATTATTTTTCAAAATAAAGCTCAATTATGTAAAACATAAGACAAATTAAAGATGAATTAGAAAAGCTTTTCAAAAATTGAATACATACAAAATACTTAAAAAACAATCACCATTTAAAAAATTCTAAATACAAAAAACTAAAAATTAGAGAGAAGTGATATTAATTTAAATATAAATTAAAAGATTATTTAAAAAAAAACATGTAGAAAAAAACATGTTTTTTTGAAGTAAAAAATACCACAAAAAAGAGGCCACACGTCATTTAAGAGGGCCCGCGCGAGCCTAATTTTCTTAAAAAATGTAATCATGTGGTCCATTCCAATTTTATTTTTTTAAAAAAATAAGTTAAACAATGTATCGTCTGACTTTGCCCAAATTATGACAACTGTGGTGGTTAAAAAATTAGGGCAAAAGGTTTTTTGACCTAAAAACATATTTTTCAATTCATTTTGACCAAAAACACTCAGACAACACTCTAAGTGTCTTGATAAATTTATTCATGGCCTAAAAAATTCCAAAAAAATCCCAAAGCCTGAAAGAAAAAAAATTTCCGATCTCAAATTTGTTTTTTTAGGCACTTTCAAGATGAAAAAAAATACCTAAATTAAACTCACCTCATCAAATGAAATCATTTGACACAATATTTTTTTTTAATCTAAAACGCTAGAATATGACAATTTCTTTCTCTTCCCTCTCTAATCAGGGATTAAAAAGTAACAATAAAATTTTATATCAAAATTGAATTGAAAAACTATTGAGGGACCGAATAGGTATAATATATGAAGTTTGAGGACTAAAGTGAACTTTTATGATAACTTTGAAACTAGTGCTCATTTATGGCGTCTTTTTCCTTTTTGAACTCCTATTTTTCAATTTGTTTCAAGTCAACAAATTTGATTTAATTGTTTTTATATTTAATCCAAAAAAGATTCATTCATGCATAATAAAAGTTTAAGGGCCAAAATCAAAAAATTTGAACAATAAGTTGAATGTAATACGTGAGAGTATAAGCAATTGATATGTACAATAAAAAAATCCAAATCTTTTAGTGTTTTGTATAATAATTAGTTCTATGTTTTGTTGATATTTTTAGTTTATTAGTTAATAATTTAAGTCTTGCAATACCATAGTAGTAAAGTTTTTTCTACAAATCTTTTACAAATTAGGATTTTTCCAAATGGATGCTAGATTACCTGGAGTTGGATAGACACCTCATTTTTAATTACTCCACCAAAATTGAGCTCATTTTACTAATTTGATATCAATTTAAGCTCATTTTTAATTACTCACTTTAAAAACCAAAAAAAAAAAAACCTTTACCCATAGAAATCGTATAGGTTTAATAATATAATGTAACTATTTTCGCAAAAGCATATCTAGATTAAAAAGGCATTAAATTTAAATGTTTTTCATGATTTCTTACCATTTTTATTTAAAATTATTTAAAATCATAAAAAATAGATATATTTTTAAAATAATTTTTAAATATATTCACTAATTAAAATAAAATGATTGAACAGTGTATTAAACTACTACCAAACAAAACAATTTGGTTTATCATGATCTAAAATTGTTGAAAATCAATATTTTTTTGTAGTGATTACTTTTTAAAGTTTTTTTTATTTAAAAATATATTAAAATAATATTTTTTTATTTTTTAAAATTTATTTTTTACATCAACATATTAAAATAATTTAAATATATTAAAAAAATTAATTTAAAATAAAAAAATTAAATTTTTATAAAAAGACTTTTGAAACTAAAAAACCATCGAAAGCAAACAAAAGAGAATCAATGGAATAAAATACAGAACAAGGGCAATTGAGTAAAACCATGTCCAAGACAAAATCCAACTTAGTTTTGAGTCCACTCTGCTCACTCGTGTGGAGAGCGGACTAGAGGCTGGAGGGAGAAAGGGGTTTAGCTTTAGCAAGGCAGGCAGAAAATGGAGAGTGTAGCCGTGTTTGGTGGAGCCAAATTTTGTATCTCTTCTTCAACCATCCTTCCTTCATCAACTTACACCACCAACACCACAGCCTTATCCCTCACTTCCTGCAATAACCTTAACCTACGCACAACCCACCTATCTGCATTCCATTCAAAATCCCATCTTTTCTCTTTCAACAATTCCCCTTCACATCCTCATGCTACTAAAACTCGCAACTCTAGAAAGCCCCGCATATTTCTTCCTCATTTGGTGGCTTCCATGGTATTTATTTGTATTTCTTAATTCAGATAATTTGCTGTAGAATTGTTTTAGTATCTGTTTTATCTAGCTGAAGAGAGAGAAAGGAAACTAATTGTTAGTGTTTTTTGAATAATTCTGGAAATTCGTGAGAGCCCCGATCAGTGTTTGATATTTTGACTAGTTATTCACGTGTTGTAGCGAAATCCCATTTGGAGTTTTTGACATTTTTTGTTAAATTTTTGTGTCCAGGAACAAGTTGATGAGACTTACATTATGGTCAAGCCTGATGGTGTTCAACGTGGCCTTGTAAGCTTTTCTTGATTTTTTTTTATTTGCACTGTAATTATTGTTAAATTTTTGCAGTGATTGCTGGGGAAGTTTGAGTGATGTTAAAATTTTAGAGATTGGAACCTTCGTTTTTCATTGTTTAGGATAAGATGAAAGTAGTGTTTATTGGATTGAGCCAAATGTGAAGTATTTTGTGTAAACCTGAGTATATATTGGCAATGTAATAGTTGAAATGATACTATGTTTTGATTTTGGGATTCTGAATTTATTTTATGTGGATTGGGTTGCTTTAGGTTGGAGAAATAATCTCGAGGTTTGAGAAGAAAGGATTTAAACTGACTGGTTTGAAGCTCTTCCAATGCCCTAAAGAATTGGCAGAGGTTTGTAGTCTTGCAATGTTGATACTCACTCCATTCTTTTATATGGCGAAACCTTTATCCAATATCTTGCAAATGTCAGATTTGTTTTGTATCCTCTTATAATGCTTTACTTGAAGCAAACTATTACGGTTTATGATTATGTGATTGTAAAACAAGTTTTTCTGTTGTTTTTTGAAAATGATGGCAGAAACGAGGAAAAAAAAGGAAAAAGAATAGAAATCTTGGAATCTTACAGGACAGCGGCCTTAAGTCACAGTAAAATTCCAAGCTTTCTGCTATTGTTTTGTATGGTTATTGTTTTTTGAAAATGGTGGCAGAAACGAGGAAAAAAAAGGAAAAAGAAAAGAAATCTTGGAATCTTACAGGACAGTGACCTTAAGTCACAGTAAAATTCCAAGCTTTCTGCTATTGTTTTGTATGGTTATTGAGAATCAATCACAAAAGAACTGTATTTTATCTTCCTGTTGATAAATTCTTTTGTCAATGCCCTAGTATAGAACCCAAACTTTCTACTAATCTTTCCTATTTTTTTTTATAATCAATCAGGAAAAAAGTTTGCTTTATCAATTTCACGTCTCTGTTCTGTAATTGTGTTTTAGATGTCCATTTAGAGCCTGTTTATTTTTGCATTTCAAAAGCGCTTTTAAAAAAAATGATTTTTTTTTCTGTGCTTCAAATTAATTGTTTTGGTGTTTTTAGATTGTTTTGATATGCTGATGTCAAAAATGAATTTAAAAAAAAATAAAAAAACATTATTTCGATACATTTCCAAGTGAAAAGTACTTTGGAAAGCAACCGCTATCACAATACCAAACGGGCTTGTATTGTTACTGGAGTGTGGTCTTTTCATATCCTCAAATTACTATATGTCTTATCGTTCTTTTATCTACTATTTTGCATGATTAGGAGCACTATAAGGATCTCAAGGCCAAGCCTTTCTTCCCTGGTCTGATCGATTACATCACTTCTGGTCCAGTTGTGTGTATGGTATGAAGTTTATGAATCTGAGATTTCTACAGGTTTTGAGTTCTTTCTAGAATACTGACGATAATGTTTTTTTGCCAGGCATGGGAAGGTGTTGGGGTTGTAGCATCAGCACGTAAGCTAATAGGGTCCACGGATCCTCTTAAGGCCGAACCAGGCACAATACGAGGAGATCTCGCTGTTCAAACAGGAAGGTTAGGCCTTCATACTCTCCTGATAGGTTGCTTTATGTGCTCATTTTCACAAAATTGGTTTGCACTTTCTTTCCTGGTCTTAGCAATTTTTTTATCCTATGGTGAACTTTCTGCAGGAATGTGGTTCATGGCAGTGACAGCCCTGAAAATGGAAAGCGTGAAATAGGTGGGACTGCTTATGCCCTTTGTTTAGTTATGTAAATCAAGCACAAATGATTCTGTTGTTAATGATTTTCCGAGTACAGATATATTCTTGTTTTCTGAATAGATAATGCAATATGTGATGAAAATGAATTCCATTCCTCAAATAGCCTTTCTGGAAAATTACAGGATTCATAAAACTATAGCATGAAAATAGTATGTAGCAAGCTTTTTACCAGGACAATATACTAATAACATCAGGAGAAACTCACAAATAACCCAGAATAGGTGTTTAGATGGAAAATTACAACTACAAGGCTGTAATTTGGCACAAATAAGCAGTAGGCTTATTTCTTACTCGATTCCAATCTTCATTGAATTGTGGTTTCCCTGCATGTTTGTGCTGTACCATATCGAACTCAAAACACATTTTAAATTGTTACAATAAACTTTTGAGTCCTTTTTCCCCAATGGAACCAAGAGATGGCAGCAAAAAGAAGTTCATGTTGCTCCAAACTGTGACAGTATTCACTATTATAATGCTTCAAGTGATAGATTAAAGCTTTTATGTCATAAACTTCTGATCATTCTTCACAATTATCCCAGCCCTTTTCTCTCCATCAAAAAATTAACCACTTGCTTTCTCACAGGACTCTGGTTTAAAGAAGGTGAATTATGTCAGTGGACACCAGCTCAGGCACCTTGGCTACGGGAGTGATTCTTATAGTGGATTTGATTAAAGAGGCATGCAGTTTTGAGGTGTTTATCATCTGAGCAGCTGTATTTATTTCAAACTTCATTGTTTTCAGGATTCTGAATGTTTTCATGTCAATTAACAGAATTACAATGTGAAACCTGCTGTAAGAAAACTTATGGAAACTGTTATGTTTTTGTTCGTTTCTCTATATCCTCTATATCGCATTAAACTAATACAAGATGTTCATGAGTTTCTGCTCAGTCCAGTCCAGAAGATCTGCAATCTTTTGTTTGATTGCTGTTACATTGGCGAGGAATTTTGAAACTGTTATTGAACTGTTTCATTTTGTTTGATTGCTGTTACATTGGCGAGGAATTTTGAAACTGTTATTGAACTGTGTTTCATTTAACATTCCTATAAAAAGTGATTTTTGAAAACCAATTTTTTTCAAACTTCAACCACAAAAACAAACACACCATAATGGAGTGATCGTTGGATCAAAACCGCAACAAAAAAATAAGCTCAATAACAGAATAAGCTCCTTTGTGCCGACCAGAGACTGGCAGTCGCAAAACTGTCACCCGATGAACTGACAAGATTAGGTTGACGCTTGTGTAGAGTTACTTGTTATATTTGGAAAACGTGGCAAAGAACTGACACTTTCCTGCGCTATTGCAGTTTTTGAGTTGGTTGTAGATTGTCTAGTCTGAGAACTTAGGCATACCTTATTAGTAGAGCAACGTTTGACCCCTGTCACCACTTCTTCTTGACAGCCTTGTAATGATATAAATAGAAAAGCTAACCCAATTCTCAGATTACGATGAGATTCCTATCTAAGTTACAGAAGGGGCATCCGACCCAAAAACCAGCAGAAAACCTACCTCCAATTCTCCTATACCGTGTTGATCCTTTAACAAATACACCAACAATAATCTAGGCGCCTCTGTTAAGTCACTCGTGCACCTATGCTGACGCTAAAATGAGCCAATCTATCTTCTGTACAGCTATTGGCCTATGGTAAGCATGCAGCTTCCAGTTTCTCGGGACTTTTTCTAAAATTAGTACTGTAACTTTAAAATTTTGGAAGAATAACATACTTTGAATTTCTTTTAACACGAAATAACACACTTTTATATACATTGTTGAGAACCGTAATATCTAAATTGATATCGTGATAAAAAAACACAAACAAGATTTTAATTCATAAGCACAACATCAATAATTATATTTTGGTGTGAACTTTTTTTGATTCAGTATCCTTTGCTTCCTCGTACAAATCCTCATCCTTTATTTTCTCATACAAATGCTCGACTTTATCTTTGTATCCATGCACCATCTCCTGTATAAATCTTTCACCCAAAATTATGAGGAGGGGACATGTAATTGGCCACGTGGTCATGTCATATTACTCACTAATGTACGTGCGCCACAATAGCTGGTATTCATGCATGGATTCTCCCTTCACTCGCAATCTGTGTTTACACGTTTGGTAAGCCACTGTTTCCTTCCATCCCTTCACTTATTCTGTATTTTTGCTTAAAACCTTCACAATGGAGCAGGAATTTGAAATATGGTTTTATAATTAATTTGTTATTGCAGGTTTTATCACGATGTGCCCTCAGTTGTTTATAAATTACAAGCTGAAGTCTGTGGCACATCTTCCATGGAGGCAGATGACATACAAGTTCCTTAACACCATCATTGACGATCCTTTTGCATTTGTCGTCAAAATGCCACCATTGCATCGGCTTTCTGTCTTCCGTGATGGTGAGATACAGTCAACATTCCATAGCCATGGCAGTCGTATGTGAGATGGTCTAATTGTGCACTGCTAACAGTATTATTTTTGTTTATGTTGCAGACCTTATATTTCTGATATACATATACCAGAGGTGAGTTTATCCGGTGGACAAATCACGTGTAAATGAATTTGGTTTTGGTGGCGAGGATGATCAATCGTCTGGTGAAGTTATTGCTGCAAAAGAGGAAGAGAAGAAGACTTCGTGACCACGTGGTCAATTATGTGTCTCGCCCTCACAGTTTTGGATGAAAGATTTATAAGAAAAATATAATTAAGCTGGGCTTCTTTAGAAAGATACTGTTACTGGACTTGGATTCCAGTCACTAGCAGATCTCACAAAAATTAAGCTGATTTCTAAATTTATAAAAATATAATTTATATTATTTAAAGCTTTGCAAATACTAAAATTTGGATTAATGATGTTGAAATGGTTTCATTTCTACTCAAATCTTAAGTTTTCAAACAGTCTATAAATGTTAGGGATTGCTGTTATTGTGATTGCCATTAGCTTAAGCGCAACCCATTCAGATGATAGCATAACATGCAATGAAAATAAAACTCCTGCTGTTGTTTTAACCACCTTCTGCTCTTAGGGTCAGTGGAGGCCTATTTGGTTCTTATGTGTAGTCTTGGACAACTCAATGGACGCCCTACTGGATTCCCACCAGCTTTATGAGAATTTAAACCCAGGTATCTGAATAGAAATCCCTAGTTTTTTTAGGTTAAGTTACTCGCTTCAAAACGCCGTAGGGGAGGGTGTATTCCAGAAATCCTGGAAGGGGAAGAGAGAATTTGGAAACACAATTCACTGTCAAGCCAATATTTATTGGATAAGAAGAACATGGTAATATTGTGCTGTCCAGATCCAACTAAATAATTCTGCAAAAGGAGTGGGAGCCTAATGACTCTCAACACAGTTTACACTGGTAGGTGGAATATCTTGCTGGCCAGTTTGACCATATATGATGTTTAGCCACTGGGTTTTGCACCTAAAAGATGTGCAATTTCTGGAAATAACTTTGCTGAAAGGATGTGCCATTCAGTAAAGAACAGATTTGAAATTAAGTTGTTATAAAATTTGTATGCATTGTACATGGTGGCAACAAGTGCCATATAAGGACTTGTGAATGACAACTGCAAATGAAAAATGGCATATGATGCTATTTGCTAAAGATCAATCCCATTCTATATTGATCGATTGTAGTAAGTGAATCAGAAAACCTAACCATCCATAGTAAGTGAACTCAGATGGATGCAGATGCTTACTTCATCAATAGCTAAGTCACTCCCTTCAAAGTAATCTCCTGAAGAAACTTTGTCTGCGACGCTTAGTCTTGAGATCTGTATCTGAAATGGTAAAAATTGAGAAAGTTTGGCATTGATACAGTTGCTGAAAGAAAGAGCACAGCACAACTCTGATGTTAATTTAAAAAGAGATAAGAGTATGCTGTGGTAGAAACTTAAAGGGATCCATTCAAAATGCCATTTAAATCATGATTGTAAACGCCCTTATATGGTGTTCACTCATTCAGCTAGGATTTAGAAAGCCACCTTCTAATCTGCCAGCAAGATACAATGCTTCTTCAGCAATGGGTCTCCATTGTTCTGCACATGAGTAGCTGATACCAAGACCCACACTGAGACCTCTTAAAAGATGCACGGTGCGAAGAACAGAATATAGTTCCTCTGGGAAAGTCTACACATGCAAAACACAATAAGAAAAATCTTATAATGGATAAAAATAGCGGTAGCATGATTGTCATCTATTTTCTCGATTCAGCTGCTCATTTCCCGAGCAAGATTATCAAACCCGATCCTTATCTCTTTCTAATTTCCCAAGATTGGTTATCAAATACAGATAAGACATCTCGTAATGAAGCAGAATCACCAATTTCACCAGTTCAAGTTAAATTCAGCTTGTTTACAGCCTAATTCCTTTCTTAGAAGGTCCAATAAAATACCGAACCACCCAAGGGGCCATCGTGACTGGTTAACCAGTCCATACCACCCTGGCAAGCTGTATTAACTACAGTTCCAAGTTCAATTGCACTCTTCAGTCATGTTCTTCAAGTTCGTGATGCTAATTAATAATCCTTCATGCTGTTCATTATTGGAACAAACAATGATAACAGCACCAGACATGTTATTCCTAAAAAACTATTGACAATCAAACAGAACAAAAGGCCTAAAGGAAATGAAACTGGCAGTAGTTTTTTCTTCTGCGCTTCAGTGAAAAATCTTGGATTCCATCCAACTACCAATATGGTACCACATAGATTAATGGTTTCACCTTTTATTATATACTGCTTACCTCAACAGAGATCTTTTTAATGGAAGAATCCTCTGAGAAAGGTTGCAACATTGCTACTCCAGGTGGGAGTTTTGTGTCAAACATTGTTTGTGCCAACCTAAAAAATTCCTGCATTTCATTCTCGCATTTGCTTAAGGTATCTATGCCAAGCTCCCTATAACAGGATAAACAACAGAATATGAATAAAATACACATAGCAGTACTGGGATTTGTATGGTTTGAAACATTAAATAAAAAAAAATGCAATTGTTAAACTTTAACTGTATCCCAGATCATGTGAACCGAAATAATCACAAAATGAACCACTAAACTGTATACAACAATGGACACATGCAATATAGAAAACAACTAGGCAAGCATTACAATCATCAAATAAGATCTCCTGTTCATCATCAATCCATTAGAACCCATTACTAATCCACGCACCCATATGCACTCAGTTGCACATAAATTTTGACCTTAGTTTGTCCTCTTGTCTTGACAAACAATTGATAATAATTATTGAAATGAATGGTAATTATGAGCATTACCTATAGCTTTCTGCTGCTCTAATAGGGTCACCATCAGCAATAGCAAGTACCAAATTAGCATACCCAAGCCTCAACTTATCTGGGAGATCCTTCACCTGCCCATAGTCTAACAAGGCAACCTGACTTGAGGTGAAAAGGGGATACCGATAAGGTTAATAGTTGAACATTAAAACCACATAATTCAGTTTTTCTACATATAGTTTACATCTTGTTTAGGTAACTACTGGATGAGAACTACAAGTATCATCACAATCAGTAAAGAGCATATAGCTTCAAAGATCACACGCCAAAATCAAGAAATACAGAGCAGATCACAAAGAAATAAATGCTAGTAGCATACTTGCCTTAGAACCTTTACTGATCAATATATTTCCAGGATGAGGATCTGCGTGGAAGAAACCGCTCTTCAGTATCATTTGTCCATATGCTAGTGTCAAACTTTTAAGTATGTTCCTGCACTTACAAAAATTTTAAAAGGTGGATCACGCTTTTGTCTAGTAAAATGAGAAATTTTGCACCGATAAAATGATTTCAAGAAAGCTAAAGTAATAATTTCAGGAGAGAAGCCCTTTGAAAAGAAAATTCCAGAAACAAATGAAAAAAATGTGCAAAAGGACTCCATACTCTCTGGGATGATCAAGGGGCTTACTGCTTTGCTGCTGCTGCAATCTTACCACCAGGATTTATTCCTCTTTTGGCTATTTCATCACCAAGATTCAAAATCGGGATCCCATCCATGTACTCCATCACAAAGGCCCTCCTACATAAACAGAGAGGCATTGATCACCAAAAGATTCCTGCCTGATATGATATTACAGGGAAAATGAATTGGAGCAAAAATGTAGCAAACAAAGACCATAAAATAAGCACCCTATTGATTATGTGTTTAGGACAAAAGAAGAGGTACAACATATGAATGAAGACACCACAAATGATCAGGTAAAGTGCCGTAACTATATTCAATGGTCCATGCATAACCATCAAGATCATTATATTAGTAGTGTTGCTAATTGGGGTTAAAAAAATATCTATAGAAAAATTGTCAGCCAATCAGTAACAATGTGATCTCACTAATTTCTTATCATCAACATGAACCAGTCCAACAACTTATAGAAAAGGGGTATCTAACTTTGACACATGAATCCATTCTCCCTGTTCATTGTGTTCAATCTATTCTCTTCTCCAGTCACAGCACTGAAGTTTTTCTATGTTCTTAGTCAGTATCTCCAGCCTATCAGGATTACGTTCAGTTTGGCATCTTGTGGCCTAAACAGCCACCAGTCCTATCTCTTAAATGAAAAAAAAAAAAAAAAGCAAGGGGGAGTTCAGCAACTGCTACTTGAAGACCATCTAAATAGTTCACGTGTCCAAAATATGAACTCATCATAAAAGTAGCCACAATAAAAAAAATATAAAGAAGAATCTCACTGTTTTAATATTCTCTACGCAACCTGATATAGGCAACTAATGAAGCAAAGCATGTAATAAATGTGGTAGGACACACATACCTGCTGACCATATCCTTCAGAACTCTTGGCACTAAAACCGGACTTGTTTTATTATTCTCATACAGAAATTGCCGGATTCTTTCCATAGCATTAGCCTCCCTTGTGAAGTCAAATTCATATCCAATCTGGAATAAAATAGATGAAACAAATTATTTAAGCGCTTCATATTTTCAGGTATAAATTCCATCAGCACAAAGTTTAAATTTTTTATAACAGTAGCATTCACAAATCTTGATATACAAAGTCAAACAAACAAATTAAGAAACAGCTTCTAACTTAAGAATATTAAGCAGAAAAAACCAATTGTCCATTGCTTAAAATGCAAACCCCCAATTCAGGAATTAAAAAAGATAAATAATTTTATTCAAACTTTAGAAGTAATCTGATTGATTTTAAAGGTAAAATTATCTTGTCACTAAATCTTCAAAGCAAGAAAACATTTTGCAAATTCATAATGACTGTAATTTTAGGCACTGGATAGGAAAAGGCCACCCTTGATTTTATGAGCAAGAAACATAAACATTCGTGCCCATCTTTCTGTTGATTATTTATCGAAAAGGATCCATCAGCTGCCAATGTTTCAAAGCAGGTGTCTGATGAGATATCTGATTTGATGTTATAGATAAAAGTCATGTCAGTTTAGCTAGATTACGAACCATGGCAAAGTCTTATCTACATGCATGAATGAAATATTGTCATAATGTTTGAATAAAATTGTTGATGCAAGGCTCACAAGAAAATTGAAAAACTAAATTACCTATATCTGTAAAATCAAGCTTCTCTGACTGTCCCAACCAGAAGTGGAAACAACCACATAAAAATTAAAGGTAATTAAAGGTTTATTGGCATTAAAACCTTTCATATCATTTCAACAAGTTGTCAGGAACAGTGAAGATGATTTATCGACCAAGTTGAAGACTAAGATAGCTAAAGAACGAGTATATTTTGATATGGGCTAGGATGACTTGGGATTTTTTGTTTTGGGGAACATAAATGGTAAACAATTAGTAAAAAGACACAAAATATGAATTTAAGAAACTAAATTTTTTGATGAAAGACAAAATATAAATTTAACAAACTACATGTCCATGGACATAATAGTCTAATATTAATTGCTCATAAAAATATTGCTTTGTGGTTGAACAAGAAACATTTCACTCTAATTTTGCTAGATACTTTCTCTATTATACAATACATTTGATTGGAACGTTGGAGGTGATTAGCATTTTTCCTCGTGCTACTATTTCTAGTCTAGAATCTTAACTTCGAATCCAAAACTTTCGATTTAACCAACTGGAACAAGAAATAACCACAACACACAGAGGAAACAAGTACTACCATAATCTACAAGGATAATAATACAAGAATAATGTGCACCTGTTTCTCCATTTCTTTTGTCACAGAGAACAGATCAAATTTGATATCTGTCTTTTGCATGTATAAAGCAAATGCTTGAAGGTTATGTATGTCTGTCATCATCAGATCCTGAACTCCAGGATGTTGGACCTATAATACAGTTGAAGTTAAGATTTTGCAGGCATTACAGAGCTTAGAAGATTGCATCCAAGAATTCATACCTTGACAACAACATCACTCTTATCACCTTTCAATCTCGCCCGATGAACCTAATTTGGTAGGGAAAACATGTCAGATACACATGATGCAGTAAACTGTCATCTGTTCTGAAGTAACCAGCTCTTCAACTTCAGAACCACAAATGATAATCGAAAGCCACTTATATTCCAATGTTTACCACCAGCAAATTTCAAGATTCCAGATAATTCCATTATGAATAAAACCATGTATAGCATGAAACATCTATCCTTCTAGCCAGGCAGATATTTTAAATTAAATGCATTACCTGTGCAATTGAGGCAGAACCAAGAGGTTCCACATCAAATCTTTCAAAAATGTCCTCAATGCTTCGACCTAACTCTTTCTCCAGCACAAGCTTAACAGCATCAAATGGAGTTGCTGGAGCTCTATCGTACAAAGTAACAAGCCTTCTCACCCATGCTGCTGGAGCCAGGTCAGGCTTCCCAATGATTTGGGCAACCTAATTTAAATCCAGTAAAATTAATTACAAAAAGTATATAGTAAAATGTAGCTATCTCTCAAACCAAAACAGCATAAACATTATTACCAACCAATAATCAAAATGGACAGCAAAAGGAAAAAAAAAAGGGGGGGGGGGGGGCAA
>Ga0307517_10004982_pt1 | contig 20222 bp, 17 predicted proteins | sample 23_EM_MG_FD_194515 | JGI IMG/M metagenome (GOLD analysis project Ga0307517, IMG submission 194515) | Populus trichocarpa ectomycorrhiza microbial communities from riparian zone in the Pacific Northwest, United States - 23_EM | ecosystem: Host-associated > Plants > Roots > Unclassified | place...
AAGAGCGTGAAGAAGATGGCGGCTCGGATGAGCCAGACGAAAACTCGCATCGGCAACAGTGGGCGTCAAGGCGGGCCGATTCTACCGGCCGGGTGACGCCGCAGCGGATGCAGCGGCGAGCGTGTTCAGCTGCCGATCGGGCCCGCGCGCGGCGCTGGGTCGATGATCAGCGGCACCTGGGCATCGACGGCTTCGCGCAGCGCCTTGCCCGGCTTGAAATGGGGGACGAGCTTCTCGGGGATCACCACCTGCTCGCCGCTGCGCGGGTTGCGGCCCACGCGCGGTGGCCGGCGGTTGATCGAGAAGCTGCCGAAACCACGGATCTCGATGCGGTGCCCTTTGGACAAAGCCGCAGACATCGCATCGAGGATCGTCTTGACCGCGAACTCCGTGTCACGATGCGTGAGCTGGCCGAAACGCTCAGCCAGTTGCGCCACGAGATCGGAGCGGGTCATTGGAGCCCCTCGTTCGACGAGTACGTCGCCCGATCCCCCGAGGGGATGCGGGCCGGCTTGGGACCGGCCCGGCGCTCGGCCCGCCGCGTCATCGAAGCCAAGAGGCTCATTCCAGAATCAACCGTTGTTGTTCTGGTTGTCGAGCTTGGCGCGCAGCAGGGCGCCCAGGCTCGTCGTGCCGGCGCTTTCGCGCTCGCTGGTCTGCGCCAGACGCGTCATCGCTTCCTGGTTGTCGGCGTTGTCCTTGGCCTTGATCGACAACTGGATCGAACGCGTCTTGCGGTCGACGTTGATGATCACGGCGTTGACTTCGTCGCCTTCCTTCAGCACGTTGCGCGCGTCTTCGACACGGTCGCGGCTGATTTCGGAAGCGCGCAGGTAGCCGGTCACGTCCGGGTTCAGTTCGATCTCGGCGCCACGCGCGTCGACCGTCTTGACCTTGCCGGTCACCGACATGCCGCGGTCGTTGACCGTGGTGTAGGTGGTGAACGGATCGCTGTCGAGCTGCTTGATGCCCAGCGAGATGCGCTCGCGGTCGACATCGACGGCCAGCACGATCGCTTCGACTTCCTGGCCCTTCTTGTAGTTGCGCACAGCCGCTTCACCCGGCTCGTGCCAGGACAGATCGGACAGGTGCACCAGGCCGTCGATGCCGGCGGCCAGACCCACGAACACGCCGAAGTCGGTGATCGACTTGACGGGGCCCTTGACGCGGTCACCGCGCTGCACGGTGGTCGAGAACTCTTCCCACGGGTTGGCCTTGCACTGCTTCATGCCCAGGCTGATGCGGCGCTTGTCTTCGTCGATCTCGAGGACCATGACTTCGACTTCGTCGCCGAGCGAGACGATCTTGCTCGGGGCGACGTTCTTGTTGGTCCAGTCCATTTCGGAGACGTGCACCAGGCCTTCGATTCCCGGCTCGATCTCGACGAACGCGCCGTAGTCGGCGATGTTCGTGATCTTGCCGAACAGGCGCGTGCTGTTCGGGTAGCGGCGCGACACGCCATGCCACGGGTCGTCGCCCAGTTGCTTGATGCCCAGCGAGACGCGGTTCTTCTCGGCATCGAACTTCAGGACCTTGGCCTGCAGTTCCTGGCCGACCTGGACCACTTCGCTCGGGTGACGCACACGGCGCCAGGCCATGTCGGTGATGTGCAGCAGGCCGTCGATGCCGCCGAGGTCGACGAACGCGCCGTACTCGGTGATGTTCTTGACGACGCCGTTGACGATCGCGCCTTCATGCAGCGTCGACAGCAGCTTGCCGCGTTCTTCGCCCATCGAGGCTTCGACCACCGCGCGGCGCGACAACACGACGTTGTTGCGCTTGCGGTCGAGCTTGATGACCTTGAACTCCATGGTCTTGCCTTCGAACGGCGACATGTCCTTGACCGGACGCGTGTCGAGCAGCGAGCCGGGCAGGAAGGCACGGATGCCGTTCACGAGGACGGTCAGGCCGCCCTTGACCTTGCCGTTGACGGTGCCGGTCACGAACTCGCCGGATTCGAGCGAGTTCTCGAGCGAGAGCCACGACGCGAGGCGCTTGGCCTTGTCGCGCGACAGGATGGTGTCGCCGTAGCCGTTTTCGACCGCGTCGATCGCGACCGAGACGAAATCGCCGACCTGGACTTCGAGCTCGCCCTGGTCGTTCTTGAATTCTTCGATGGGCACATACGCTTCGGACTTGAGGCCGGCATTCACGACCACGAAGCTGTGTTCCACGCGCACCACTTCGGCAGTGATGACTTCGCCGCTGCGCATTTCCGAGCGAGTCAGCGACTCCTCGAACATCGCGGCGAACGATTCCATGCCAGCACCAGCGCTGGCGGCAACTTGAGTTTGGGACATTGAGGGTTTCCGGTGCGGCTTTAACAGCCGCGGGGTTAGGTTGAACAACCGCCGCCCTGGCGTGCCTTCGGATCGCTCTTGGGTAAGAGCAGGCACAGGAGGGAGAGCGACGGACTCTTTCTCAGTTGCTCTTCAGCGCGCCTTTTTCAAGGTTTGTTGAAGGGCCTGCGCTGTTCCCAGGCTTCCAGCACCGCGACCACCGAGGCTTCGACGGTCAATGCCGAGTTGTCCAGGAGCATTGCATCTTGCGCTGGCTTCAAAGGAGAAACGGCTCGGGTTTGATCCCGGGCGTCTCTGGCTTCTAGTTCAGCGCGAAGACTGTCGATATTAGACGAAATTCCCTTTGAAATCAACTGCTTGTGCCTCCGCTCGGCGCGTGTGGCGGCGTTCGCGGTGAGGAAGACCTTCAGGTCGGCGCCGGGGAAGATCACCGTGCCCATGTCGCGGCCGTCCGCCACCAGCCCGGGCACGCGGTGGAACGAGAGCTGCAAGGTGCGCAGCGCGGCGCGCACCAGCGGCCACGCGGACACCTTGGAGGCGAGGGCGCCGACTTCCTCCAGGCGCAGCGTTTCGGTCACGTCCTGGCCGGAAAGAAGGATCTGCCCGGGGCCGAACTGCAGGTCGAGGTGGGCGGCGAGTTGCGCCAGGCGCGGTTCGTCGTCGGCGCGTGTGCCGGAGCGCATCGCGGCCAGCGCGGTGGCGCGGTAGACCGCGCCGGAATCGAGGAAGTGGTAGCCCAGCGCCTGCGCGACGGCGCTGGCGAGCGTGCCCTTGCCGGATGCGGTCGGACCGTCGACCGTGATGATCGGGACACCCCGTTCGTGTGGTGTGACGACGCCGAACAGCGTTTCGAAGTAGTCGGGGAAGGTTTTCGCGACGCATTGCGGGTCGTGGATCCGGACCGGCAGGCGCGCAGGGTTGAACGCCGCCAGCGAGAAGCACATCGCGATGCGGTGGTCGTCGTAGGTGTGGATTGCCGCCGCCTTCCAGGCCCCCGGCGCCGTGACCTCGATGAAGTCGGCGCCCGCCGCCACCTGAGCGCCGAGCTTGCGCAGTTCGGTGGCCATCGCGTCGATGCGGTCGGTTTCCTTGACGCGCCAGCTCGCGATGCTGGTCAGCCGCGTCGTGCCGGTGGCGTAGAGCGCCATCACCGCCAGTGTCATCGCGGCGTCCGGGATGTGGTTGCAGTCGAGCTCGATCGCGCGCAGCGGCCAGGCCCCGCGCGAGACCTCGATCCACTGATCGCCGAGCACCGCCTGCGCGCCCATCGCCTGCGCCGCAGCGACGAAGTCGAGGTCGCCCTGAATCGAGGCGCTGCCCATGCCTTCGATGCGCAATGGCACCTCGGCGCTGGCCGCCATCGCGCCGAGCGCGACAAAGTACGAGGCCGACGAGGCATCGCCCTCGACATGGAACGTGCCCGGCGACGTCAATTTGCTGCCCGCGGGAATCGTGAAACGCGCCCAGGCGTCGTTGCGCACCGCGACGCCGAAGCGTTCGAGCAGGTTCAGCGTGATCGCGACGTAGGGCTTGGATATCAGCTCGCCGACGACCTCGATGACGACATCCTGCGGATGCGTCATCAGGCTCAGCGCCTGCAGCAAACCGGTCAGGAATTGGCTCGACACGTCGCCGCGCACCCGAATCGGCGCGCTCAGGTTCAGCGCGTGCGGCGCACCGTCGCCCAGCCGCAGCGGCGGGTAGCCTTCGTTGGCGGTGCACTCGATCTTGCAGCCCAAGGGCCGCAGCGCGTCGATCAGGTCGCCGATCGGCCGCTCGTGCATGCGCGCCACGCCGCGGATCGTGAAGCGGCCTCCTTGCGCCGTCGCGAGCAGCGCCAATGCCGCGGTGACCGTGCGCACCGATGTGCCGGAATTGCCGAGGAAGATGTCGGCCTCGCGCGAGACGAGCGCGCCGGCCGTGCCCTCGATGCGGATCGCGCGACCGTCGCGGTCGATGCGGCAGCCGAGCGCGGCCAGTGCGTCCAGCATCACGCGGGTGTCGTCCGACTCGAGCAGATCGTGGATCACGGTCGTGCCATGGCTCAGGCCGGCGAGCAGCAGCACCCGGTTCGAGATGCTCTTGGAACCGGGCAGGCGCACCGTGCCGCCGGCGGCGAGCAGAGGCGGGAGGTCGAGGAATCGGGTCTTGAACATGCGACAGCGCAGCGCGGTGCTGCAGGGATGAGGCTAGGAGAACAACAGACTAGCGATTCGTCGGGGGCTTGGGAGCGTTCATCTGCCAGCTGCCGCGCGCCTCGGAGGCGCCGCGGATCATGTCTTCGAGCGCTTCGATGTTGCCCGACTTCAGCGCGTGTTCCATCGCCTCGAGCGTGTGCCGGAAGCGCATGCTCTGCTTCAGCACTTCTTCGCGGTTCGACATCAGCACGTCGCGCCACATCGTCGGGTCGCTCGCGGCGATGCGCGTGAAATCGCGGAAGCCCGGGCCCGCCAGCGACAGATAGTCGCGCCCTGCGGGTTGCCGCGCCACCGAGTTGAAGTACGCGAACGCCAGCATGTGCGGTAGATGGCTCACCGCGGCGAACGCGCCATCATGATTCTCGGGCGTCATGCGCAGCACCTGCGCGCCGATCGCGGCCCAGACGTCGGTGGCCTTCTGCACCAGATCGGGGTTGGTCTGCGGCAGCGGCGTCAGGATCACCTGGCGGCCGTTGTAGAGCGAGGCGTCGGCGTTCGCGATGCCGGCCACTTCCTTGCCCGCGATCGGGTGCGCCGGCACGAACGAGGCGAGGTTGTCCTTCAGCACGCGGCGCGCGGCATCGACCACGTCGCGCTTGGTCGAGCCCACGTCCATCACCAGCACGCCGGGTTCGATCAGGTGGCGGATCGCCTTCAGCGTGGCTTCGGTGGCCGACACCGGCACCGCGATCAGCACGATGTCGGAGCCCGACACCGCGAGCAGCGCCGACTCGGCCGCGGTGTCGATGACGCCGAGCTTCTTCGCCTTCTCGGTCGTCGACGGCGACTTGCTGTAGCCGATCACGCGCTTCACGAGGCCGGCGCGCTTCAGGGCGAGCGCGAACGAGCCGCCCATCAGGCCGCAACCGATCACGCCGAGTTGATTGAACATGGAAGGTGCCGGTCTGGGTCAGTGCACGTCGATGGGGTACGTGCCGAGCAACTTGAAGAAGGCGCACACGCCGCGCAGCTCGCTGAGCGCCGCCGCCACGTGCGGCTGGTCGGGATGGCCCTGCAGATCGATGTAGAAGTAGTACTCCCACTGGCCCGAGCGCGCCGGACGCGATTCGAAACGCGTCATCGACACGCCGTGCTGCTTCAGCGGCACGAGCATGTCGTGCACGGCGCCCGGGCGGTTCGCGACCGAGACGATCAGGCTGGTGCAGTCGTGGCCCGAGGCCTTGGGCTGCGGATGCTGATGCGGATGGGCGAGGATCGCGAAGCGGGTGCGGTTGTGCGCATCGTCCTGGATCGCCGGCGCGATGATGTGCAGACCGAACTCGCTGGCCGCGCGCTCGCTGGCGATCCCGGCGATGGTCGGGTCGAGGCTGGCCAGCCGAGCGCCTTCGGCGTTGCTGGACACCGGGCGCCGCTCGACGTTCGGCAGGTGGTTGCTGAGCCAGCCGTGGCATTGCGCCAGCGCCTGCGGATGCGCGCAGATCGTCTGGATGTCGGCCAGCGAGTTCTCGCGCCGCACGAGCTGGTGGCGCACGTACAGGCTGGTCTCGCCGATGATGAACAGCGGCGTCGTCAGGAACAGGTCGAGCGCGCGGGTGACCACGCCTTCGCTCGAGTTCTCGACCGGCACGACGCCGAAATCGGCCGAGCCGGCGCTGGTGGCGTGCAGCACTTCGTCGAAGTTCGCGCACGGCACCTTGACGATGCTCGATCCGAAGAAGCCGAGCGCGGCCTCTTCGCTGAACGTGCCGGCCGGGCCGAGGTAGGCCACGCGCGTCGGCGTTTCCAGCGCACGGCAGGCCGACATGATCTCGCGCCAGATCGGCGCGACGCTGTCGGCTTGCAACGGCCCGGGGTTGAGCGTCTTCAGGCCGTCGATGACCTGAGCCTCGCGCTCCGGCCGGAACGTCACCGAGCCCTCGCGTTTTTTCAGTTCGCCGACCTGCTGCGCGAGGGCCGCGCGGCGGTTCAGCAGCGCGAGCAGGTCGCGATCGAGCTTGTCGATCTGGGCGCGGAATGCGAGCAGATCGGGGGCGATGTCGGAAGAAGGGGAGTCGGCCATGGTGAAGGTCAAATTCTCGCACGCACCGCCGGCCCCGCCATCACGGGCGCATCACTTGCTGGCGGCCTTTTTCGGGGCGGAGGCCTTGGCCGGTGCGGTCGGGGCCGAAGAAGCGGCCGGCACGCCGAGGCTGGCTCGCACCTTGGTGTCGAGCGCCTGCAGGCGCGGCTCGATCATCGGTCGGGCGTCGGCGACCAGCTTTTGCGTGAAGTTGCTCTGCATGTCCGGGCCTAGCTGCGCGTACTTCTTATTGACGGGCGACTCCAGCCAGGCGATCAATTGCCTCAGCTCGTCTTCGCTGAACTTCTCTTCGAGCGTTGCGCCGATCGTCGATGGCGCCAGCTTGATGGCGCGGTCGCGCACGATCGGCGTGGCGTCGTCGACGTACTTCTTGATGTCGGTTTCGATCGTCTTGCCGGTGGCCTCGCGTTTTTCGGCCGGCACCTGCTGCAAGACCTGGCCGGCGGCCTGCAGCATGCGCAGCGCGGGCTGCTCGACCATGTTGCGGGCCATGCCTTCGATGCCCGGTTGTTGCAGCACGAGCAGCTTCTGCACCAGTTCCTTCTTGGCGGGCGACGCGCTGGCAGAAGCCGCCGAGGCGGCGGTCTGGGCGTGGGCGATCGCGGCGCTGGCGAGCAGCGCCGTCACGAAGAGTCGTTTCATCAGGAGTTCTCCTCGGCAGGAGGTTCGTCGCCGCCGGTGGGTTCGGGGGAAGAGGGGTCGGCCGCGGTCTCGGAGTTCGCGTCGTTCTCGACGATGCGCTGCAGGCCGCTGAGCTGGGTGCCGTCGTCGAGCGCGATCAAGGTCACGCCCTGGGTGGCGCGACCCATCTCGCGGATCTCGGCGACACGGGTGCGCACCAGCACCCCCTTGTCGGTGATCAGCATGATCTCATCGTCGGCGCGCACCAGCGTCGCGGCCACGACCTTGCCGTTGCGCTCGGTCTGCTGGATCGCGATCATGCCCTTGGTGCCGCGGCCATGACGTGTGTACTCGACGATGCTGGTGCGCTTGCCGTAGCCGTTCTCGGTCGCGGTCAGCACGCTCTGCGTTTCGTCCTCGGCGACCAGCATCGCGATCACGCTCAGGCCGTCGTCCAGCGCCATGCCGCGCACGCCGCGGGCGTTGCGGCCCATCGGGCGCACGTCTTCTTCGTCGAAGCGCACCGCCTTGCCGCCATCGCTGAACAGCATCACGTCGTGCTTGCCGTCGGTGAGCGCGGCGCCGATCAGGAAGTCGCCTTCGTCGAGGTCGACAGCGATGATGCCGGCCTTGCGCGGGTTTGCGAACTCATCGAGCGCGGTCTTCTTGACCACGCCTTGCGCGGTCGCCATGAAGACGTAGTGGTCGGCCGGGAAGCTGCGGAAACCGTCGGTGAGCGGCAGCACGACATTGACCTTCTCGCCTTGCTGCAGCGGGAACATGTTGACGATCGGGCGGCCGCGCGAGTTGCGCGTGCCTTGCGGCACCTCCCAGACCTTCAACCAGTAGACACGGCCGCGGTTCGTGAAGCACAGGATGTAGTCGTGCGTGTTGGCGATGAAGAGCTGCTCGATCCAGTCGTCTTCCTTGGTCTGCGTCGCCTGCTTGCCGCGTCCGCCGCGCTTTTGCGCGCGGTATTCGGAGAGCGCCTGGCTCTTGATGTAGCCGGTGTGCGAGAGCGTCACGACCATGTCGGTCGGCGTGATCAGGTCCTCGGTGCCGAGGTCCATCGCGTTGTGCTCGATCGTGCTGCGGCGCGCGCCGATCTTGGTCTGGCCGAACTCGGCCTTGATCGCGGCGAGTTCGTCGGAAATGATGGTCGTGACGCGCGACGGTGTTGCGAGGATGTCGAGCAGGTCGGTGATCTGCACCATCACGTCCTTGTACTCGCCGATGATCTTGTCCTGCTCGAGCCCGGTCAGGCGTTGCAGTCGCATCTGCAGGATCTCGCCGGCCTGGTCGTCCGACAGGCGGTACAGGCCATCGGGCTGGATGCCGAATTCCTTTGGCAGGCCTTCGGGCCGGTACGCGGCCATGCCACCCGGGTTGTCGCCGGAGACGCGCGCGAGCATCTCGCGCACCATCGACGAGTCCCAGCTCTTGCTCATCAGCGCGGCTTTCGCGACCGGCGGCGTCGGCGAGGCCTTGATGGTCTCGATGAACTCGTCGATATTGGCCAGCGCGACCGCCAGGCCTTCGAGCACGTGGCCGCGTTCGCGCGCCTTGCGCAGCTCGAACACGGTGCGGCGGGTCACGACCTCGCGCCGGTGTTCGAGGAAGACCTCGATCAGGTCCTTCAGGTTGCACAGCTTGGGCTGACCGTCGATCAGCGCCACCATGTTCATGCCGAAGGTGTCCTGCAGCTGGGTCTGCTTGTACAGGTTGTTCAGCACGACCTCGGGCACTTCGCCGCGCTTCAGCTCGATCACCAGGCGCATGCCCGACTTGTCGGACTCGTCCTGGATGTGGCTGATGCCTTCGAGCTTCTTCTCGTGCACCAGCTCGGCCATGCGCTCCTGCAGCGTCTTCTTGTTGACCTGGTACGGGATCTCGTCAACGATGATCGCTTGGCGCTGGCCCTTGTCGATGTCCTCGAAGTGGCACTTCGCGCGCATGATGACCTTGCCGCGGCCGGTGCGGTAACCATCGCGCACGCCGGACAGGCCGTAGATGATGCCGGCGGTCGGGAAGTCCGGCGCTGGGATGATCTCCATCAGTTCGTCGACCGTGGCGCCCGGGTTGCGCAGCAGGTGGTGGCAGGCGTCGACCACTTCGTTCAGGTTGTGCGGCGGGATGTTCGTTGCCATGCCGACCGCGATGCCGCCCGAGCCGTTGACCAGCAGATTCGGCAGCCGCGATGGCATCACCAGCGGCTCTTTTTCGCTGCCGTCGTAGTTGGGCCCGAAGTCGACCGTCTCCTTGTCGAGATCGGCGAGCATCTCGTGCGCGATCCTCGCGAGGCGGATCTCGGTGTAGCGCATTGCCGCCGCGTTGTCGCCATCGACCGAGCCGAAGTTGCCCTGGCCGTCGACGAGCATGTGGCGCATCGAGAAGTCCTGCGCCATGCGCACGATCGTGTCGTAGACCGACTGGTCGCCATGCGGATGGTATTTGCCGATCACGTCGCCGACGATACGGGCCGACTTCTTGTAAGGCCGGTTCCAATCGTTGTTCAACTCGTGCATCGCAAACAGTGCACGCCGATGCACCGGTTTGAGGCCGTCGCGCGCATCAGGCAACGCGCGTCCCACGATCACGCTCATCGCGTAGTCGAGGTACGAGCGGCGCATCTCCTCTTCCAGGCTGATCGGCAGCGTCTCTTTGGCGAACTGGGTCATGCGGTGTTTTCGTGGAGGCGAGTGGAGGGCGGCGTGGGCGAGGCGTTGCGAGTGAGTCGAGTCGCGGCCAAGTGCAGCCCATCATTCTAAGTGCGGGCCGCTGTCGCGCTGATGCAACATGAACCGCGCTGAGCGAGTGCGGCGGGGCCAAAAGCAGGTTGCGCGAAAGTCCTATGGCAGAATAACTCGGTCGGTGGTCAGCGCCCGGGTACGTCTTTACGCACGGGGGTTAACCAGTACTTTCCGATTCCGGTTCGGACGTTTTGCAGAACACTACTGCGCCTTCCCTCGAGAGGAGAATCATGAAGAAACTGAACAAGGTGGCGTCGCTCTTTGCAACCGCTGCGCTCGCAACTTCCATGGCTGGCGCGTTCGCGCAGTCATCGAACCAAGACAACTGGCTCAACGGCAGCGGCGGTCTTCCCTGGAAGAATGGCACGAACGAGCTGTGCTGGCGTGATGGCAACTGGACGCCCGCCACCGCGAACCCCGACTGCGATGGCGCGCTGAAGCCGCCGCCGCCGGCTCCTGTCGTCGCCCCGGCGCCGCCCCCGGCCGCGCAGCCCGCTCCGGCCCCGGCGCCTGTGGCTCCGCCGCAGCCGACCACCGAGAAGGTCACGTTCGCCGCTGATGCATTCTTCGATTTCAACAAGTCAACGCTGAAGCCCGAAGGCAAGGCCAAGCTCGACGACCTCGTCTCGAAGATGGGTGGCATCGCTCTGGAAGTCATCATCGCCGTCGGCCACACCGACTCGGTGGGTGGCGACGCATACAACCAGAAGCTGTCGGTGCAGCGCTCTGAAGCCGTCAAGGCCTATCTGGTGGGCAAGGGTGTCGAGAAGAACCGCGTCTACACCGAAGGCAAGGGCAAGAAGCAGCCGGTCGCCGACAACAAGACCGCCGAAGGCCGCGCGAAGAATCGTCGCGTGGAAATCGAAGTCGTCGGTACCCGCGGCATCAAGAAGTAATCAGCGTTTCGCTGACACCGAGAACCCCGCTTCGGCGGGGTTTTCTGTTTTGATTTCGGCATCACGTCGCTGCGCGACATGAGCCTTCACCGAAGAACGCGCGTTCGCGCGTTCTTTCTTTCAGGCGCTACCATTCTTTGATGACGATCAATGCCGACCCTCAAGAGCTCGCCAAGTTCAGCGAGTTGGCTCACCGCTGGTGGGACACCGAGAGCGAGTTCCGCCCGCTGCACCAGATCAACCCGCTGCGGCTGGACTGGATCGACGCCCATGCCCACATTGCGGGCTCGCGCGTGCTCGACATCGGGTGCGGTGGCGGCATCCTCGCCGACGCGATGGCGCGCCGTGGCGCGAATGTGCTGGGGATCGATCTGGCCTCAAAGCCGCTGAAGGTCGCGCAGCTTCATGCGCTCGAAGCGGGCACCGAGAATGTCGAGTACCGCGAGATCGCCGCCGAGGCACTGGCCGCCGAGGTGCCGGGCAGCTTCGACACCGTGACCTGCATGGAGATGCTCGAGCACGTGCCCGACCCCTCGTCCATCGTCAACGCGTGCGCGACCCTCGTCAAACCTGGCGGCTGGGTGTTCTTCTCGACCATCAACCGCAACGCCAAGGCCTTCCTGTTCGCAATCGTCGGCGCCGAGCACGTGCTGCAATTGTTGCCCAAGGGCACGCACGAGTACGCGCGATTTATCCGGCCCAGCGAACTCGCACAATGGTGCCGGAACGCCGGCCTGGAGCTGAGCGAGACGCGCGGCATGGAATACAACCCGATCACGAAGCGCTACTGGCTCTCCGGCGACACCAGCGTCAACTACCTGATCGCATGCCGCAGGCCGGCCTGAACGCGCGGGCGGTGCTGTTCGATCTGGACGGCACGCTGATCGACAGCGCTCCCGATCTCGCCGGTGCCGGCAACGACATGCGCATCGCGCGCGGTCTGCCGCCGTTTCCGATCGCGCACTTCCGACCGATGGTGGGCTCGGGCGCACGCGGCATGGTCGCGCGGGCGTTCGACGTCGGCCCGCACGATGCGACGTTCGCGGCGCTGCGCGACGAGTTCCTGCAACGCTATGAAGCGCGCATGACGCAGGAGACCCGCGTGTTCGACGACATGCTGCCGGTGCTGTCGGCATTCGACGCGCAGCCCTTGCCCTGGGGCATCGTGACGAACAAGGCGGCGCGCTTCGCCGACCCGCTGGCCCGCGCGCTCGGTCTGCTGCCGCGCGCCGCGACACTGGTGTGCGGCGATACCACTGCCCATGCCAAGCCCCATCCCGAGCCCCTGCTCGAGGCCGCACGCCGGCTCGGCGTCGATGCGGCCGATTGCGTCTACGTCGGCGACGATCTGCGCGACGTGCAGGCCGGTCGTGCCGCGGGGATGGTGACGGTCGCAGTGCACTGGGGCTACCTGGGCGAGGGCGACGCCATCGAGGCCTGGGGCGCCGATCACCTGGTGCAAACGCCGCATGAGCTCTTGAAGCTGCTGCGGATGGCCTAAACTACACGTTCTGGGGCTGACCTGGCTTCGACGAGGGTTCGGAGTTGGAACAGTGCACGCCGAGCACCAGTTCGCTCGTAAATCCACTGGAAACAAAGTAACTGCGAACGACTCTTCGTACGCCCTCGCCGCTTAAAACCGGTGAGCCTCGCAACAGTTGGCCGATGGGCTGGGTCTCCGGGGTAACCTGAAGACTGCGAGGTCATACACATTGGCTCGCCCTGAGTTGGGTCACTCTTCACAGGGCTAAATCTAGTGAATCGAAATGTGGGTAGCGTGCTGCTGCGCGACCTGCGGCTCTAAAACCAAATCAGTCAGCTAAGCGTGTAGATCTGCCCGGCAATGGCTTTCGGACGGGGGTTCGATTCCCCCCAGCTCCACCAGACGATGATTTTAAGACGTCCCAAAACGTCCCATAGAGTCCTAAAACCCCCAAGTAAATCAACGATTTGGGGGTTTTTTCTTGCCTGAGAGGTCCCGGGTCGTCCACTTAAATCTCGCATCGGAATGGGATAACTTTCGGGATAACAGCTCTGCGCCGAAAGGCAGTTATCCCGAAAATGGCCGCGCTCATCGACACGCAGATCCGAAACGCGAAGCCCGCAGAGCGTGCGATCCGCCTGTACGACGATCGGGGCCTCGGGCGAGCACGCCGAGCGCGCGGGCGAGACGGCGCTGGCGATTGACTGCTTCGAGCAAGCGGGCAAGGAGGCGCAGAGGCGCTTTGCGAACGCGGCAGCCCTGTCGTGGCTACGCCGCGCGGCGTTATTGCTGGGCGAGTCGGCGCCGAAGCGCCGCTTCGATCTGCTGGAGCAGGTGGAGAAGATCAGCGACACGATGGGCGACCGACCGGCGTGCGAACGGCATGTGAGGCCGGCCATCGAGTTGGCCGAACGCTGTGAGGAGGCCGTGACGGCGGCTCGTTCGCACGTTCTGCTGGCGTGGATGCATGTGGTTCGACGCGACTATGAAGGCGCGCGCAGGCACAGCGACACCTCTGTGCTTTGGGCCGGCAGGATCGAGGCCCCAGGCGAACGGGACGAGATCGAGGCCGTCGCGCTGAACGCGTCAGCGCATGCATCGGTCCGCCTGTGCCGCTTTGACGAAGCGCGCGAAACCTTGCAGCGGGTGTTGTCCCGCGCCCAGGCGCTCGGTTCGCCTCGTCTGGAGGACCACGCGATCGCTGGTCTGCTGGATATTGCTGCGGTGCTGGGTCAATTCGATCAGGTGCTCGCCTTGGCCGAGCGTCTGCACACGCTGGCCCATGCAAGGGGAGCGATGCAGCGCGTTGCGGCGGCCCTCTATTTCCTCGCCGAGGCCACGGAGTCGCTGGGCAACCCTGCAGCGGCGATCAGCCTGTATGAGCAGGCCTTGCCCATCTGCCGCACCACTGGCGACCTGGAAAAGGAGGCGCACACGCTCTTCGGTCTCGGCAGGTCCCATCTCGACATGGGCGACGCCGCTGCCGCCTTGCAGTGGCATGCCCAGGCGCAGCGCCTGTACGAGGCCGTGGATCTTCCCCTCGATGCCTGCGAGTGCGCGGGCCACGCAGCGCGCTGCCAACTTCAGCTTGGCATGCCCGAGGCCGCGTTGTCGATCGTGAACCCGCTGTTGGACCGGCTGGACAGCGACTTGGCGCAAGAGCGCGCTGACGCGACGATGGGGCTGCGCTCGAACTGCCAGCAGGTACTGGACGCCGTGCTTGATGCGCGCGCCGCGCCCCTGCTCCGCCAGTTGTTCGTCGACGTGCAAACACGAGCGGCCGAGTTGACCGACGCCGCCGACAGAGATCGCCTGATCAACGCGCTGCCCGTTTTTCGCGGCATCGTGTCCGCGCATGCGCGGCGAGGCGAACCGAACGCGCCACGGTGAGGTCTCGCGCGGCTGCCGTCTGCGCGCTCACCGTTCACCGTTCACTTCACTATTGAACCGACACGCGCCGATCGGCCCGTGCGCCGCGAACATGCGTTCACCGCTGCAGCCGGCGCCGCCGATCGCAGCCACTCCGCCAACGAGGAGCGCGCCATGTTTCGTTCGATCACGCCCCTGCTGCGCAGCGACGCCGCTCGCATCGAAGACCATCTGACCCGCCTGTGCGCCGAGGATCGCTCGCTGCGGTTCGCGGCAGGTCTTGTGACCGACGAGACGATTCGCCGCTACGTGAGCGCGATCCCGTTCGAGAGCGACCTGGTGCTGGGCCTGGTGAGTCAGCGCGGCAACGTGTTCGGCCTGGTCCATGGGTGCGTGTTCACGGCCGGTGGACGATCGCACGTCGAAGCGGCCTTAAGCATTGACGCCGCATGGCGCGGGCACGGCTTGGCCACGACGCTGATGCAGGCGTTGACTGCGTGCGTCGCCGACAGAGCCGATGCCGCGGGCGCCACCATCGTTGGCAGCTGTGCGGCGCGGAACCTGCCGATGCGTGCCGTGTTCGGCCATGCCGGCATGACGCTGCGCCGCGAGGACGACGAGTTTCACGCCCATGGCGTGGTGAGCGCATCGCTCGGGCTTGCCGGCCCCGCCGAGAGGCGTCTGTTCCCCATTGAAATCTCAGCGACCGGCTGAGTCGATCGATCAGGACCACCTTGATATGAAGTATTGGAGCTCGACATGATTGAACAGAAGTTGCATCGATTCAGCATCACCCAACAATACGGCCTCGTGGGCTGGGTGGTCTTGGCAGGGATCGTTGGGGTGGGGACCGCAGTCATCGCTGTGGCTGCCTCGTCTGCGAACATCGCGAGAGCATCAGTCCACGGGGCCGCGACGCGTTCGGACGACGTTGTGTGCATCGCCTTGGGAGACGCGTCTGGCGCCATGGATCAGGTCGCCTTCATCGACGACGCACTGCGTCAGATGAGTCTGTGCCGGTAGGTGGGCAGGAACTTCCGTCCAGGGCGAATTTCGGCGCTCCAAAGGTCGACTTGTGGCGGCGGATCACACAACTCGATGCGCAAAAGAGCTGCCACTCATATGGCAGCCTGATCGGGTAATCGTCCAGCAGCCGGCCGGCTCCTTTCGGGCAGCGATTTCACCACTCTGAAAGTCGCTTGAGGGTCGGTACAGGACTCTTCGCGAGCCGACATGCACCGACTGCTCGTCGCTCCACGGCGGTCGGTCGGCCCAATGCTGACTGACTCGTGCGACAAACGCGGGCGGCGCCTGTTTCATCCCTTCAGCACGAGCGACACCTCGGGATACTGGTCGCACATGAAGTCAACGAAGGCGCGAACCTTCGGTGCGGGGAGGCGTCTCGACGTGTGAAGTATCCACAGAGCGACCTCCGAGCCTGAGATCGCGCCCCACTGAACCAGCTCGCCGCGAGTCAGCTGGTTCCACGCGATGGACTGCGGTATGAGCGCGGCGCCGGCGCCCGCGACGGCAGCGTCGCGAATCATCAGGAACGAGGAGACCCTGAGCCTCGGAATGGGTTCAAGGACCAGGCGTCCCTCATCGAGGTTCCAGTGGGTGGGCTGGAAGCTGGAATAGACGATGCTGTGCACCGGCTTGACTCCTCCGGGGCTCGGCATCGGCACCGAAGGCGCTGCCACCACGACGAGCCGGTCCTTGGCGAAGCACCGGCCCACCAAGCCGCTGTCGGGGCGCGGGTTGATTCGAATCGCGACGTCGAACTGCTCCTCGACGAGATCGACCATGCGGTCCTCCGCCACCACGTCGAATGTAACCTCTGGATAGGCCGCACAGAACTCGGCGCAGATGCGCCCCATCGCGAGCTGCGCGAACAGCAATGGGGAGGCCACACGCAGGCGACCGCGAGGTGTCGCCAGTCCCTCGCGCGTGGCGGTCATCGCTTCGGAGACCTCGTGCATCGGCCCTTCGGTCCGAGCCATCAGCATCTCGCCTGCTTCGGTGAGCTTCAAACCGCGAACACTGCGCTCAATCAGTCGCACACCGAGTTGCTCTTCCAGGTCGGAGATGTGCCGAGACAGCGTCGCCTTCGACTTGCCGCTGGCGCGACTGGCCTTCCCCAGGCCTCCGTGCGTTGCGACCAGCGTGAAGTCACCGAGTGCGTTCAGATCCAAGGTGTTCCATGAATGAGACGGTATGTCTTGATTGTGGCGTCTGTGTTTTGTGTGTGCAACAGCCTATCTTCTCGTCACCGCAACTCCGATACGAGGAAATCCAAATGACGACGCAACGTGCAGTACTGATTCGTGCCTACGGCGACGCCGACGCCGCCGAGGTGAGCGAGATCGCAACGCCCCAGGCGGGCCAAGGTCAAGTGTTGGTCCGCGTCCGCGCCGCCGGCGTGAACGGCCTCGACTGGAAGGTCCGCGCGGGCTACGTTCGAGACGCGTTCCCGATCCAGTTGCCCGCCGTGCTGGGCATCGAACTCGCCGGCGTGGTCGAAGCCGTCGGGCCGGGCGCTTCGCGGTTCCGCGTGGGCGACCGGGTGATGGGTCCCGTCGGCGGGCTGGGAGCCTACGCCGATGTCGTCGCGGTCAATGAGGCCAACCTGTCTCGGACGCCCGAAGCTTTGGCCGATGTCCAAGCGGCCGCGATTCCCGTCGCCGCGGTGGCGGCCTGGCAGAGCCTCCACCACGCTGGGCCGATCCGCTCTGGCCAGCGAATCCTGATCCACGGCGCGGCAGGTGGACTGGGCGGCTATGCCGTGCAGTACGCCAAGCGGGCTGGCGCCGAGGTCTTCGCGACTGTGGCCACCGCCCACGTCGAGTACGCGCGCAGTCTCGGCGCAGAACACGTCATCGACTACCAGACGCAACGCTTCGAGGAGGTTGCCCGCGATATCGACTTGGTGCTGGACTATGTCGGCGGCGAGGTGCTCGATCGCTCCTGGCAGGTGCTGACGACAACGGGCGCCATCGTGGGCACGTCCTCGCCTGACATTCTGGCCCGCACGCCTGCAGGTCGCCGCGGCTTGTGGTTCATGAGCAAGCCCGACGCTGCATTGCTGGAACGGCTCGCCGCAGAGGTGGCCAGCGGGCAACTGAAGTCCAAGGTCAGCGAAGTCGTCGGATTCAAGGACATCCCCGCAGCCATCGAACGCAACCGCACCGACGCTCGCACCGGCAAGGTTGTGGCGGACTTCTCGCGTTGATCGTTCCAGTTCACTACTCCAGGAGATTCACATGAGCATTCTCGTCACCGGTGCCACCGGCACCGTAGGGTCACTCGTTGTCCGCGGACTTGCCAGCGCCGGCGCGGAAGTCAAGGCTCTCGTTCGCCAGCAGGGCAAGGTGGTGTTTCCCTCCGGCGTGACAGAGGTGATCGGCGACCTGACCGACGTGCCGTCGATGCGCGCCGCCCTGTCGTCGGTGCGCACGCTGTTCCTGCTGAATGCCGTCACGCCCGACGAAGTGACCCAGGCTCTCATTGCACTCAACTTGGCGCGCGACTCCGGCATCGAGCGCATCGTCTACCTGTCGGTGATCCACGCGGACAAGTACACAAACGTTCCGCACTTCACGAGCAAGTACACCGTCGAACGCATGATTGAGGAACTTGACTTGCCTGTGACCATCCTGCGTCCGGCCTATTTCATGCAGAACGAGCGCATGGTTCAGCAGTCGATCGAGGGGTACGGCGTCTACCCGATGCCGATCGGCTCGGCCGGCGTCGCGATGATCGATGCGCGCGACATTGCCGACATCGCTGTGGCAGAGCTCCTTCGCCGTGACAGTGCTGCCACTGCGCTGCCCAGAGTGACATTGGACCTGGTCGGACCGGGGGCGATCACCGGCACGTCGGCGGCGAACACCTGGGGCTCCGCGCTCGACCGCGAGGTCACCTACGGAGGCGACGACGTGTCAGCCTTCGAGGGGCAGATGGCTGCGTTCAGCCCTGCCTGGCTGGCCTATGACATGCGTCTCATGATGGCCGGCATCCAGAAGATCGGCATGCGCGGCGCCGACGGTGCGGCGGATCGGCTGCAAGCAATCCTCGGGCGGCCTCTGCGCAACTACGCCGAGTTCGTCACTGAAACCGTCGCTGCGGCCCGATCCGCCAACTGATGCGACGCGAAGCGCGGTCAACGCAAGACCTGTTCGAGGCATGCGGCCCACATGTGGGTCGCATGACCCACAACGGCAAATCAAGGCGTAGGGTCGTGCGCGCTCGGCGGAGCTCTCGTTTGCACCTCATGCTCATCGCGAACATGCTCACCAATACTTGGATGGAATGAGCACAGGCTATTGATGTCAAAACGCCCCAGCGAGGGAAGCGCGCTTGCGGACCCACGCAAGTGCGATCAATCCGCCGAGCATCAAAACGTAGGTCGAGGGTTCGGGCACGGAGGAGGCCAGTGACACCGCGGCGGCGTCGGGCGCTCCTGCGGCAGCGAAGCCTGCAGCCTGCGCGATGACGGGGAAACCGGTGTCGCTCAGGATGGCGAGGTCGAGCGGCGTGACGTGATAGCGGCTGCCGCGTGAGAAGGCCACCCCATTCATCAGGTCCGGAATCAGATTAGCCCCGGGCCGAGGTGCCGAATTCCCGACGTGACCATAGTTCCCGCACGTCAGTGGCACGAGTCCGCCGTACAGCGAACGTGCGGAACTGCCCGTGAAGTACAGCTGGGACTGGCCATTGGAGGTTCCGGGCTTGACCAAGGCGTCGAATGTGGACTGATAGCCTCCCGGCAGCGCACCGGTCTGGCCGTTCCGCCATCCGTTGAAGACGAACGCATGGCCAAGCTCATGCAGGAAAACGGATCGAGCGTCGGTCCGGTTGGTCGGAACCGCCACGCTCTGCCGAGTAGGTGACGGATCGAACCAGAGCTCGTTCTGGAGGTAGCCGTGGTCGCCGATGGTCATTCGGATGTCGGGTGCGGCGCCGTTGGGATCGCTTCCCGTTCGGATCTCGTAGGCCGCGCCCTGCTCATAGGTCGAGAGGCCGCTTCGCAGACCCACGTACGAATTGGCCACGCTTGAGCCGCTCGCCGTGGCGATGTCCGCGAAGCTCAGCTGAATCTGCAGCGAGGCACTGGAGCTGGACCCGAGATAGCCCGCCCACTCGCTGCCGGCACTGACGAGGTTGCTGCGGATGCGGTCGTAGAAAGATGCATGAGCGGCGCCGGGGTCATCAAAGCTGACCTGGAACGAAATTGTGGCGCGTGCGCCGAAAGGATGAGTCGCGGCAGCCATCACGGCTGCAATGGCGAGGCCGCGGGAGAGTGCCGTTCTTACATTCATGGGTTTGCCTTAGTGACCAACGACCCATTCATGGCAGGGTCAACCGTTGAGAATGAGGCCGGCCAATTCTGGCCGATTCTCGGGGCCGCAACCGGTCCAACTAAGCTCTCCGTTGTCCTGTGACACGAGTCGCCCTGCTCTGCACATCCTTTGGTTGGAGTGCGCTCCATAAGTCACTCAGAAGGCGGCGTGACAGTCCCGCGGACTCCGGCCCACGGTCACGCAGATTGGCTGTTGGTTCGGGCGGCGAATCCCTCTCGCGCAACGCTTCCCCGGCTGTCAGCAGGTCCTGCCAGACCACCCAACGCAGGCCAGCCTCGCCTGGGACCTCAATTCCAGCACGGTCGGTCGGGGAGTCAGCGCTTGGATACTTGGCAAGCATTCCAACCGAGCCATCGGCGCACAGCGCGGGCGTCCCAATCTCTTTGGCGAGAAGTTCGAAATAGCCCATTCCACTATCGTGCGGCGACACGCGATGGGGCGCAATGTCTTTCGACGTGCCTGCTTGTCCATCGGGATGCAACTGACGCGGCCGCTTCCTTGGAGCCCACTCGTGAATAGCAAGCCGGAGCCCACTGAGAGCAGGGTAAACGCGCAGACGCTCTCGGTCAGGCTTGTTGAACTTCCCGGTCCTGTTCCACATGAGTTGCGCTTGACGACGACGATTCAGGCGGCATATCAGCGGTGGGTGACCTGGACCCGCATGGCCGTGTCGTCGGAGCCGTCCTGCAATCGATCGGGCGCTT